>MDTE01184917.1_pt1 | contig 15193 bp, 11 predicted proteins | sample 811231 | NCBI WGS metagenome assembly MDTE01 (sample SAMN05326651, study PRJNA326480) | marine metagenome | isolation source: seawater | place: Indian Ocean: Red Sea | collected 2010 | reverse complement strand
GACCGGATTTAATCATAACGACAGAGATGAAAAAAGACCGTACGCAAGGCTTTGATTTAAATTCGATTTATTTCAAAGATATTCCCGTTTCTAGATTCTCTTTTTTGTACGTCTATCTTCAGACTATTCTTATGGATACTTAACCACCCCAAAATACCTTTGGTATTTCTTTGGTCTCTCTACGAAACAAGAAGTTTCTAATAAGTTTCTGGATCTATCATCACTGGTCCAAGATTATAACCTCCGCAAAATTGCGATCGATTATTTCTTATACATGACTCATTATTAACTTTATGCTTTTTTCGTCCATCTTATAATAATTGGGGATTTCGTACCGGTTTCCATCTATGTCAGCAATCAATAAATGTCCATTATCATAATCAGTAACACTATCTCGTCTCCTCAGATCTATAGTAATTTCACCTTTATTAGTTTCCACTTTCCACACACTAATACCGCCCGATCGCCTCTCTATGGACAGCAAACGAGTAATAACGGGCTTATAGTAGGCTTTGGATAAAGCATTTTCTAGTACCCAACGACTACTTTCCGTTAAATGTTGAATATCTTCTATTAGGCAAACTTCTTCGCGCTTCCGGTCGTCTTTTATAATCGAAATATAACGGTTCACGTCTGTTACAGGAAAAGAACGTAGGGGCACAACGGGGCTGTGAAAAGTTCCGTCAGGTAAATATACTTCCAGTTCTTCAAATGGGTTGATCCTAAATTCAATTCTTTTGTAATCAAGCACTTCGAGTTCATCTTCAATACTAATTGGATTCATTATGGTAAAGAGCTAGCAATAGCTCGTATAACTCTCCGAATCTTACTCTGTTTTAACTAGTATATATGAGCAATGATCAGCCAGTCAAAAATCAATAATTTATGATGAGTGGCAATTAGTCTCGGAAAACAGAATTAACGATTTAGATTATGACGCCGAAATAGTATCAATTGATGATGATATTTACTTTAATTAACAAGTTCAGGATTGTTGTTTACGTGTATTTTCAGTATGGAATTTTTGCTCATAATTAATTATTCATGTGCCTCGTAACCGCTGGCTCTACAGCTAAACTTATGTTTCTTAAATGTTGGATGTAGTGAAATTGAATTGTATTTTGGTTAATACAATAGTAACATCCCCTACAGTCCTAAAATGTTGAGGAGTGGTGTATGCCTTTACCGGAAGGTTTTGAACCAATAGAGACAAAAGGAGGAGTTCAAAAGCGTCAGAAAACTGACACCGTGATCATTACCAAATCCGGTGATATATATCGGTGGAATCGTACGAGATAGATGTGGAATAAATGATGATAAAGTTTATTATGCTACTTTGGGTTTCAATAGAGGACAGTTATGTATTGCATTTGATGAGACTAAAATTAGTAATACTCACTCGCTGAAACTAGTTAATGGAAAGTTACATGCCAAGTCTAAGTTCAATGTTATTGAAAACCAATTTATTAAAAAATTTATGAACCCAGAAGATTTTGAACAAAGTGACTTAAATAAAGTGACTTATACTTGGACCATAGATTATTTTGAAAGATACAGAGATTCCGAAGGGAAATATATTTGCACAGATAATATAAAAGAAACCAGAGTACATAGAGAAGAATTTGCGATTATTAATAATCTTCCTGCTCTTAAACTAGAATATGAACCAGTCGATTGGAGTAAAAAAGGAAAGTATTTTGTAATTAATGTAGAAAAACCAAGACGTGTTGCGCCTATAGATCTATCAGGTAAACTGACTAAATCTTACAGACATAGTCAGAAAAATAAGGTCAACTAAATTTAGTCAATTTTAAATTATTCTAACTTCCTACTAAAGAATTAGAGTAATTTAGGGAAAAATCCTCAATCCATAATCATCCTTCTTCGAAGGAGTCGAATTGTAATTGAAATAAGAAACAATCATAAGTTTAGAAGTTTAGGTTAAATCTCCGTCATCTATACCCGGAATCGATCCATAAATCTCCTCATATTTATTGAAATCGGGGAGGCCTTCGATCTAGCATAGAACTCCTCTAGTGAAATGAGATCAAGAATGAAGAAATTAATTCCATTACCAAAAATGCCGGAGATCCAAAGTTTAAAAAATCATCCAATTTTTTAGCTCTTTAATCAATTAGGCTGATTAATATCTAACTGACCTCAATAGGTTTAGCAATATGTCCTGCTTAGATAATTGACACTAAGTAGCCCTTTGTAAGATTGTCAAAATTTCCATAAGTTCTCTTAGCTGATCGTATCGTTTTGACTCTTATATCTTGCCTCAAAACTATTAAAACCAACTAAAATCTGTTTGGTTCGACTAGTTACAAAGGAATAATTTAGATAGTTCTCCATTTTGTAACTGATGATAGTTGTTTTTTCACATTTTTTTCAAAAATAATTTCTTGCACTACTGTAATCAAAAATTACGTGTGTCTATCAAGTCATCAGAACGAAAGTGAGACTTTAAGACGGTAAAAACAAACATATAGAAAGCCTAATTTTTGTTTTCTATTCGGTCTATCAGCCTTCTCTTCTACTCTATATCTTCACTCTCCTTGTTTTTTAGTGTTATCGAGTGGAACAGGTAGCTAATCCCCAAATAGGTTGATAGGTCAAATAGTCATTAATGTCAGTGGTAAGTTATGAATTAATAATTCAATGATCGATATAAGTGGCTAATAATGACGAAACAGGATAAAAAGTAACTGGACCACAGCAAAAGGCTATCAATTTGTTCCTGGCTGGTATGAGTGATACCGAAGCGGCTGAATCACTAGGCGTAGCTAGGCATACGGTCAACAAGTGGAAGAACCAGAACTTGAGGGATCTGCAACAACAGAAACTAAGTCAGGAGAACCATCGTCAGTGTCAGGTGTGGTTAATCGGTCAGTTCAAGTGCTACGTCAGACCCCTGGAAAGCGAGAATGAACGGATTCGCAAGTCGACGACCATCCACATTTTGAAGGCGACTGGGTTTTATGCCGCAGATTCGAGAGGACAACAGTTAGGAAAGCAATAGATAAAGACGAGACGAAGATGGAAAAGCTAGTAGAGCAGTTTCAAATGGTAGTCGCACAATTTAGTGGTGTCCGAGGATAATAAAAAGGGTGATCTCAAGCCTGGAAAAAGCGTCCCTCAAGGAGTTTGCGAAAAAGTTATTATACTCAAATGGTCTGGTCAGTGATTCGCATTTTCAAGAAAAATATGAAGTCTGGGAACACGGAGTGAGATCGGGGTCTTTTTGTTTCTTATTTGATTTTGTCATATGATGTCGTTGTGAATAAGAAACCAAAGGTTAAGGTAATGATACGAATGTTGTGCTGTTTATATAAGAAGTGTTTGGTACTAAAATCTTTTTTATTGTGTTCGGTGTTTTTAGTCTTTCTAGGTTGTGGTGATGAGCTTTCTAATCAAGACCAAGTTAGAAAGGATTTAGTTAAAGAGTTGCCTGTTGTTGATTCAGAGCCAGAAAAAGAGATTATTTGGGAAACAGACGGTCAGGAGATGGTGTTGATACCCGCTGGATCGTTTGAGATGGGCGATTCCAAGAATGAGCCAGAGGGGTGGATGGTAGATACAAGGCCAGTACATACGGTAACTTTTGATGCTTTCTATATGGACATTCATGAGGTAACAGTCGGCCAGTTTAAGCAGTTTGTCAATCAAAGTGGGTATAACTATAAATGGTGGGATGATGTGGCTTTACTCTCGCCTACTGATGATCATCCAATGACTATCGTGAAGTGGACAGCAGCTACCGCCTATGCTAAGTGGGCAGGTAAGAGATTACCAACCGAAGCTGAGTGGGAATATGCGGCCCGAGGAGGATTAGATGGCAAGCGTTATCCTTGGGGGGATGATCTAAGTTTGGCCACTGATTATGCTAACTTTAAGGGGACAGGTGGTAAAGATAAATGGCATAAGACTACAGCACCAGTAGGTAGTTTTGAACCCAATGGGTATGGGTTGTATGACATGGCAGGCAATGTCTGGGAATGGTGTCAGGATTGGTATGATGAAAATTACTATAGTAAATCACCTGTCAACAATCCACTAGGGCCGGATTCTAGTCCACTAGGGTGGCGAGTGCTACGTGGTGGTTCTTGGCGCCACCCTAGCTCCCGCCTGCGAGTGGCTTGTCGCGACCACTACCCTCCGGATACGACGGACTCTCACCGTGGGTTTCGATGTGTGGTTGACATTCAATAACGACACACGAATTGATAATGAAAAAGATTAGTTATTGTCTTTTGTTTCTGTTGATCTTTTCTCAGGAGCAAAAGTTACCAGGTGTTTCTAATATTGAAGAACTAATAAACGTTAAGGCTAAGAAGATTGTTTGGCAAAAGATCAAGACATAATGGTTACCATTTCGTCTTTGGAATCCACCAAACCTTTTTATATGGACATATATGAGGGGACAGTGGGGGAGTTCAGAACTTTGTCAATCAGTGTGGTTATGATTGTTAGCATAATAATCATAATCGATGGTGTATGTTAATTGGTTTGTTGAGTCTAATTGACTTATTTAGTTATGCTGGCATTATCTGCTTGGAGTCGGAAGCACAGCTAATAATGATATCTTCCACTTAAAGAATAGGAAACAAATAAAGGACAGGGTTGATTTTAACCATCAGAATTAGACCAAAATCACTGCTCATTGACTACACACCGAAACCCGTTGTCTTCGAATCTCCTAATTGGCAGACAGCGACCAAGAATTCGATTGCTTACAGGTAAGTAAAAGATGCTTAGTTGGTAAGAACCTCCCCGTACAACCTTCCAGTACCCTATGGCATATTGGTGAATGCCCTGATCGCTATCATACCAATCCTGGCACCATTCCCAGACATTGCCTGCCATGTCGTGCAAACCGTATCCATTGGGTTCAAAACTACCTACTGGTGCAATTTGCCTATCCCACTTATCTTTACCGCCAATCCCCTTAAAATTTGAATAATCACGAGCTAGGCCTTCATCATTACCCCAGGGATAGACTTTTCCTAATAGGCCACCTCGAGCAGCAAACTCCCATTCTTCTTCGTATGGCAATCGCTTCCCTGCCCATACTGCATAGGCAACAGCATCATGCCAATTAACATATACCATCGGGTGTTTATCTGTAGGCGAGCACTCGTCTATCAAGTCCCAATCGATTGCTTTTGTATTTTTGTATCCCGAAGATTTTAGAAATTTCTTAAACTGCCCCACCGTAACCTCAGTGGTATCCATCCAAAAAGATTTAGTGGATTTCGAAGAAGGGATGTGAGACATTTTTGATCCGTCTTTCTGCCAAATGATTTTATTGGAATTAACTTTTTTTAACTCATGTGCATTGACGACGATCGGTAACTCCTTATCATCTGCTCCCACCAAAGATACAAAAAGAAGAAATAAAATATACTGAAATCTTTGAATCATAAAAATTTCGTCTTTTCTTATTGTATACAGAATTAAAAGACAAACAGAAAAAATACATACTTTACTGAAAGATTAATTATCTCCATTTTACGGCCCATTACTTTTAAAATCCCTAACCTTCTTAGCTATGTAAATTTGTAAATTTAACATCTTGTAGCCCTAGAAACTGATCTAAATTTCTTGCAAATATGTAGGTAAGAGTACGATCCTTTTATCGGCTAAGGGGCTATAAATGATTCCTGACTTCTTTGTAACTTAGTACTCGTTCAGCAGGCCGGTGTCCATTTCATCTTACCTGTCTGTAATTTGTCAAATGGGATAAACCGAGGTGCAGGTAAAAATTAGCGTCTTTCTTACAAACAGAAACAAACGTCAAGTCAAAATGGGGACAGATAAGTGCTGATATGGTATTTACTTAAAGCGAATCCAGCAATTGCATCTGCTCAATAGTCAATTCAAAATCGAAAATATCGATATTTTCGCGCAAGTGAACTTCAGAACCTGACTTAGGAATAATAATAGCACCTTGATTCATAGCCCATTTAAGAGCGATCTGAGCACTCGTTTTACCTTGCTGATTTGCAATACTAGCCAAAATAGGACTTTGCAGTAAGCTACCCTTTCCTGGACACCAACCTGAACCTAGTGGACAATAAGCCATCAGAGCGACATTAGATTTCTGACAAGTATCTAATAAAGAGGTTGAGACATTTTCTGTACAGATTGAATCTGGTAGGTGGAAGTGAACTTGATTGACAGAAATTGGAACTTTTGATAGCGTTTGCGCTTGATGAAGTAAATCTTGGTCGTAATTACTAACTCCAAGGTGACGAACTTTTCCTTGGCGGTAAACTTCGTTGAATGCACCCAGAGTTTCTTCTAGTGGCGTGATGTTGGTCGGTTCATGTCTGGCTCGGATACTTGCATCACTTGGCCAATGAGTTAGCAGTAAATCAATGTAATCTACCTGTAATTGGTTGAGAATTTGCCCACATTGTTCAATAACTCCATCATAGTTCAGGTTGTCACGCCATATTTTAGTCGAGATAAAGATCTCTGATCTCGGTATACTACTTTTGCGTAATGCACGTCCAATAGCCGATTGGTTTCTATAGGCCCATGCTGTATCGATTAACCGATAGCCAATATCTAGCGCCCACTGAATTGCCTGCTCACAGTTGTCCTCCAATAATCCAGCCGTGCCTAAGCCGATAGCTGGACAGGACTCCCCTCCCACTAACTCCACATACCTCATTTTATTTTTCCAAATTTTTGCATCCTCAGTCAGGTAATCATCAAAAATGAAACTACTTTTACATTTTGGAACGTGACTTCTGCAAAATTCTTTCTTTTAACTAGAAGAAATCAATTTTGGGTTCAAATAGGCCACAAGTCGTTATATCACAATCGAGACAGTTTCTTAGCTGGAATTAATCAGGACATCATTGTTGACTCGCTCAAGCACTCACAACGGACACGAAATTATATTGGAGTTTCAATCAGAATGCAAAAACTAAATTTACAAACCCAGACCCAAGTAAACCACAATTTGTAGATAAACATAAAATAGGTAGGAAACAACGTAAAAACAGTTAGCTATAGAACATTGCCCTATGCTTTGTTGGCATTTATTCTTAATAAAGCAGCCAAGAAGCAAATATCCTTGTCCTTCCTTGACAGGATACATAGGCTATGAGATAATCCTCCCCTTTCCAACTGAAAAATAAAGTAATTGCTTTCCCTAACCCAGATCGTTCGGTTTTTTACACCTAAAATTTTTTTACTATATACAAATTTACACTGAGAGCAGTTTCTACGTCCTATGTGAATGATGAATGAAATTTACTATGTAAAATTGACGTGGTCGAATTTTTAATTTTCGTTAAGTTTCTATAGGGTTTCGCCTGATTATTTATACATAATTTTGAATACAGTGTTTCAGCAATAAATGAATATCGTTAAAAAAATCTCGAAAAATTACACTGATAGTCAGGAATTGGGTCAGGTTTTTAGCATCGCCTTACCAATTTTACTCTCTAATGGATCTTTAACCGTTATGCACGTTACAGATCGGCTTTTCTTATCTAAAGTGGGTCAAGTTGAAATCGCCGCCCAAATGAGTGGTGGCATGACAAGCCATGTTTTGGTTTCTTTTTTTGTGGGTTTAATTGGATATGCTTCTGCACTAGTGGCCCAATATTTTGGAGCCAAGCAGTTTCAGAATTGCACTAGATCTATTATTCAGGCACTTTACATTGCTTTAGTTAGTTATCCATTACTGATTCTATTCATTCCACTTATAAAATATGTCTATATTTGGACGGATCAAGAAAAAGAACTATCGACATTAGCATTACTCTACGCAAGAATGATGTTGATTGGGTGTATTTTTTTTCTCATTAAAACGGCTATAGCAAGTTTCTTTATTGGTATCGGTAAAACTACAATTATTTTAATTGCTCATTTAGCTAGCACGGTCTTAAATATCCCTTTAAATTTCGTTCTTATTTTTGGCAAATTGGGCTTCCCTCCATTAGGTATTCAAGGAGCTGCATTAGCTACAATTTTTGCAAGTTGTATCAGTCTTACCATTTTGTTGTTCTTTTTTTGGCATGAAATTTCCCAAGGCAAATTCAAGGTAAGAGGATTATTAAAAATCGATGGAGAAATTATAAGAAAGCTAGTTTTGTTTGGAATTCCTGCCGGGATTGGACCATTTCTTAATTGGTTTGCCTTTAATATTTTCCTACAAATGATGCACTCTTATAGTGTCGACACAGCAAGTGCGGCAACAATTGCGTTTACGTGGGATAGCGTTGTTTTTTTACCGTTTGTTGCTTTCGGTATGACCGCTAGAACCATGGTTGGTCAGAAATTAGGTGCAAAAGATAAGGATAATGCAGAAAGAATGACTTATTTAATAATGGGGATCAGCATTTTATACGGTTTAGTGATGATTTTAGTTTTCAATATTTTCACTAATTCTCTTTCTTCAATTTTTGCTTCTGGTTTTCAAGATTCTAACGGAAATTCACAAAACATCTCTAATATTATGATTAGAATGGTTTCTTTATATACTATTGCCAATTCGTGTAAACTTATACTCGGTAATTCGCTACAGGTAGCAGGAGATACTTTTTGGGTAATGTGGGTTTCAATAATCATTCATTGGGGAATGGCTGTCGCAGTCATTTTATTAGTGAAATTTTTCCACGCCAATCAATATGTAGCATTCTCGACCTTGATTGTGATGAACAACCTAGATTTCCTTACCCGACTATACAGATACAAAAGTGGTAAGTGGCGTAACATCAATTTGATAGACTGATTTATTTTTCTACAAATAAAAATTCATCCTGAGACAAATAATCCAATTTAAACGAGCAATGTCATGATTAATCGATGATCTTCAGGAAGGGCTTCGATTTCTGTATGAGGGAAGTTACTCGGTCAGTGGCAAATGCATCGCATATGTGGGATAAGTTGTCGATAAAATCCGCCCACGGATCTTTACCGTTTCGGGATTTTTCTCTAGCCAATACGAGCGCACGTTCATATAAATTGTTATTTGGTCGATATATTCCAATTACTTTTTTACTTTTCATTTAATAAGTGATATTTCCTATTTTGATCTAGTGTAGGTAGGTATGATAAGATGGGCTTATTCATATATCAGGATAGGTGATTACCTATCCAAAGTTCCAAAGATTTATGACATAATTAGTGTGAATAACTTAGTTGAATCCTAATGTTTTACTGTTATTGAATTTGTTGTACGATAACCAAATCTTGCGAGCTATAGGCGCTCATTAAGCATTAATTATGCCCAATAAAATTAGGCGGTAGACTAATTGGTTATTTGTAATAATATCTGTAAGTTATGAATACTGTACCGAATTCAGTCAATTTTTCATCACTTGTTTGCTCGGATAATTAGCATCGTGGGGCAAACGATCTTCCATTTAATACGATTTGTTTCTATCGAAGAATATTTGTTCGACAAAAGTCATCCCAGATAATCATGTAATTCCATTTTAAATGAGAACAAAATTATTAAGGTGTTAGCTATTCAATCATCTAGGTGAGAAATACGGTGCTACCTCAGCTTTTCAGAATGTGCGTTGTCTTGATTTCTCTAGTTTGTTTATCAGGTTCAATCAGTGAAAATGTCTTAGAGAAGAATGTAGAAGCTGTAGATATTCTACTTCTATCCTTTGGAACCCTGATTACTCTAGTGATGTCTGCTTTCTATTCTGGGTCTGAAACTGCATTAGTTTCGGTCGATAAAGGGTTTATCGACAAAAAGTCGGATGAGGGAAACGAACGAGCTAAGATAATCAAGACACTAACAGATTCAAGTGATCGTATGTTGGGTATGACCTTAGTTGGTACGAATATCGCCAACGTTGCCACAGCCCAGTTGGGTTTAATTTTGGTCTTAGCTTTGATTGGATATTCAGAGACAATTGCTACTTTACTTGACCGATGGGAAATTTCTCCTGTTTCGGTTGCTACTCCTATTACTACGTGCTTCGTTTTACTATTTGGTGAGGTTATACCCAAAATTCTCTTTCGAAATCAGGCAAACAAACTAGTTTTGAGGTATGCGCACTATTTACGAATTTCAGACCTCATCTTTCGGCCAATTGTGATAGTGATTACTCAATTCCCACGCTTATTAACTCGACACATTAGTCAAAGTCGACAGAATGCTAATATTAGAAGGGAAGAACTCAGATTGGTAGCAAAGATAAGTGAGAAGTCAGGGACCATTGACAGCGAACAGCGGCGGATGATTCATGATGCCCTCGATTTTCAACACCAACAGGTGGGACAAATAATGGTTCCGTTAGTAGAAATGGTAGCTGTTGAAACAGGAACTACGATCGAAAGTTTTTTGTCTATTGCTTCAAAATCTGGTTACTCGAGAATACCAATATATAAAGATAGAATCTTTAATATTGTTGGGATCGCCCACATTTTAGATGTGATCTACTCTACAAGACCAGATGCAACAGATTCATATCAGATCGTTGATGATCTGATGAATGATGATCTTAAATATGTACCAGAATCTCAACCAATTCACTCGTTACTACAAGATTTAAAAGCAAGTCCGAATATGATGGCTTTCGTGGTTAATGAATATGGTGGGATTGTTGGTTTTGTCACGGTGGAAGATTTAGTTGAAGAAATTGTCGGTGAATTTACGGATGAGCGGGACAGTAATCACCAAATCCACAAAATTAACGAAGACGTGATTGAGTGTGATGGTCGCACCACTATTGATAACCTGAACGATTCATTTGATTTAGGCATTCCAACTGGAGATTATGAAACCATATCCGGTTATATCTTAGACAGAGTAAAAAGATTACCTGCAGTTGGTACCCAGATCGATACTGAATCTATCATCATCACGGTTACTGAGGCGAACGACCGTGCCATTAAACAAATCAGAATTCGGAAAAATCATGTCTGATTATACTCTAGCTGGGAGAATGATGTAGAACCGTTCAATTACTCCCAGCTGGAGTACCGTCTGCCGTCAAAATCCCTTTGGTTTCATATTCTTAAGACGAGTGGGACCTTATCTGGAAATACCAATACATCATCGATTCGTCGGTTTTCGATTACTTATATGTACTGATTGGACAGCCAAATCTCGACCCAATATTACGAAGTCAGCAATTTTTCCAATCTCGATACTACCCAACTGGTTTTCATAACCAATGATTCGGGCTGGAGTTAAACTCGCCATTTTAATTACTGTCTCTAGGGGTAGTCCAGTCAACTGGTGGAATGTCCTAACATGATGATCCATGCCGGTGGAACTAGAAGCTAAGCTCTTACCGTCTAGTGTTAAACCAACCTGGTCTCGGTGTAGAAAAGATTGTCCATTTTGTTTGGGGCCAAAGATGTACTCTCCATCTGGCATATCAAGAGCTCGATTGCAGTCAGTTACGATGGCCAATCGATTTTCTCCCTTGATTTTGTAGGCTAGTTGAAGCAAGCTAGCAGACAGATGTTTCCCATCAGCGATCACTTCTGTTGTCAATTGATCAAAGAATAGTGCTGCTTCAAGGACCCCACCCTGCATCGGGTATGTTTGGGTTTGGCGGAGTTTTGACTTGTCCGACATAGCACAAAAGAGATGATCAACATGCTGAACTCCCCATCCTAAAGATAACTCAAACTGCTCAAAAGTCGCTAATGAATGGCCAATACAAAGTATAATATTTCGATCCTTAGCAGCCTGAGCAAAGGTTTTGCTCTGAGGTAATTCAGGTGCAATCGAAGCTTTTATAATCACGTCAGAGAAGGATAAATAATCATTCAAGGTACCCGTGTCTGGAATCTGGTGTAGAGCAACTGGGTGACAGCCAACAGCTTGCTTATGAAAATATGGGCCGTAGAGATGTGCGCCTAGAACTTGAGATGACGATTCCTCTAATTTGCTTGAAGGCTTGTTTCTAAATTTGTCTACCAGTGATAAAAATGTGCAGACTTGATCTGGATGAGCTACCGTCGAGGTGCAAACCAGACGAGTCGTTCCATGTTTACCGTGAGTCTTGAGAACAGTCTCAAAAGCGTCACTAGTTCCGTCCATGAAGTCTGCTCCGCCTCCACCATGAACATGCAAATCAATGAAACCTGGACAAAGATAATTTCCGTCCAAGTCAATGATTGTTGGCAGGTTTGATTCGACTTTCTTATTTAGATTGAGAAATTCTGGGCTAGTTATAGTTCCAATTTCGTGGATTAACCCATCTCTTACTACAACGGAAGCATTAGGTATGATCTTATCTGGTAGAATAACTTTCCCATTGACAAATATGGTGTCTCTATTTGTTTGCATATCGATTTATAGATGTGGGTTAACATCTTTTAAATATTCTGTTAGCATACAATAAATTCTTCGTTAATGGCTAAATAATTTAAGATAGAAGAAACCCTAATCACCTTGTTAAACTGAAGAATTTACTGCTTCCGTCCAGCCAGATAATTTTATCTCCTACATTATAAATAGAAACCTATTCAGATCTGGATTATTCTTCTTAGTGACAATTTACGTAGTTTGGTTAGAATAAATGTCATCGATCTTCACACTTCTGGGGTATATATCTGATTGTGATATTTTTGAAAAATCAGGAAAGGGAAACAATATGAGTGTACGATCCATCTTTTTCAAAAGAGTATATAAAGGAGGCAATCGGATTTCTCCCTTTATATTATTGTTGTATTTTTTAATTTTGGTCGGGTGCCAAATATCCACAAAAGACGAATCCTTAAGGGATGTTTCAATGAGAATTGTATCATTGAATGATGATGGATCGGCATGGGTTGAATGTGAAAATAATTCTTACCTTGATCAATTTCAGAGAGGTAATGTCCTGGTTGTAATTGAACGGGAAACGAGTCAGACTAAAGCTATCTTGCTGGTTAAGTCTGTACGGAAGATGAATCAAGGGAAGAACTGGGCTATGGTACAAGCTTTGCAAAACAGGAAGAGTGAAAAAGGTTTGGATTGCCAAATCATCAATTCTAAGGGAGAAAGATACAAACCAGATCCTACAAGTATAGAGATCAAGAAAGGCCAAGATCGTTTAGATTATATAAATTCTGTAACTGACTTGCCCAATAACGAAACGATATCTATAGGTGATCAAGTAGAGTATCACTCTAAAACATTCAATCAAAAGGATTTTAAAATTTGGTTTTGATAAGATATTTTTAACTGCCTTATTGACCGACAGGAGTCAGGCATTTATCCAGTTACTTTCAAAGTTTCTTGCTATTATATTTGATTACATATACGTGCTGGGTGAGTGGAGAAGTATTGACTCCCATTATTGTATTCAACCAAATTTCAAGTATAAATCTACTGCGTGAAAAATGATTTAGAATACAATCTTTTATCTTAAATGATTTAAAACAAATGTAGTAACTGTATTAGTCTCAATAGTAGTGTAATAACTGCTATAATAAATTGGTATCAGAAGCAAACACCCGATTACCTGATTAATACGATTATGGACACTAATCCCGTCGTTATAATATTTTATTAATATATTTAAGGAGTTTTAAATGGATTCACAACCAAACATAATCTTCATCCATGCAGAAAGTATGGATGGTCGAAAAATGGGCTGCATGGGACACCCAGCGATGCAAAATGCCACACCTAATATTGATCGACTCGCTAACGAGGGCGCGATTTTTACCAATGCCTATACAAACTCTCCTGTATGCACTCCGTCACGTGCAAGTATGTGGAGTGGAAAATACCCGAACTATGATGATTGTTGGAATAACCATGAAGGTTTAAAGCCAAGCACCCCAACCTACCAGGATACGTTCGAGAGTTCGGGCTATCAAACATCTGCCATTGGCCCTATCGATTATGCTTACGGTCAACACTCTATTCGTGATCGAATTGGTTCTTGGACGCGTTCGGCAAATATCCGACGTCCACTTTGCCGAACGCCCCTACCAAAAGTTGTAAATGATGGAGAAGCAAATGGAAGAGACTGGAATCGTACCTATCAAGCGGTCGAACAATTACATCAATATGCTAATTCTGACCGTCCATTTTGGCTTTATCTCACTACAGGGCTAGTACATCCAGCATTTACCGCAGAACAACGCCATATGCGACTGATTAATGAAGCTGAAATTGATATTCCATCTACACTTATGTCAATCGAAGATACAAAAAATCAAGCTATTGCTTATCAACGTATAACAAAAAATTGTGACAAACAATTTTCAGAAAAAATGGTTCACCAAATTCGACATATATATTTCGCTATGATTGCGGCTCTTGACGAAATGGTCGGACGCGTATTGCAAACGATTGAAGAATTAGGCCTGCGCGACAATACCTATGTCATTTTTTCCAGTGATCATGGTGAAATGGCTGGAGATCAGAACCAAATTCTCAAGCGATCAATGTATGAAGCCTCTACTCATGTTCCTCTAATTGTTCGAGGACCTGATGTAAGAAGAGGACAAACTATTGATACACCTGTTTCGCTCGTCGATCTATATCCAACCTTTATGGATATGGCTGGCATAAACTATACTGATTTTGCTAATCAACTTGGTTATCCTAATATGCTTGATGGTGAATCATTGATGCCCCAAATGACTGGAAATGTGAAACGTAAAAGAGACTGGGCTATGTGTGAGTACCATGGAGACCGGTGTGCTACTGGTACTTTTATGATTCGGCAAGGTGATTGGAAATATGTTAAGCATATCGGATTTGAATCCGAACTCTTCAACATCACCAAGGATTCCGATGAAACTACGGATCTTATTGAAATAGAGGCAAATAAGGCTGGTCAATTAGATCAAGTTCTTACTAGTAATTTTGCTTGCCAAGAAATTGATGATCGTGCCAAACAATACGACAAAGAAAGTTTCATGGCTTGGAGTGAAAAGGCTAAGGCTGATGGAACCTATCATGAAACTATGGCATCGGTCTACAGTGGTTTCGACCGACTATGTATAGAAGATATTAGTCCTTGGACTAATGAAAATGAACAGAAGATTGAAGCGTGGCTAGGAACATAATTCAACCACAATTAGGTTGACGTCCAGTCTTATGAGGAAGAAATTTATTTAAAAAGAAAAATTTCTTTATTTAGTTGAATTGACTTCATGATTAGTGTGCAGAAGTTGCTATTAAATAAGAAATTAAGATGTAGGCTGAATGATTTAGAATCTCTTCTAATTAATTTATTGAACAGAGAAACTAAATTGG
>MDTE01086471.1_pt1 | contig 15193 bp, 14 predicted proteins | sample 811231 | NCBI WGS metagenome assembly MDTE01 (sample SAMN05326651, study PRJNA326480) | marine metagenome | isolation source: seawater | place: Indian Ocean: Red Sea | collected 2010 | reverse complement strand
TTTGATTCATAATTTCTTTAAAATAATTTATACATTAAATATCTATGTCTTTTAATACTTTTGGAAAAATTTTTAGGTTCACAACTTGGGGAGAGTCTCATGGTCCAGCTATTGGTTGTGTAATTGATGGTTGCCCGCCTAATATACCCATATCTGAAAAGGATATTCAAAAAGATATGGACAAAAGAAGACCTGGGCAATCCAAATTTACCACTCAGAGGAAAGAGTCTGATAAGGTTATAATTTTATCTGGAGTATTTGAAGGTAAAACGACAGGTACCCCTATCTCTATTATTATTCATAATGAGGATAAAAGATCTAGGGACTATGAGACAATTAAAAATAAGTTTAGACCGGGGCATGCTGATTATACTTATTTTAAAAAATACGGTATTCGAGATTATAGAGGGGGCGGAAGACAGTCAGCTAGAGAGACAGCTTGTAGAGTAGCTGCAGGAGCTATAGCTAGAATCGTATTAAAAAAACTGATTGGATCAAAATTTAATGTGATAGGTGCAGTCACACAGTTAGGATTAATGTCTTGTGATAAATCAAATTGGAAGAATAGTGAAATAAGAAAAAATCCCTTTTTTTGTCCTGATAAAAAATCTGTAAAACTTTGGGAAAAGTATCTGTTAGCAGTTAGAAAAGCAGGTTCGTCATGTGGAGCGATAATAGAGCTTAGGGCAACTGGAGTGCCAGTTGGTTTAGGAGCGCCTATCTACTCAAAGCTAGATACTGACATAGCCGCCGCCTTGATGAGCATTAATGCTGTAAAGGGAGTAAATATAGGAGCAGGTATGAATGCAGCATTTTTAAGTGGAGAAGAAAACTCTGATGAAATGAGTAAAAGCACTGGCAAAATAAAATTTAAATCTAACCAAGCTGGAGGAATTTTGGGAGGTATATCCTCAGGTCAAAATATTGTAGCATCATTTGCAGTAAAACCTACTTCTTCAATTTTAACAAGTCGAGATACAATTGATAAAAAAGGTAAAAATACAAAAATTTCTGTTAAAGGAAGACATGATCCTTGTGTAGGTATTAGAGCAGTTCCTATCGGAGAAGCTATGATCAATTGCGTTTTGTTAGATCATTTTCTAATGCATAGAGCGCAATGTAATTAATTTGAAATCTTATTTTTGTTTTTAGCTAAAATTATTTTTGAATTTAACGTTTCTTCAACTTTATTTATAATAGATAAACTATCAAGACCAGCTGTCTCGTACATTTTTTTTGGCGTATCTTGGTCTATAAAAATATCAGGTAAAATCATTGATCTAAATTTCAAACCAGTATCAAAAACACCTCTGTCAGATAATAATTGCATAACGTGGGATCCAAAACCTCCTATTGAACCCTCTTCAATTGATATTAAAACTTCGTGGTTAGTTGCTACTTCTATTATTAACTTTTCATCTAATGGTTTAGCAAATCTTGCATCAACAATAGTGCATTCAATTCCTTTTAAATTAAGTTTTTCTGACGCCTTTTTACACTCTTCAAGTCTAGTGCCAAAATTTAACAAGGCTACTTTTTTTCCTTCTTTTATAATTCTTGCTTTTCCAATCTGTAAAACGTCTTTTATAGAAGGTAGTTGAACTCCAGTCCCATTACCTCTTGGATACCTAAAAGCAGAAGGTCTATCATTAATATTAACAGAGGTATTTATCATCCTGACTAACTCAGCTTCATCGCTTGCAGCCATAACGATAAAATTTGGTAAAGTAGATAAATAAGTTATATCAAAAGAACCGGCATGAGTTGGTCCATCGGCTCCAACCAAACCTGCACGATCTATTGCAAATCTAACTGGTAAAGATTGGATAGCAACATCATGTACTACTTGATCGTATGCTCTTTGTAAAAATGTAGAATAAATTGCAGCGTATGGTTTATAACCCTCTGTCGCCAATCCTGCTGCAAATGTAACTGCATGTTGCTCTGCAATTCCCACATCAAAAGTTCTTTCAGGAAACTTTTTTTCAAAAAGATTTAAACCAGTTCCAGACGGCATTGCACCAGTAATTCCTACTATCTTAGTATCTTGTTCAGCATGCTTAATTAAAGTCTCTGCAAATACTTTGGTGTAAGATGGGGTATTTGATTTTTGTTTAGATTGTTCACCAGTTGACACGTTAAATTTTGAAACTCCATGATATTTATCTCCCGATGCCTCTGCAGGCTTATAGCCCTTCCCTTTTTGTGTTCTCACATGTATAAGAACTGGCCCTTTGTGCTTCGAATTTTTAACATTTTCAAAAATTTGAACTAAATTTTCAACATCGTGTCCGTCTATTGGGCCGACGTAATAAAATCCAAGCTCACTAAACAATGTACCGCCTGTTACTATATTTCTTAGTAAATCCTCTGCTTTTCCAGCTTTTTGACTAAACCTTTTTGAAAAAGCAGAAATTATCATTTTAATTGTTTCTCTAAAGCTAAAGTATAATTTACCCGATAAAAGTTTTGCAAGATAGTTGCTCATTGCTCCTACAGGCCTTGCAATTGACATGTCGTTATCATTTAATATGACGATTAAATTTGATTTTAATGCACCAGCATTGTTCATAGCTTCATAGGCCATTCCTGCACTTAAAGCTCCGTCACCTATCACTGCGATTACGTTATTGTTATTATTAGATAGTTTTTTTGCAACTGCTATACCAAGTGTGGAAGAAATCGAAGTTGAACTATGTGCTGCTCCAAATGGATCATACTCACTTTCAGCTCTTTTTGTAAATCCAGACAATCCACCTCCTTTTCGTAAGGTTTTTATTCGATCTCTTCTTCCAGTGATAATTTTATGAGGGTAACATTGATGGCTTACATCCCAAACTAATTTATCTTTTGGCGTCTCAAAAACGTAGTGTAAAGCTACTGTTAATTCAACCACACCTAAACCTGCTCCAAGATGACCGCCTGTTTCAGATACCACTTCAATAAGTTCATCTCTTAGTTCATCTGAGATTTGTTTTAAATTTTCCTTTTTTAATTTTCTCAGATCAGATGGAAAGTTGATTTGTTTAATAAGTCTTACCATTAAAAATTTCTTCTAAGTATAAATTCAATTGTTTGTGTCAGTTCTTTTGCATTTTTTCCATGTTTTTTTAATTTAAGCAATATTTTTTTTTTTAAATTGTTTGCGTACTTAAATGCATTTTCATAACCCAGGAGATTGATTAAAGTAGATTTTCCTTTTTTTTCATCTTTTTTAGTTGGTTTGCCAACTATTTTTTTAGAGCCCTTAATGTCTAAAAAATCATCGGATAGTTGAAACAATAAGCCAATTTCTTCACCTATTTTACCCAGAGATACAATTTCCTTATTACTTTTATTTGCAATAATTGCGGCTGATTGCATACAAAAACTAAATAATTTTCCAGTTTTTTTTCTTTGCATATCTATAATTTGATCAATTTTTTTTCTTTTTTTTTCAAATTTGAGATCTAATTCTTGACCCCCGGCAATACCTGTGTGGCCTGAACAGTTAGCAAGTAAATTTATAATCTTATTTTTGTGTCTTGCTGTAAGTAAACTTTTTCGGCAAGAAATTATTTCAAATGCCAGTGTTAAGAGTGAATTTCCAGCCAATACAGCAGTTGACTCTCCAAATCTTCTATGAGTTGACGGTTTGCCTCTCCTCATTGCATCATTATCCATGCACGGAAGATCATCATGTATCAGAGAATAAGAATGAATACACTCAACTGCAGCACAAATACTAATTAGCTTATTGTTTTTTAATTTTAATAATTTGCCAGTATCTAATATAATTGTTGATCTTATTTTTTTTCCTCCTGAAATTACTCCGTATTTCATCGGAACAACAAGTAAAGAATTTTTTTGTTTTTGAAGAAAATTGATCAGGAACCTATCAATCTTTTTTGCATTTTTATTAAGTTTATTCCTTATCATTTTTATCAGAATCTTTAGAATTCGATATGTGTTTTGATCGAATTTTGAAAAGATTTTCAACATGTTTGTTGAGGCTCATTAATCTTTTATATTCTTTCTCCACACTGTCTAAATCTAAATTATTGCTTTCAAGTTTTACAAGTATAACATTTATTTCATCTCTAGCCTCTTTTAATGATTTACTTTTGATATCAGCTGGAATATTTTCGATTTTCATAAATTAAATAATAATAAGATTATGAAAAACATCTATACAAATATTTATACTTTTAACAAAAAGATACTTAAAAAAACTGTTAAATCTCTCAATCAAGGGAATATTATCGGTTTACCGACCGAAACAGTGTATGGATTAGCAGGTAACGCTTATTCAAAAAAAGCTATCAACAAGATTTTTAAGTTAAAAAAGAGACCAATTAAAAATCCCCTTATTATTCATTATCATAGCATTAAGAGAGCCTATGAAGACGTAATATTTAATGATAACTTTTTTAGTTTGTATCGTAAATATTGCCCTGGGCCAATTACATTCGTTTTGAAGAAAAAAAAAAAATCAAGGATTCATAATTTAGCAACAGCAGATTTAGATACTGTAGCAATACGATTTCCAAATCATAATTTAATCAGATCTATTTTAAAAGTCATAAATTTTCCTCTGGCCATGCCGAGTGCAAATATTTCATCGTATTTAAGTCCAGTAAGTGCCTATGATGTTTTTGATGAATTTAAAAAAAAATTAGACATAATTATCAATGGGGGACAATCAAAAATTGGAATCGAGTCGACTGTTGTTGATTTGACTTCAAAACCGAGAATTTTAAGACCAGGCATAATAAGCCCAACAGAAATAAAAAAAAATTTGAGAATAAAACTGTCAAAAAAAAAAACAAATATTAAATCTCCCGGAATGATGAAAAAACACTACTCCCCAGGAATACCTGTTATTTTGGGTAAAAAGCCAACAAATCAAAAATACGCTTATATTGTTTTCGGGAATAAATTTGCAAATAAAGGAAATTATTTTAATTTGAGTAAGAAATCTGATCTTAAAGAAGCTGCCTCAAAATTATATAAAACTATGAGAACTATAAAAAAAAGTGGTTTTAAAAAAATTTTTGTATCAAAAATACCAAATTACGGTATTGGTATTGCTATAAATGATCGTATCAAAAGGTCGGCTAAATAATGTTCATCAAAATCAAAAAGCTATCGAAAGCGTATAAAAATTATTTAGCTGTAAATAAAATTAATTTTCAAATTGAAAAAAATAAAACTGTGGGTTTGCTTGGACCAAATGGTTGCGGAAAAACAACAACGATTGGAATGATTTTAGGTCTAGTAACACCTACTGAGGGTGAAATTTTAATTGAAGATAAGAATATAAATCAATTTAAAAGAGATGAAATTTTACAAAGATTTAATTTTGCTTCACCCTATGTAGAATTACCTAAAAAGCTCACAGTGAAACAAAATCTTGAAATTTACGGGAGACTTTATGGTGTTGAAAATTTAGATAAAAGAATTAATGAAATTTCAAGTGACTTAGATATAAAAAATTTTTATGATAGAAAAACTGGAGAACTTTCGTCGGGACAAAAAAATAGAGTATCTTTAGCAAAATCTCTAATAAATAGACCGGAGATTTTACTTTTGGATGAACCAACTGCAAGTTTGGACCCAGATATAGGTGATTTTATAAGAGGCTATATTCAAGATTATAAATCAAAAAATAAAGTAACAGTATTACTAGCGTCACATAATATGAGTGAAGTGGAAAGACTTTGTGATAGCATCATAATGATGAAAAATGGAAATATAATTGACAAAGGTACTTGTGAGGAACTTATTAAAAAACACGGAAGAAATAATTTAGAAGAAACTTTTTTAAAACTTGCACGAGGTCAAAATGAATCTTAATAAAATATATGCATTAGGGCTTAGACACCTATATTTAATAATGAACTCCTTTCCAAGAATACTTGACCTCATTTATTGGCCAACTGTTCAGATTTTTTTGTGGGGTTTTATTTCTAAGTTTTTTACTCTTAATTCTGAATATTACAGCGATACTGTAGGTGTCATTCTTACTGCAGCGATATTGTATGATTTTTTATTTAGAGCTAGTATAAGTTTTAACATGATGTTTCTGGAGGAAATCTGGAGTAGAAACTTTACAAATTTGTTCATAGCACCTATAAGAATACGAGAAATTATAGCAGCTCTTACTTTAACAGCAATAATCAGAACTTTAATAGGATTAGTCCCAGCAGTCTTAATAGCAATTCCTCTATTCGGAGTCTCAGTGCTTAAATTAGGGTTGCCACTTATTTTTTTATTACTAGCTCTTTATTTATTTGGTATCACATTAGGATTACTAGTTACCTCTGGGTTATTAAGATATGGACCCTCATTTGAAAATATCGCTTGGGCAAGTTTGTTTTTTTTAGCTCCATTAGGATGTATTTATTACCCAATTGAAATATTGCCTTTTTCACTTCAAATTATTGCAAAAGCTTTACCTTTAGTTCATGTTTTCGAGGAAATGAGAAGTATTCTTTTTACTCAAACTGTAGATTATCTTAATATTTATAAAGCTATTCTAATTTCAGTTATTTATTTTATCTTTGGGGTTTTAATTTTTTACATATCTTATTTTGGTGCAAAACGACGTGGAACTTTAATAAATATGGGTGAGTAGCATATATGAAAATAGTAGATTGCTTTATGTACTTTGATGAAGATCTTGTTCTAGAAATTAGACTTAATACACTTGATTCAATAGTAGATAAATTTGTAATTTGTGAAGGTACACGTGACCATAGTGGTAAAGAAAAAAAATTAAATTTTAATATTAATAAATTTTTAAAGTTTAAAGATAAAATTAAGTATTTGGTGATAGATGATATACCTGTGAACGTAAGATCAATTAAAAAAAATTGGCACCAAAATCATGTGCGAGATCAATTTCAGAGAAATGCTCTATCACGTGGTTACCAAGAGAATAGTCCAGAGGACTGGATAATGATTTCTGATATTGACGAAATACCTGATCCAAAAAAAATAAAAGAATTTGATGTAAGGAAAAAGTATGCGTGCTTTATGCAAAAAAATTTCCAATCTAAGATTAATTTACTTAATACAAGTGATGGTTACTGGGCAGGTACAAAAATATGTGAAAAAAAGAATTTGAAATCACCTCAATGGTTACGTGATATAAAAATTAAAAAAAGACCGTTCTGGAGAATTTTTTCTAATAAACAACCCCAATTGATTGAGAAAAGTGGATGGCATTTCAGCTTCTTAAAAGATCCAAAAATGATTCAAAAAAAGATTAATTCTTACGCACATCAAGAATTTAATACCGAGGATTTTAAAGATATTGAAAAAATAAAAAAAAGAATCGAAGATAGAACAGATTTATTTAATAGAAATATAAATTATAATATTGTTCAGTTAGATAATTCTTTTCCAGATTATATTTTAAAAAATAAACAGAAGTTTAAGGAATGGATAATTTAGTTGTTGTGGTGCGCCGGATAGGAGTCGAACCCATAACCTCCGGAGCCGAAATCCGGCGCTCTATCCAGTTGAAGCTACCGGCGCAATATATATTAATTTAAATTAATTTATGAATAAAACAATCAATTTTTTTGTTAAAAAAGAGGATCATGGAAAAAGAGTTGATATTTTTCTAAAAAAAAAAAATAAATGATTTAACTCGATCACATTTAAAGAAGTTAATAGAAAAGAATAACTTGAGTATTAATGGGAAACTTATATTAGCATCATCGACTAAAATTAAAACTAAGGATAAAGTTTGTATTAGTGTTCGTAATCAAATAGACAAAAAATTAGTCCCACAAAAGTTAAATTTGAATATCATATATGAAGATAAAGATATTTTAGTGATTGACAAACCCAAAGGCATGGTTGTGCATCCAGGGGCAGGGAATTTTGATAATACATTGGCAAATGCCTTAGCGTTTAAATATAAAAAAAACTTGTCAAATTTAAATGGCGATCTTAGACCAGGAATAGTTCACAGATTAGATAAAAAAACTAGTGGGCTATTGGTGGTTGCGAAAAACAATACCTCTCACTCAAATTTGGGCAAACAATTTAATAAACATAGTATCGGAAGAAAATATTTATGCTTAGCGTGGGGAGTAATTAGACCACTTAATGGTCGAATTGAAACTTTGATTAGTAGAAATAAAAAAAACAGGCAGCTAATGGCAGTAAGTGAATTCAAGGGAAAGAAAGCAATTACAAATTACAAAACTTTAAAAGTTTTTTTTTCAAGAGATATACCAAAAATTAGTTTAGTAGAATGTGAATTAGAAACAGGAAGAACACACCAAATTAGAGTTCACCTAAATTATAAAGGTGCATCATTACTTGGAGATGAAAAATACGGAAAAAAAAAATTAATCTTTAAAAAAATTAATAAAGAATTTAAATCTTATTTAGATAAATTTGATGGACAGGCTCTACATGCAACAACACTTGAATTTGAACATCCAACCAAAAATAAAAGAATTAGTTTTAGTAGCAAAATTCCTGAAGACTTCGAAAAAATGTTAAATTTTCTAACAAATGAATGTGGTTGAAAAATTTTATTTAATATATAAATCTTAAGTTATGAAAAAAAGTAGTAAAATTACGAATTTACCAACACCCACTTCTGCAGGTCTGTCGGTGTATTTAGCTCAAATTAAAAAATTTCCAATGCTTGATGCAGAAGAGGAATACATGCTTGCAAAAAATTGGAGGGAGAATGGCAATTTAAAATCTGCGCATAAGTTAGTTACAAGTCACTTGAGATTAGTTGCTAAGATTGCAATGGGTTATCGAGGATATGGATTACCTGTAAATGAGCTAATTTCTGAGGGAAATATCGGTTTGATGCAAGCTGTTAAAAAATTTGATCCAGATAAAGGTTTTAGGTTAGCTACATATGCAATGTGGTGGATTAAAGCTGCCATTCAAGAATATGTGCTTAGATCATGGAGTTTAGTGAAAATGGGAACGACGACAGCACAAAAAAAACTTTTTTTTAATTTAAAAAAAATTAAAAATCAAATCGCTCCAGGCCAAGAAGGAGACCTAAAAGATGAGCAAGTTGAAGAAATTTCAAAAAGATTAGATGTAGACTCTGACGAAGTGATAAATATGAATAGAAGAATGATGGGTCAAGAAAAGTCTTTAAACGATCCTATTAAAGATGGCGAAACAGATGAGTGGCAAGATTGGTTAGTCGATGATAGTTTAGATCAAGAGTTGCAATTATCACAAGAACAGGAATTTAATGACAAAAAACTTCTTCTTGAAAGTGCAATGAAAATTTTGAGCAATCGAGAAAAAGAAATTATCGTGGCAAGAAGACTTACTGAAAATCCAAGTACGTTAGAGGAATTAAGTAAAAAATACAAAATCAGTAGAGAAAGAATTAGGCAGATTGAAACTAAAGCTTTTGAGAAGTTGCAGAAATCGATGATATTAGCTAGCAAATCAAAAAATTTGCTTCCGGCTAATTAAGCTTTAAATGGATCTTCTATGAGAATAGTATCTTCGCGTTCAGGACTTGTAGAAATGCTTGATACTTTAGCTTCAATAAAGTCCTCTAAGGCGTAAATATATTTTTTTGCATTTTCAGGTAAATCTTTTAAATTTCTAATACCTTGTGTTTTTGTTTTCCACCCAGGAAACGATTTGTAAATAGGTTTTAAATTAAATTGATCTTCGGTTGTAGCAGGCAAATAATTAATCTTCTTTCCATTTAATTCATATTCGACGCACATTTTTATTTCGTCTAATTCGTCTAATACATCTAATTTAGTGAGAGCTATTGCATTAATACCTGAAATTTTAATAGTTTGCCGCACCAAAACCGCATCAAACCATCCGCATCTACGTTTTCTAGCAGTAACGGTTCCAAACTCATTACCTCTCTCTCCTAAAGTTTTCCCAGTTTTATCTTTAAGCTCTGTAGGAAACGGACCACTCCCAACTCTAGTAGTATAAGCTTTGGTTATACCTAAAATATACCCAATTTTGTCAGGCCCAAGCCCAGAGCCAGTAGCAGCTGTAGCAGGAACTGTATTTGAGGATGTAACATAAGGATAAGTACCATGATCAACATCAAGCAAAATACCTTGCGCGCCTTCAAATAATATTTTTTTTCTCTCTTTTTTAAATTGATCTAATTTTAACCAAACTGGATGTGCAAATTTAAGTATCTTAGGAGCAATTTTTAGTAATTTTTTTTTAATTTCGGCTTTTTTATAAATTTTCTTTTTTAGACCTTTTCTAATTGCATTATGATGAGCTAAAACAGTTTCGAGTCTCTTTTCAAGGTTTGTCTTGGACCTCAAATCCATTACTCTTATGGATCTGCGTCCGACTTTGTCTTCATAACATGGTCCGATCCCCCTTTTTGTAGTCCCAATTTTACCTTTTCCAGCAGAATTTTCTCTTATTTCATCCATTTCTTGATGAAATGGAAGTATTAAAGATGCTGACTCAGAAATCATAAAATTATTTGGATTTACGTCTATACCTTTTTTTCTTATTTCTTCAATTTCGGCTAAAAGAGCCCAAGGGTCAATTACAACTCCATTTCCAAGAATAGAAATTTTACCCTCTCTAACGATACCAGATGGTAATAATCTTAACTTAAATACTTTTTTATCAATAACCAAAGTATGGCCAGCATTATGGCCACCTTGAAACCTTACTACAATATCTGCTTCACTCGAAAGCCAATCAACAATTTTACCTTTGCCTTCATCTCCCCACTGCGATCCGACTACAACTACGTTTTTCATTATCTAAATTTTCTAACTAATTTTATCGAGTTTAAATGATTAATTGGACCGTGTCCTTTTCCATAAACAAGATTAGATTTAATAGCTTGGTTAACATATTTAATTCCTAACTCACAAGATTTCTTTAAAGGTTTTCCACATGATAAAAACATTGCAATAGCGCTAGATAATGTGCAACCTGTTCCATGAGTGTTTTTGGTTTTAATTTTTTTATTTTTAAAATATACAACTTCTGAATTATTAAAAAAAAGATCAGTTAAAGTGCTCGATTTAATGTGGCCGCCCTTTAGTAAGACGTTTTTAACACCTAATCTAAGTAGTGAATAAGCAGCTTTCTCCATATCACTAACATCTTTTATTTTTGACTCGGTTAAAACCTCAGCTTCAGGTATATTTGGTGTAATTAATAATGCTTTTTTAATTAATTTTTTTTTTATTATTTTAACTGCAGGCTCATTAATAAGTTTTGCTCCTCCTTTTGCCACCATTACTGGATCTAAAATGATTTTATTTATATTAATTTTATCTAATACTCTTAAAATTGAATTTATTACCTCTGTTGAATGAAGCATACCAATTTTAACTGCATCTGGTTTTATATCTTTACAAGTGATTATTATTTGTTTCTCTATTTCTTTTGGTGGAATAGCCAAAACAGAATAAACTCCTTTTGTATTTTGCGAAGTAATCGCTGTAATAGCTGTCATTGCATATCCACCAAGTGATGTTACAGTTTTTATATCAGCTTGAATACCTGCTCCACCAGATGAGTCAGATCCAGCAATAATTAATATTTTAGATTTTGGTTTCAATTTATTTAATCGATTTTTTAATTAAATTAATACACTTTAAAATAATTCCTTTGTCATTCGACTCTGCCATAATTCTGATAATAGGTTCTGTGCCAGATTTTCTCACTAATATTCTTCCCTTTTGACCCATTAATTTATGAGCTTTTTTTAAAGCAATTTTACTTTTCGAACTATAAATTATATTTTTATCTTTTACTCTGACATTTTGAAGTATTTGCGGTACAGGTTTAAACGCATCTAACAACTCGCTAGCTTTTTTTTGTTTTCTTAATGCAAATAAAACCTCTAATGCAACCATTAGGCCATCTCCGGTTGTAGCGAATTTTCCAAGAATTATATGACCTGATTGTTCGCCTCCAAGATTAAAATTTAATTCTTTCATTTTCTCTTTAACATATCTGTCTCCTACTTTTGATCTAATAAAACTTATATTTTCGGATTTTAAAAACTTTTCTAATCCAAGATTAGACATCAAAGTCCCAATTACTCCACCTTTTAGAATTCTCTTATATTTCCACCTTTTAGCAAGCATGGCTATTATTTGATCTCCATCAATTATTTTTCCTCTCTCATCGCACATTATTATTCTATCAGCATCGCCGTCGAAAGAGATGCCTAAATGAGCCTTGTGTTTTTTTACAGCTTTCTTAATTTTAGATGGATACGTCGAGCCACACTTATCATTTATATTAAGTCCATTAGGTTTTATGCCAATTGAAATTACTTTTGCCCCAAGTTCTTTTAGTAGTTTAGGTGCTGCTTTATAAGATGCACCGTTAGCACAATCCAAGACTATTTTAAGATTTTTTAAATTGAAATTTTTTGGAAAATTACTCCTTAATATTTTTATATATCTGTCATTTGCATCCTCTAATCGTTTCACTCTACCAAGAAATTTTGGGTTTGAAAGTTGTTGAGTTATTTTTGAATCTATTAATTTCTCAATTTTTTTTTCAATTCTATCAGAGAGTTTCATTCCGTCCGGACCAAAGAGTTTTAAGCCATTATCATAAAACGGATTATGTGAAGCTGTAATCATTATTCCCATATTTGCTTTCATTACTTTAGTCAGCATAGCTAGACCATTCGTAGGCAAAGGTCCTAAAGTAAAAACATGCATACCGCCTGAGACTAATCCTGAAACAAGAGCTGGTTCAAGTGTGTACCCAGATAGTCTCGTATCTTTAGCGATAATAGCTACTTGTTTGGTTTTTTTTTGATTTTTAAAATAGGTACCTGAAGCTAATCCAAATTTAAAAAATTTTTCACCAGTAATATTACCTTGATTTACTGTGCCTCTAATACCATCTGTTCCAAAATATTTATTTCTCATTACTCCGATAAAATTTTTTTAAAAATTAGAACTCCTTGTTTAACTTCATTAACATTATGAACTCTAAAAATTTGGACTCCCTGCGACAATAAAAATAATACTGAAGCTAGGGTTCCTCCAGTTCTATCTTTACTGTCATTATTGCCAACAATTTGACTTATAAACCTTTTTCTAGAAGTTCCAACTAATATTGGAAAACCTAAGCTATGAAACAAAGAAATTTTAGAAATTAAAGTCAAATTATGTTTCAAAGTTTTACCAAATCCAATTCCAGGATCTAGTATAATTTTTTTATCTTTAAATTCCTTGCTAAGTTTTTTTTCAAAAAAATCGTATATATCCAATAAAACATTTTTATATTTTGGGTTTTTTTGCATAGTGCTTGGTGTGCCTTGCATATGATGTAAAACTTTTGATATTTGATTTTTTCTTAAAATTTTAAGAGATTTTTTATCATATTCAAAACCAGAAACATCATTAATCAAGTCAGCTCCAAATTTAATTCCCTTCTCCATGATTTCAGATTTTCTAGTATCAATGGATAGAGAGTTTCTTTTATATTTTTTTTTAAAATATTTAACAACGCTTTGAATTCTTTTCCATTCAATTAATGGATTTATTGTCTTTGAACCAGGCCTGGTGGACTCTCCACCTACATCCACAATATCAGCTCCAGATTTAATAATTTTTTTCAATTGTATTAAGGATTTTTTTTTAGTATTAAATTTGCCACCATCGGAAAAGCTGTCAGGAGTTAAATTAAGAATTCCCATTATAGATGGATTTTGAAAATTTACATTTTTTAAAAAATTTCTTCTTTTGCTAATAATTTTTTTTAGGTCTTTTTTTATAATTTTTTGCTCTTTAGCTTTAAGGTTTTTGATATTTCGTAAATTTATAAATCTATTTGTTATTTTTTTATTTTTTCTAGTAATAAATTCTATTTTATCAAATACAATTTTTTTATTACCACATAATGGAAGAGCAAGTTTTTTTTTTAATAAAATTTTAGCTTGAGTTCCATGATAAAAATTACACGCCCTAGTGTAATATTTTGTCATGTATTTTAAATTGCAGGTTTAGGTTTTAACCCTAACGATCCAAGAGCCGAAGAAGATTTTCCCTCTTCACTTTCGTCCTCTTTGAATGATCTTGTTGGTTTAATATTTTTTAGTATTAAATCTCTTATTTCATCGCCTGATAAAGTTTCATAAATAAGAAGAGCTTTGGCAATTTTATGAAGGTCGTCTATTTTATCAGTTAACACTTTTCTTGCTCTTTCATAGCCTTTATCAACTATTTTTTTTACTTCTTCATCAATTTTTCTTGCTGTTTCCTCTGACATATTTTGTTGTTTTGTTACTGACCTTCCTAGGAAAACTTCTTCCTCATTTTCACCATAAGCAATAGTTCCTAATTCTGTTGTCATACCATATTTTGTAACCATATTTTTTGCCATTTTAGTTACCATCTCGATGTCTGATGAGGCTCCTGAAGTTACTTTGTCGTGACCGAAAATTATTTCTTCAGCAATTCTACCGCCCATAGCGACTGCGATATCAGCGTGCATTTTTTCTCTAGTCACAGATAATTGGTCCCTCTCAGGTAATCTCATAACCATTCCCAATGCCCTCCCTCTTGGAATAATTGTTGCTTTGTGAATAGGGTCAGAGGCTTTTTCGTTTAAAGCGACTATTGCATGACCTCCCTCGTGATAAGCAGTAAGTTTTTTTTCATCCTCTGACATCACCATCGATCTTCTCTCTGCACCCATCATTACTTTATCTTTCGCTTCTTCAATATCTGACATAGTAACTACTCTTTTATTTTTTCTCGCAGCTAATAATGCTGACTCATTAATCAAGTTAGCTAAATCAGCACCAGAAAAACCTGGAGTACCTCGAGCTATTGTTCTCAATTTTACATCTGGTCCTTTGTTTATCTTTTTAATATGAACTTTCAGTATTGCCTCTCTACCAATAATGTCGGGGTTACCAACAACCACTTGTCTATCAAATCTTCCTGGTCTTAATAAAGCTGGATCTAATACATCCGGTCTGTTTGTAGCTGCAATCAAAATTATTCCTTCGTTAGTATCGAAACCATCCATTTCGACAAGAAGCTGATTAAGAGTTTGCTCTCTCTCATCGTTTCCACCACCTAAACCAGCTCCCCTGCTTCTACCTACTGCATCTATTTCATCAATAAATATAATGCATGGGGAATGTTTTTTTCCTTGTTCAAACATATCTCTTACTCTTGAAGCTCCAACACCTACAAACATTTCTACAAAGTCTGAACCT
>MDTE01004570.1_pt1 | contig 15193 bp, 13 predicted proteins | sample 811231 | NCBI WGS metagenome assembly MDTE01 (sample SAMN05326651, study PRJNA326480) | marine metagenome | isolation source: seawater | place: Indian Ocean: Red Sea | collected 2010 | reverse complement strand
CTTTTTGACAAAATTTTAGTTTTTAGACATAAATTAAAATTAAATATTTTTAAAAGCCCAATATCAGAATTTAAAGCAATTTTATTTAAATTACATCATTTTAAAGCAATTTTTTTATTTAAGTCTTTTAATTGGAAAAAAAATCCTTTATTTGATAAATCCAAAGAATTTAAAATTTATGGTTTTACTTCTTTTTCTAATAAAAAAATTCAATTTCATAGTGCTAACCTACTAAAAAAAATTAAAGAATATAAAAATCCTTGGAATTCAAATAATGTTTTTAAATATTCAATATCTAATAATTTAAAAGATGATTTGATAAATATTTTTGATAATGGTGTAGATGATTTTATTAAATCTGTGTATAAGTCTGACTATTGTCTATTTAGTCATTCCATTTATAAATCTAAGAGAGAAAATGATGATCAAATACCTGTTGGATCAGAATTATGGCATGCTGATGGGTATCCAGGAACTAGTCTGAATTTAATGATTTGTCATACTCCTATCAATGAATTAAATGGATCTATGAAAATAATCCCTTGGAAACAATCAAAAAAATTGCTTAGCAAACTATATTTCGACTATAAACAATTTATTAGGTATCAGAGTTTTCTTGATCCTATAGATTCAAAAAATAGGGAAATATACAGAGAATTTAAATGCGATATGCTTAAAAAATATATTGAAAATCAATCCATAAAATACTTTCAAGCAAGATCAGATAAAAGCGGAACTATTTTTGCCTTCACAAATAATTGTGTTCATGCAGGTGGTTATACTAATGTCAATTGTGAGAGAATAGTAAGTTTATTTCAAGTCTACCCTTCTGTGAAAATTACTTGTTTAAAAAGTAAATTTGAAAATATTAAGATAAATACATTAAAGATGCCTAAATTAAATAATATTTTTAATACATAAATAAAAGATGCTTTAAATAGCATACTTTTTTAATATGCTAATCAAATAATATTTTAAAGTTAAAGATAAATAATATCTTTTAATTGTTAAAACTAAAATTTATATGGATTAAAAAATAATTTTTCTATAGGATCTGTTTGTTTTCTAAGGCAGACCATATAGGAATTACAGATGACCTAATCCCTTCCTTTGAAAAGAAATCATGCGCTATATATTCGGAGGCTAATACAATCGCATCATAATCATTTTTTAATTTATAACCTTTGGATAAACCATTAAGTATTGGATAGTTGTATCTTTCGATCTCAGCTTCTTGATCAATAATCTGAAGATGATAACGATTTGAAAAAGAATCTATAAGTATTTGCTGTGCGAAGGTATTTTTATTATGTCCTCCACAAATGTACTTGAGAATTCTTTTCCCATAAAGTTTGTGATAAGGTAATTTATATTCATTGGCATTATCATCAAAAATTAAATAATTTTCTAGATCTTTTGTAGAAGTGGGATCTTTAATTTTAGAAATTCTAAAATCGAAAGATATTCTTGTTTTATTTGTTGAATTTAATATTGAGCCGTGAAGCATGGATGCATCGAATAAAAATGCACTACTGGGCGGTGGCAATACTTCATTATCTTTACTAGCTATTTTTCTTGTAATTGTTTTTAAATTATCCAATTCAAAATTTTTATTTTCAATATAGCTATTGAGTATCTTTCTATGATCTGCATAAAATGTCGCACCAGAAATAGAATTTAATATTGGTATCCAAGTAGTAATTGCACTTAATCCATGCCCGTACCAATAGTCAGAATGTATAGAGGTTCCGTGAGAATTTGGAAAAAATATCCTTGGTGTTGGAGATGTTTGGAGACATGTATTAGAAGGATTTCCGTAAAAATATGTAGCTACTTCGATAGCTAAACTTTTGTAAATAGATAAAAATTCATTGGATTCAAATGCATCAAATAATGTACTTTTAATTAGAGAAGAATTGCTTTTAATAAGTTTAATATTATTTAAATAATTCTGTAATAGCTCTTGTATTGCTTTGATTTTATTAGAACTAAAGTAATTCAATATAAAATTAAATACTGTTTTTTTTAGATTGTATCATATATTTAACTATGCTACTTATCCCATCTTCGAGAGAAATTTCTGGCTCCCAATATTTTTTAAAATAAGGGTCTGGTTCGTTTGATATATTATTTTGTACCAAGTCATCTTGTGCCCCTCTTTTTATTGGCAAATTTCCAAAGATATTTGAAACTACTTTAGCTACTTCATAAATCGAACTCCATTTAAAACTTGTGATATCTAAATACCTTTTTTCTATTTCTTCATAGTTTTCTTGGATTGTAATTAGAGCTTTCCCGCAATCGTCAGCGTGGAGAAATTGTCTTGTTTCATTACCATTTGTTCTCATTAATATTGATTTTTGAGAGAGAGCGGAGTTTATGAAATCTGTTATCACATGGGTTTTTTCTTTGTCATTTTCTATACCGTAAGTATTCCAAAATCTAACAATATGACCCCCAAGAATATTTGTATAGTGCTCACCTATTCTTTTTAATGTCCCATAAGGAGAATGATGCATATTTGACATTTGGGTTGATGCAAATATGAAAGGATTAGAATATTTTTCTAGATAGCTAAAAGTGTTTAGCATAAGTAAGAGATTATTGTTAAGGAAACTTGAAGAATTTTGATTACTATATAGATACTTTGAACCTCCAACGTCATAAGCTAAGAAATATACAAAATCTGCAGTTTGAAATAATTGATTTAAGAATTCAGATTTTTCTCTAAGATCATTGTTTTCACTACAAACTAGGTCACATTCGATAACATTATATTTTTTTGAATTGCGAAGAATTTTAGTTAAAGATAATCCAATTTGCCCCCTGGATCCTAGGACTAAAATATTTTCCATATTTAATTAATTTTACTTTTAAAGATATCTTATAAATTTGAATTATAGAAAGTTTATATTTGATATGAAATTTATAAAGAATTCATAAGTTTTTCATTAGATTGCTAAATTAAATTTATTTACAACAACCCGTAATTTTTTAAAATAATCTTTGTATTTATAAGTTTGAAATAGCTCACTTGGATTCTAAGATTGTAGTAGGATTGCAAAAAAAAATTTTATTTTTTGTATCATTTTTTTTAAATATGAAAACATGTCAAAAATAAGTACCTATCGGAAAGAAATTGATGGTCTAAGAGCTTTTGCAATAATTACAGTAATCATTAATCATTTCAATAAAGATTTATTACCTGGAGGATATTTAGGTGTAGATATATTTTTCGTCATTTCAGGATTTGTTATAACTTCTTCTATTAAAAATAGAAGGAGCAAAAACTTTAAATCTTTCATAAGCGGATTTTACGAGCGGAGAATTAAAAGATTAGTCCCAGCATTATTTGTTTTTGTAAGTATTGTTAGCATTTTAATTTGTTTTTTCAATCCATACCCGTCAGTAGCTTTGCGAACTGGTTTATCATCATTGTTTGGCATATCTAATATTTATCTAATACAACAATCGACTGATTACTTTTCCCAATCAACGGAACTTAATTTATTTACACAGACCTGGTCTCTTGGTGTTGAAGAACAGTTTTATATTGTATTTCCATTTTTGATTTGGTTTTCAGGCTTTGGTAGACAAACAAAGAATGGTTCTAGGAATTTATTTCTAACTATTTTCTTCATATCAATAATTTCTTTGATTTCGTTTATTCATTTGTACCCACAGAACCAAGCTTTAGCTTACTTTTCAATGTCAACAAGATTTTGGGAGATTGCGGCAGGCTGTCTGCTTTTTATAGGGTTTGAGAAAAAAAGTTATATAGAAAAATTAATACAAAGAATACCTTCATCAATCTTAATTCTATTGATAATCGGTGTTATGTATCTCCCAACATCTTGGGCTGTAGGCTCTACATTTTCTATCGTAGTTTTGACACTAATACTTATCACATCTTTGCAAAGAAAAAAAGCTATCTATAAACTCTTTACTACAAATAAATTTAGGTATATAGGTTTAATTTCATATTCACTTTATTTATGGCACTGGGCTGTTTTGTCTCTTAGTCGATGGACAGTTGGCATACATTGGTGGTCTTTCCCCTTTCAATTAATAATTATGTTTGGTTTAGCAATAGCTTCATATGAATGGATTGAAAAACCATTTCGAAAAAGATCTTGGTTTGGATCGCGAGTAAAGGATCTACTTTTTGCTTCAAGTAGCTTACTTATTGTTGCTTTAAGTTTAATTACTCTTGGAAGGCCATTAAAAGGGAAGTTATATTTAGGCAATGAGATGAATAAATCCAATATAAAGGGGTATGGAGAGACTGTAATTATAAATAATCCTAGTTTTCCAACGATATATCTTATCGGAGATAGTCATTCAGGCCATTATGGTGCAGTAATGACTGATTTTGTAAGAAAAAATGATTTAAATTTTATTATGCATCCACAAGGGAGTGGTTTAAAACTAATCAATGAAAATCCAAAAGAGCATATACTCGCTCCTATGAGGCAATATCTAAGTAGTTTTAAAGAAGGAGACATTATTATTTTCTCCTCAAGTATGAGTAAATATAAAGCAGAAAGAGGATTAACAAAGGTTTATACAACTTTCTTAAAACAAACCAATAAAATCGGGCTTAGATATTTCTTGATGTCTCCAACTCCAGAATTTTTAAAAGTAAAAAAATTAGATACATGTCAAGAAGAATGGTTCCGTAAAAAATGGGCTATATCGCCACTTTGTTTTTCAGAAGTCAATAAAACAAAATGGCTTGCGATGGAAAATGAAAAGCTTATGTTAATTGAAAAATTCCTCTTAGCGAATCCAAAAGTTTCTTATATTGATTCTTTTTCCATACTTTGTCCAGGTGAATATTGCAAAAATCATGATCAAAAATCATTTATGTATAAAGATACCCACCATTTAACATCTCATGGAGCTATGAAAATCAGTAAAATTATCGAGAAATACCTTCTCATTAAATAGGCATTCATTTCTTAAACATAAAATGCTTTTTAAAATAACTTTCGATTTTCAGTATCTTATTTAGACTTTGATTAATTAAATACATCTGAAAGAGGTCAAATTGCTAGAAATCTCTTAGCGTTTGATTAAGAATTTCTTTCTTAAAATTTTTAAGTGTTAATTTTATACCTTCTTCAAGGTCAGTTTTTGCTTCCCAACCAAGATCATTGATTTTTGTAGTATCCAACTTTTTTCTTGGGGTGCCATCAGGCATATTTTTATCCCAAATTATTTCCCCCTTAAAACCAATTTGTCTAGAGATTATTTCTGTTAAATCTTTTATAGAAATTTCATACGGACTCCCAACATTTAATAAATCAATTTCTTCTAATTTATTGCTAACTTTTTTGAAATTCGAATTATTCCATTTTTCTAAAATAAAAATACATGCTTCAGCAAGGTCATCAACGTATAAAAATTCTCTGAATGGATTACCAGAACCCCAACATTCAACATGTTTTAAATTATTTTCTTTCGCATCATAAAATTTCCTTATTAAAGCTGGAATTACATGACTATTTTTTAAATTATAGTTATCTCCAGGTCCATATAAATTGGTAGGCATTAAGCAAATTGAATTAAAGTTATGTTGCTTTTTAAGAGCTTGACATAATTTTATTCCAGAAATTTTAGCTAAGGCATAAAATTCGTTTGTAGTTTCTAAAGTATCTGTTAATAAATATTCTTCTTTAATTGGTTGTGGGGCAAACTTAGGATAAATACAGCTGCTTCCAAGAAAAATTAATGTTTTTACATTAAATAGCCATGAAATTTCGATTATATTTGTTTGAATTTTTATGTTTTCAAGGATGAAATTAAATGGCATTGAGTTGTTTGCATGAATTCCACCAACTTTTGCCGCTGCAATAATTACAATGTTTGGCCTATTTTTATTAAACCATTCTTTAACTGCCGCAAAATCAGTAAGATCAAGTTCACTTCTTTTGGGAGATAAAATTAAAGTTCTTTCAAACTTTTTTTTGTTTTTAAACTTATTTATATTTCTGATTATTGCACTACCTACCATTCCACTACCTCCTGCAATGAATATCTTTTCAGAATAATTAACAGAATTTTTCATAATAGAGTTGTTGTTATATTGTTCATAGTAAATTATTTATTAACTTCTTTTTCTGCAATTTTAATATCCTCTTCAATCATTTCTGCAATAATTTGTTCTAAAGTAATTTTTGGTTCCCAACCTAATTCATTTTTTGCCTTACTTGAATCGCCACAAAGCTGATCAACTTCTGTAGGTCTATAGTATCTTTTGTCTACTTTAATAACTATTTCTCCATTATCTTCCCGCCTTCCAATTTCATTAATACCACTGCCTTCCCATTCAATTCCTTTATTCCCTTTTGAGTTCCAACCTAATTCAATGGCTGCTAGTTCACAAAATCTTCTTACAGTTTCCATTCTTCCAGTAGCAATTACATAATCTTTTGGTTTACTTTGTTGCAATATCATCCACTGAACTTCAACATAGTCTTTGGCATGCCCCCAATCTCTCTTTGAGTTTAGATTACCAAGATAAAGAAATTTATCTAATCCCTTTTCTATTCTTGACAAGCCTCGAGTAATTTTCCTCGTTACAAATGTTTCGCCTCTTCTTGGACTTTCATGATTAAATAAAATTCCATTACAACCAAAAATGTTGTAAGCATCTCTATAATTTTTTGTAATCCAGTAGGCATATAGTTTTGCTACCGCATAGGGACTTCTTGGATTGAAAGGAGTATTTTCTGTTTGTGGGGACTCTTTTACTAATCCATATAACTCACTCGTACTAGCTTGATAGAATTTTGTTTTATTCTCTTTTTCAAGTATCCTAATTGCTTCAAGTATACGTAGTGTTCCTATGGCATCACTATTTGCTGTATATTCTGGTGTTTCAAAGCTGACAGCAACATGACTTTGAGCTCCTAAGTTATAAATCTCATCTGGATCAACTTGTTTCATAATTCTGATAAGGTTAGTACTATCAGTAAGATCGCCATAATGAAGAATAAAATTTGCACTTGAGATGTGAGGATCCTGATAGATATGATCTATACGATCTGTATTAAAACTACTTGATCTTCTTTTGACTCCGTGTACTTCATATCCTTTTTTTAGAAGAAATTCTGCTAAATAACTCCCATCTTGACCAGTAATGCCTGTTATAAGTGCTTTCTTCTTATTATTCATAGAAATTTGTAGAATTAATGTATCCAAGCATTATCCGATTTTACTCTATGTTTTGTAGGCTTATAGATTTAATTTTTGAATCTTATTGATTTTATCTCTATTGATCTAATTGGTCTTCTTCCCATCCATTTAAATAAATATCTTAATTCAATTTAAAAATATTTTGAAGTAAAAAATAATCAAAATTTTTTAATTTTTTATTAAATAATTTAAAATATATTTGTAAAAAACAATTTTATATTTTACCTTTTCATTTATTAATAAAAAGCCTTTTTTATTATATTGAAAAAGTTAAAACTTATATAAATTCAGAATTTTTAATGTGTAATTTAAAAATCATCAAAGCAAGTAATAAACATTCTAGGAAAATATGGACTTGGAGGAATGACCCACTTTCTTCGGAAATGTCAAAGATGCAAAATAAGATTTCATTTGAAGATCATTCTTATTGGTTTAAAAATATACTATTAGATGAGACAAAAAAAATATATGTCGGAGAGGAATTAAACGTACCTTTAGGGGTAATACGCTTTGAACAATCTAACAATGATAGTAAAGCTTACAATATAAGTATAAATGTTGCTCCAATGATAAGAGGTAAAGGTTTTGGTAAAAGATTTCTGAATAAATCTATAGAAATTTTTAAAAAAGAAGAAAATAAATGTAGATATCTTTTTGCATACATAAAGAAAAAAAATATAAGTAGTCAGAAATTATTTGAATCCTGCCGATTTTTAAACCTTTCCAAAGAAGATATTTTTACTTATAGATATGATTTATTTGAATAGGATAGAGAAAAATAGGTTATTAATTTTGTTTTTAAAATATTTATAAGAATTAATTTATTACCTAAAAATATGCTTCAATAACTAATGATTAATTAATTAATCTATCGTATTTGAATTTAATACCTGATAATGGCTTATCAATTTATAGAATGTAATGATATTAATGATTGGAATAATTTTGTTAAATCCTCTCCACAAGGTAATTTATTTTGCTATACCAATTATTTTGATTTAATCTCAGATAAATATCGATTATTCTTCGTATTGAAAAATGAAGAGATATATGCAGGCGTTGGAATATTAATGGACAAAAATAATAAATTAATACCTTTTTTAGAAAATTATCAAGGAATTCTTTATTCTAATATTTTTAATAAGTTAAAATTACATTCAAGAATTCCAAAGTTACATGAAGTGACTGAATTTATTTTGATAGAGTTGAAAAAACTTTTTTCAAAAATTAATCTAAGTCTTCATTATTCAATTGAAGATATGAGGCCATTTCAATGGTATAACTATCATGAAGAGGATCATAATAAAATAGATCTAAAGTTGAGATATACTTGTATTTTGAATTTATTAAAAATTAAAAATTTAGACTCTTTCTTAACAGATATTAGGCGAGTTAGAAGAAGAGAATTTCATAAAGCATTAAAAAATAATTTAACTATTGAAGAGTCTAATGATGTATCTATACTTGATAATTTGCATGGAAAAATGTTTTTTTCTCAAGGTATTGAAAGATCAAATTATGAAATAGATTGCCTAAAAAATATTGCAAAGAGTTCTATAAATAATGACTTTGGAAAGTTATTTGTTTGTTTTACAAAAGAGAAAATTCCATGTGCTTCTTACTTGATGCTTTTTGATGAAAAATATGCTTTTTCAAAATATGGTGCAACTGATCCTAATTATAAAAATCTTGGGGCATATACGTTTATTACAATACATTGTATTTTGAAAAGTATCGAATTAGGTTTAGAATCTTGGGATTTTTTGGGGGCTAATTCTCCTAGGAGAGGTGACTTTAAGATTAGTTTTAATGCTCATTTAAAAGCATATTACGAATTAGAATATTAATATATGAAACTATTTAAAAAGGAAAATCTCTTTTGGAATACATTAAATATTTTTGAATATTTAAGATATTTCCATAGTGGGTCTAGTAAAAATTTCTATAGATTGTTAGAAAGTCACTTCCAAAGTAATAAATTATTTTTATCAAGTTCAGCTAGAGGGGCTATCATTGTTGCTTTGAAATCTTTAGGAATTAAAAGAAATGATAGAGTTTTTATCCCTCCTTTTTTAAGTTCATGCATCATTGATACCGTTACTTCTGTTGGCACTCCAAGTTTAGACTTTAATAAAGATACTAAAGCTATTCTTCTTTACCATCATTGGGGATTTATGCAAGATATATATTCTATTAAAAAATATATTGGAGAACATAAAGTTTATATTATTGAGGATTGTGCGCACACATTTTGGGGAAAAATAGGAGACTATGAACCTGGTGATTTTGGTGACTTTTCAACATTCTCACTCTCGAAAATTTTTAATATTACATACTGTGGTTTACTTAGAATTAATAGAGAGGATTTATTTGATCAAGCATCACAGATACTCTCAAAATCAATCTCGTTTAGTGAATATATTGAACATATAAAGGGTGATTTTGCTTATTTAAGTTATTATAGTAGCTCTATTAAGTCGAGAGATTCATATCATCTAAATTTAAGGCTATCCAAATGGTATGCTTATTTACTATCTTCACCAACTTTTAAAAATGTAAAAGGAAATATTCCAAAAGATTTGGATTCACTTGAATCTATTTTTAAAGATATGAATAGTAAATTTATTTTCTTATTCAATCATATAAAAAATAAAGAATTCATTTTAGAATATGATGTAATTGAAAAGATGGCTCCTATCAGTTATCCATTAATTTCTGAGGATTATAATTTATTAAAAAGAATAAAATTTTGGTTGGAGAAAAATAATATTTTTGTTGATTTATATAATTTTGATATTCATAGAAATATGTTCAATCCTTTGTATAAAGTATGTATTCCATTGCCCCTTTACAGCGGAATTGATATACAAATATATAAAAAACTAATCTGTGAATTTCCTGAAATTAATTAGATATGAAATCAAATTCTGAAGCTATAGCATTATTTAATGAGATGGCAAAATTGAATAAGTATAATTCAGATAATTTTTACTTTTCGTCAGGAAGACCTGTAAAAATTGATCCTAAAATTATAGTTGAAGATATAGATTCAAAACTTGAGCTAAAAAAAAATGATCTCTTGCTAGATGTTGGATGTGGTACTGGAGTTATAACTTTACCAATATCAAAAAAAGTTAATAAGATATTCGCTCTTGATGGTGGGTTTAATGTAATAGAGCAATTGAAGAAAAATATAATTAATAATAAAATTAGTAATATTAATACAATTAATATTCCATTTGATAAAAATAATTTTGAGGATAATTTTTTTGATAAAGTTTTAATGTACGCCGTAATTCATTATTTAGATGGGGATAAATATGTAAAAAATTGTATTGAGGAATTGATAAGAATTTGTAAGCCTGGTGGGAAAATATTAATCGCTGAGATCCCTGAAAAAAATGCAATTGAAAATCTTAGAAATGGACTTTTAACCAATAAAGAAAAACAAATAATTAATAATTTTGAAAAAAATAGAAATGAATATGATCAATTTATGAAGCAATTTGATGTGAATAAATATCAATTTAATTATCTCGAAATGGAACAGGATAAACTTAAAGAGATTTGCAAGGATTTTGGATGTGAAGCACAAATATTAAAACAAGATATCAGACAACCATTCTCTTTAACTAGAAGAGATCTATTGATAAAGCTTCCTAGTTGAAATAATTTTGAGATTATTGACATTTAATTTGTACAATTATTATTTTGCCTTCTTAAATTAATTAAACTTTTTTCAGTCACGTGACTTTTTTCTCGATATTGATTAATGAATAAAAAAAATTTTTTCGAAAGTTGAGAAGAATAATTGGAAAAGTTTTTCTAAATTAAAAAATATAAAACTTATTAATAAAAGTAAATATTAACGATGTATTAGATACTGAAAATAATTAAAAATTATCATTTAAATAGAATTATGTATTTCATCAAAAATAAAATTAGCAAATTTAAGATCCAAGAATGTATCTATATTAATACTTTCCATTTGCGACATATGTGTATACCCAATCGGATCAATTAATAATTTATTTTCTTTTATGAGCAGATCTCTATTGGTAGCATAAACAGCACTATTTAACCTACAAAGTTTATTCATCATTTGTCTTTGATCAAAAGTATGAGTTGGATTTTTAATATACTTTTTTAAACTTTCACCTTTAGTAAATATATTCTCAGGTTTTCTCTCGAGATCGCACACTGTAACAACACTATTAAATTTGTTTGTTTTTAAAAGGTCAACAACATTTTTTACATGTTTTTTTTCTCGGAAAGGAGAAGTTGGCTCAATTATAAAAATATAGTCAACTTTTTGTTCATAAATTTTTTCATAATTTCCTAATTCGTATTTTATGACATCGATAGTTTTTGATTTGTCCTCAGAGAGATGTTTAGGCCTCATTGAAAGAACCTTTGCACCCACTTTAATTGACTCATCTTTAATCTTTACATTATCAGTAGAAACAATTGTATCCATCAAATCATTTACACTTTTTATAGCCCTTTCCAATAAAGATTCATTCCCAACTTTTCGAAGATTTTTATTTTTAATTCCTTTACTTCCGCCGCGTGCAGGAATAATTGCTAAAAATTTCATTATTAAAAAGTTATAGTTTTGTCTAAAAATAAATCAAATTGTGAGAGATTATCTGATATTATTTCCCCACTATTACCACAACCATAAATTTTTGAAGAGGAATATTGACCATGATCAATTTGAAATTTTATTGCTTCTTTAATACTTTTTTCTGAATAATCACAATCTATAGTATTCTCACCCCTCAAACGACCAAATTGTCTATTCCCGATATTTACTGCTGGGACACCTAAATAAGAACACTCTCTAATTCCACTTGATGAATTTCCTATCAAACAAGAACATTTTTTAAGCAGAACCGAATATAAATCAAAAGGCAAACTACTAATTATGCTTAATTTCATTTGATCAAGATTTTGATTCTGAAGAAAATCTTTGACCGTGTTAAAACCAGCGTCTAAATTAGGAAGTATCCATAATTTTTGTAGTTTAAAATTCTCTAAGGCTTTAAAAGTTTCCTTTATTTGATACAAAAAAGAGCCAACTTCAGTTACAACAGGGTGCTGTGAGATAACTAAATATGGTTCATTGGTATTAATTAAAAGTTGATTAGATTTTAGGAAAAACTGCAAATTCTTATTATTATTTAAATTTAATTGATTAATAATATCTATACTTGGATTTCCTGAAACAATGATATTTTTCTCTAATTCTCCAAGAAGTCTTACTCTTTCTGCTGATTCTTTATTAGAGACAAAGTGATAATGAGATAATTTTGTTATTGCATGACGAATACGTTCATCAATAGAACCGGAGACCTCACCGCCCTCTAAGTGGGCAATACAGCAATTCATACATAAAGCTGATTGGGCAAATGATAAAGATTCAAATCTATCTGCTGTGATTAGGACAATGTCAGGTTTTAGTCTTGAGAGACATTTAGCAAATTCTTTTTGAGCTATGCCTGATGAAATTGCCATTATTTCTTTACTATCTCCTTTGAGCAAAAATGGTACTTCTTCTGATATAAAAAATCCATCTTCTTCTATAATTTTTTTAAAATTGCCATAACTATCAAGTAATATACTTCCTGCTAATACCAATTGAAGTTTCAATTTTTTATTATTATTTATTGCTATGAGAGTGCTTTTTAATTTGGCATAATTTCCTCTAGTTGATATAGGTACACAAATCTTTCTTATACTTTTCCCCATTAATTTAGTCATTATCAATCAATTTTTTTTGGTTTTGCTTTTATCCAAAAATTTATATGATTTGCTCCATGAATTTCTTTTTTATCATCATACTTAACCTTTTCTAAACTTTCATCGAATATGTAACCAAAAGTTGGTTTGCAATAGCAGATCGTAGCTTTCCCTTTATGTTTAACAATTTTATCTAAAAGTAATTTAGTAGATAATTCCCCAAAGGGTTGATTTAAAAAAATGAATAAATTTCCTTTTGGTAAATCTGATACAGCGAAATCAGAAGTAATAATTTTAGTAGGTGTATGAATATTTAATTTTTTTTTAAATTTGTAAAGATTACTTTTCGCAATTTCAGCTATTTTAGGGTCAATTTCAATTCCAATTACTTCCTTAAAGGGCATTAATAAGGCTTCCATTAATGGCCTGCCCTTTCCGCATCCAATATCTAAAAATATAAGATTATTCAACTTTACTGGAGAGTTTTGGAAAGCATCCTTTAGTACTTCAACATTTTTTATTGAGGTATAACCTTTGTTATCTTTATTAATTGAAGAAACTTTCGCAGACTCATTTTTTTTGAAAAAAAATAATGTATCTGTTCCATACTTTCTATCAAAAGATCCTAGTCTGTACCTTCTTATCCAGTATCTAGGATCAAAGTTTTTGTTTATCCCCATATCAATATTTGATTAATGTTAACCTCAATATTATAGAAATTAAAGTAAATAAAATTTTATTTTCGCCAACTAACTTTAAAGTTCTATTTAATATAAGTTTATACTAAAAAACTCAATACATTTAATTTAGAGTATTTTGAAGTAAAGTTAGTGACTAGTAAAAGATTATGCTAATTAATCAATGCTAAATATCGACAACTTCCCATATTTAATAGCAGAAGCAGGTGTGGCACACTTCGGATCCTTTAAAAATGCAAAAAAACTTCTTGATGCGGCAATAAAGGCACGTTGTAATGCTTTTAAAATACAAGTGTTCGATACTGAAAGATTATTTGCAGAAGAAGCGAAAGGTTGGAAAGAACGTTTGAAACATAGGGTCTTAAAAGTGGAAGAAATAAAGAAATTATCTGAGTTGTGTAGTGAGAATAATATAGATTTTATAATTACCCCTCATGACGATTTTATTTTTAAGTATTTAAATCATATAAAAATAAATGCAATAAAAATTGGATCAGGAGAAGTTGGTAATTTAGATTTTATCTCTAGATGTTTCGATCTAACTGACTATTTAATACTTTCTACTGGATTAAGTAGTATTGGGGATATAGATAAAGTTGTTAAGATTGGTAAAAAAAAGTCTAAGGAATTTGCAATTTTACACTGTAATACTGCGTATCCTACTGATGACAATGAAGTAAATTTATCAGTTATTAATCAATTCAAAAAAAAATACCCAAATAATTTAATAGGATATTCTGATCATACAAAAGATCATTTGGCATGTATTGGAGCAGTATTTAATGGTGCAAAAATTATAGAAAGACACATAACATTAGAAAAAAATATTCCCAATGCACAAGACTGGAAAGTATCCTCTCTTCCTAACGAACTTAAAGACCTGAGAAGTCAAATAAATCGAGCTTTCACACAAGTTGGTTGTCCAACAAAAAAAATAACAGAATCTGCAAAGAAAAATATATATTGGGCATGTAAATCTCCTTATTTAATAAGAGCAGTAAAAAAAGGGGAGGAACTAAGTGAAGAAAAATTTATAATGCAAAGACCATTTTCTGGAACAAATTTAAAAGATATTTTTAAATTAAATAAAAAAGTATTTTTTAAAGAAAATTTAAAAAAAGGTGATCCCATTCAAGTTGATAAACTCGATTTTGTTTAGAGCATTAAGATTTTTCCATAATATGTGTTTATAAAATCAGATAAATTTAATTATTAAATATTCATATGACCTGTTAATATTTAATGGTTTAATAGGTTTAAATTCATGAAACGGCTCTTAGTTTTGGGCGCCGATGGATATCTAGGGTTTCCAGTATCTTTAAATTTTGCTTTGAAGGGTTGGTCAGTATATGCCGTAGATAATTTGTCAAAGAGATATATAGAAAGTCAAGAGGACGTATCACCACTTATTCAACTACCAGCTTTTAAGGATAGATTTTCTCTTTGGAATGAAAAATATGCACAAACTGAGTCGCAAAAAATTAAAAGCTACGTTTTGGATATAGCATTAAATAATAGACAACTCTATAAACTTTTTGAAGAGATAAAACCTG
>MDTE01116453.1_pt1 | contig 15195 bp, 14 predicted proteins | sample 811231 | NCBI WGS metagenome assembly MDTE01 (sample SAMN05326651, study PRJNA326480) | marine metagenome | isolation source: seawater | place: Indian Ocean: Red Sea | collected 2010 | reverse complement strand
TCTTAAAATAATTTAGATTTATAAAATTCTCTAATGAGATTTTCAAAAGAAGAAGAATATTTACGTCAGAAAGATAAGAAACTAAAAAAAATAATTGATCTAAATGGCCATATTGTTTTTAAGCCATTAAAAAAAAATCAGTTTGACACACTCGTTGGCATAGTGATCTCTCAATTTATATCTACTTTGGCAGCTAATTCAATTTTTAAAAAAATAAAAACCTTTTTTAATTGTGATTACTTAAACGAAAAACACTTTGAAACACTTACTGTAAATCAGATCAAGAATCTTGGACTAAGCACAAATAAAGCAAAAACTATAAAAGAGCTATCTAATTTATTTTTAGACCATGATTTTATGGATCTTACAAAACTAGAGGATAATCTTTTGCATGAAAAATTATTATCAATATTTGGAATTGGTCCTTGGTCTGTAAATATGTTTGAGATATTTTGTATTGGAAAATTAGATGTATTCACTTCTAAAGATGCTGGTTTGAGGTTAGCAATGAATAAAGCACATATCGTCAAGCCGGAGAGTGATTGGGAAATTTATGATAATTACGCTGAATTGTGGTCACCGTTTAAGACCGTTGCTTCAATTCACTTATGGAAAACTGTTGATTAATTTAATAATTTTGAGTTTGAATAAATTGAGAAACAAAATAAAAAAATTAAATATAACTACATAAAAATTTATATAGAATTACCAGATGATTGAAATCATAAAGCCTATAAAAAAATTTAGTAAGTTAATTAATTTTCAACATATATTTTTACCGATAGTTTTATTGTTTATACTTTCATTTTTAACGCAATTTTATTCAATTGATCAAGAAGTTATTGATTGGGATGAGTCAGATTTCATATTGATGGGACAAAGCTTTTATAAGGGAAATCTCCCATATATTGAACTCTGGGATTTAAAACCGCCAATGCATTTTCTGTTAATTGGTTTTACATTCAAAACTTTTGGATCTTCATTTCTTGTAGCAAGGTTATTGGGGGACTTTTTAGTATTTGTAACATCAGTTTTGGTATTTCATATTGCTAGACATTCATTGGAAAGACTTGAATCTTTTTTAGCTGGCAGCTTGTATATATCGTTTGTAAGTTTTGAGTTTTCTCAGCCAACAATGACGGAGTACACATCTACTTTTTTTATCTTGTTAGGTATTTTTTTTATCTATAAAGATTCAAATACTGGATATTTTCTTGGTGGAATATTTGTATCTTTATCGATTTTGACAAGAACTAACTCTGCATTTGTATTTGTGTTTTTTATTTTATTTTTATATAGAAGATTTGGTATAAAAAAGAAGTTAGTAAATTTTATTTTTGGTTCGATAATACCGTTATTTGTCTTGGTAGTAATTTATACATCTCAAGGGGCTTTAAAAGTTTTTTTATATTCGGTTTTTTTAATACCTTTAAGAAACACCTTAATGAGAGATAATTTTTTTGAGTTTTTAAAAAACTCCTTTCAAGGTATTTTTCTTGATAGTTTTTTCTCTCTACCACTTTGGATGTTAATTTTTAGCTTTCTTGTTTTTTTTATTTTTTTTAGAAATTCAAGATTGTTTCTAGAAAATTTAGCAACTTTAAACACAAACGAAAATCAGATATTGTTCATTACTTTTTTTGCATTAGCTATTTCAATATTGGCTGGGGGAAGATTTTTTTATCACTATCTAATTCAGCTTTTCCCATTTCTTGCAATATTCATATTTTTATTTGTTAAACAATTTATCAATAGTGGAAATTTAGTGAAATTTGTTTTAACCACGATTATGGTAATTAACTTCTTACCCTTAAGTTTAAAATCAATTAATAATTTACAAAACTACGATTTATTAGAAGCTGATTATAAAATAAAAAAATTCACAGAGTTAATAGATAAAGACGAAGAACTTCTTGCATTAGATAATCATTTAATTTATTTTTATCTAGAAACTAAACCATTAACACCTATTGTTCACCCAAATACGATATTTAAGAATGACGAATATTCTAAAATTTTAGATGATTTAATTGACCTTGGTTACATTGTTAAAAACCAGTCAATGGTTATTTTGGATAGTTATCCATATTATATACTTTGTGCTTCAGAGTGCATGGAGTCTCTACCAGAAAATTATTTGAATGGATATGAGCTTATTCATAGCATTGACGATATAAATTTGTATAAACTCAGAAGTTAGCTTTAGTTTTTCTTTAAACCAAGCTTTATAGTTTCAAATAATATATGAGCCCCATCTTTTAATGGTCTTACTGTTGTAAGTTGATCGTCAAATTCCAATATTATCGGTACTTCCTTGATACCTATATTTAATTTATTTGCAAGAAAAACAATTTCTGTATCTATAAAGAATTGTTCTTGGGTTAGCAGGTGTGATATTGATTTAAGATATTTTGACTTTATAATCATTGATCCATGTGTGTCTAAATAATTAAGTTTGAGAAACACCTTTCGAAACATTAGAAAAATAAAACTATAAACTACTCTGGAAAATTTTCTTTTAATATTACTTTTTGGATGTGATTTAGAGCCTAAATATAAATCGTAATTTATTTCTTTTTCTTTCAAAATATTTTTAATATCACTAAGTCCAAATGGAAGATCAGCTCCTGTAATCAAACACCATTTGAACTTAATTTCTGGAATACCTTTTCGAATTGCATTACCTTTACCTTTTGATGATTTTAGAATTTTAATTTCGATATTATTTCTATTTATATAAGATTTTGCAATACCTTTTGCAACATCTAAAGAATTATCAGTAGACTCGTTTTCTACAATGATTATTTGCAATTTTGTAAAAAGGTTTGTAGATGAAAGCTTGTTAACTGTACTTTCAATTGAGTGAGCTTTGTTATGAAGTGGTATGATTACCGACAATTCATCAAACATAACACTTATGTTAATAAGAAAAATAATCATTTATGATTAAATATTTTTTCAAATTGATAGATGTAAGCTTATTAATAATGATGAAAATAAATATTATTAATCACTACAAAAAAATAATTTTTTTCGCTTTCAATAGATATAAAGAAAATAACTATACAAAAATGAGAAATTATTTTACAGAAGTTTTTGTATTTGATATCCAAAAGTTTGTTGATATCAAAGGTAAAAAAATCTTAGATGTGGGAGGATCGACAGGTGAGTTTTCTAAATACTTAAATGAAAATTATAATTGTGACACAATAAACCTTGATCCTTATGCAGAAAATACAGTTTGGGAAACAGTAAGAGCGAGTGCCGAAGATATCCCTTTTGATGAAGATATATTTGATCTCGTATTATTTAGAGGAGTACTTGAGCATGTTCCAAATCAAAAACACCAAACTACATTAAATGAAATTTATAGGGTTCTAAAAAAAGAAGGAATAGCTTATATAGTTATTCCACCATGGTTTAACCCTCATGCAGGTCATGGATTAAAGCCATTTCATCTTCTTCCCTTTCCCATTGCAAAAACTTTAAGAAATTTGTTTTTTAAAAAGAAAGTAAATTACAACTCTCTTGAAGAGGTATCTTTATTTAAAACTACGCATAGTAAGACCCTTCGAAATATTAAAACTTCAGGATTTAAAGTGTTAGACACAAAAGATATACATTTGAGGCTACACTTCAATACTAAAATACCAATTCTAAGGGAAGTTCTTGTTCCGGCTGTAGCTTTTATTGCCAAAAAATAGACAATCTAAGATAAAAAAATAATTATTTTAAAAGTAGTTATTATTTCTTAATAAGATATTTTTGTTGAGAATAATGATTGATAATTTAAAAACTTTTTACGATGATTTGATTAAAGTTTCTAAACTCACGAAAACTAATAACAAAAAACTAAGAATTTTTTCTCTTGCAATTATTTTAAATTTATTAGTTTTCTTCGATATCATGATAATTTTATATTTCTCTGTCATATTTTCACAAGAGATTCAATTTGATAATCTTGTAATTAGATATTTTTTGGATAATTATTTTTATCTGCCTATTTTTATATTATTTAGGTTTTCTTTCATCTATCTTGAAAAAATTATTACTACGAGGTTACAGATCGATATCGAAAAAAATCTGAGAACTCACTTACTTGAAGAAGTATTTACTAGGGGTAATGTATCAATCTCAGATGCTTATTACTACGTAAACACTCTTAGTGCTCAAGTAGGCGGTTTTTATTCTACCCTTGCAACTTTTTTTGGTAGCTTTTTACAAATAATTGTATTTTCAATCTATCTATTATTAAGTAACTTTCAAGCAGTTGCCACATTTGCTGTTGGGAGTATAATTCTATTTTTACCAACACTTTATTTAACAAAATTGGGCAGAAAATACGCTCATATTGCGTATGAATCTGGTCAACAAATTAGTTTGGATTTAGAAAAAGTTTTGGATAATTTATTTCTTATTAAGATTTTAAAATATGTCCAAAAAGAAGTTTTCAATTTTAAACAAAGCTTAGAAACCTTTTATAAATCTCGACTAAATGACATTAAAGCAGGTACAGCGAATACGTTAATGCCTAATTTTTTTACACTATTTGTACTATCAATATTGCTTGTATTTTTTGATTTTTTAAAATATTTAACTTTTGATTTTATAGGAATATTACTCCGTCTATTTCAATCATTAGGACTATTTAATAAAAATATTCATACAGTTTCTGCATTCCATGTTTATTTAGAAAAACTTTATGAAGTTGAAAAGAACAAAGAAATAATATCTTCAGATAATTTTTCTATAAACGAAGGTTTAGATAAAGATGTTTCGTTAGTTATCAATAACCTCACTTTTCAATATTTGGGTACTGACGAACTTATGTTTGATAATTTAAATCTAGTTATACCTCGAAATAAACATACAATTATAACTGGACCAAATGGTTCAGGAAAAAGTACATTATTAGGTTTAATGTCAGGAATCTTTTATCCAACTAAAGGCTTAGTCCAATCATACACAAACAGATATGGATATGTGAGTGCAACTCCGATGATATTAAATGATACTTTACGAAACAATATTTTGTACGGGAATCAAGAAGATATAACTGATGATGAGATTATAAATTTTATCAAGCAATTTAAATTATTTGGTGATGAAGCAGATATTGAATTGAGTCAAAAAATTTCTAATAAAAAACTTTCGACCGGACAAATGCAGAAAATTTCATTTATACGAGCTTTACTTTCTAATCCTGAGATATTAATTCTTGATGAATCAACATCAAATTTAGATTTAGAATCAAGAAAACTTATTTTTGATATTATTAATAATCAAAATTTAACAATCATAAATTCTACACACAGCCCTGAAAGCTTTATCGGCTATGATCATCATATATCAATTTATTTAGACGAAAATATTAGAAAAATTAAAATTCATTAAAAAAAGGGTTAATAATATCTAACATATATAAATATGCTCTACGATAAAGTCAATTATTATTTTCGAAAAATTTATAAGTTTTTAGAATTGAAATTCTGGAATTATATTTCATTTATATACTTCTCCCAAAAAAATAAAAAACTGAAGGAAATAATTCATAAAAATAGAAAATTTTTAAATGCACACAAAACTTTTATTTTAAAAGATGAGTATAAAAAAAATGATTTTGGGATACCAAAACATATTTTTGAAAACATAAATAAACCTATAAATAATCGTCTAACATATAGTGATCTAATTCCATTTTTAATTGCTTCATATAAAAAGTCTGAGGTAAATTATCTTGAGATTGGTGTCTCTGTATTAAAAAATTTTATGCAAATAAACGAGAATTTAAAAAACTCTAATTTAGTTGCCTACGATATTAATGATATTGCAAATTCTTTCACAGGTGATTTTGAACTTTTACATCCTAATTTTTACACATCTATTAGAGAGGAAAACACTTTACATTTTTTCAAAGGTGATGTACTGAATAAAAATGATATAAAAATGTTCAAACACCACTTGAATAAAAAATATGATTTTGTCATGTCGGATGCTATGCATACTAAAGAAGGAATAATTTCCGAATATGAAAACATTATCTCTGGATCCTTAAATTCAAATTTTATAATTTATTATGATGATTTAGACTTTCCTGAGTTATTGAACGCAGCTAAAAAAATAGCCAACGATTTGTCTAAAAATCATCAAAATTTAAGTTTTTTTACTTTTTGGATTTCAGGCTGGGTGGGTAATCATGAGAAAATGCATAAAAATGGAATAATTTCAAACTTGCCAATTAAAGACATATTAAAAAAAGAAAAAATAAAGCTACCCTTTATGAGAGAAATTAATTTCTAATCGTATTTTTAAATATTTGGTCAGTCTGGACCCCAATTTTTTCAATACTGTAATCGTCTCTAACTTTTAATTTTGCATTATTTGATAATCGACTCATCTCTTCTTTATTTTCTAAAAGATCAATTATCTTTTTTTGAATATCATCTTTAAAATCGAACAAAATTCCAACTTCTGAATTTACAATTTCAATATTGCTTTTAATCTTAGAGACAATTGGAATACAACCAGCATTCATTGATTCAATTAATGATTTAGGATTGCCTTCATATAGTGAAGATGATAAATAAAATTGATATTGTTTATATATCTCTTGAAGTTCACTGTATTCAAGAACCCCCCTGAATTCTACATTTGTATTTTTTTCTTCTGCTTGTTTTTTAAGATCATTTAATAGTGAGCCAGAACCGTAAATAACTATTTTGAACTCAGAATTTGAAAAAGAGTTTATCAAATATTCATAATTTTTTTGATATTCAAGTCTCCCCACACACAATAATTCTTTTGTATTCTTATTGTCCAGATTGATATCATTTGAAATTTCAATCCAATTTCTAATGAGTGACAATTTTTTCTCATTTAATCTGAATTTTGATTTTAAGAATTCAAGATCATTATGTGATGTGACAGAATATGAATTAGTAAAAAATATTGTGATTTGAGTCAGAATATAATAAAGGAATCTTTTGTATATTTTCTTTTTCTCAAAAATACTAAAAAGATACATATCATAACCAGTTCTTGTATATAAAGGTTTTTTTGTAAGTAGCTTAAATAAAATTGATATCCATGAACCATGTAATTGGTTTTGCTGAATTAAATCAAAATTTTCAACTAACTTTTTTATAGAAAAAGGAATTTTTAAAGAAGTAAAGTAATTTATTAAATTAATTGAGCTCTTTTTTATATAACTGTATGCTGGTAAAACTTTTATAAATTCATATTCAGACACTATTAATTCATCATCCTCATCACCGTAAGTAATCAATGTGAATGTGTGATTAAAATTTATATTCAGATATTCCATAAATTTTAACTCTCTGTCTAAATTTCCAGAATCTTGCCAAGTTTTTAAGCTGTATCCATATGTCAGGAAATAAACAATGTGCATTTAATATATATTAATGACTTTTTGTTCACAAAATAGTAGTAAATGTATATGCTAAATGAGAGCAATGAAAAAAATACTTGTGGTACATACTACTTACAGAAATATTGGCGGAGAAGATATTGCAGTCAATAATGAGATTAAACTTCTTCAAAAGTATTTTCACGTCGAGAAATTGTTTTTTTCAAATAATGATAAAAATTTTATAAGAGATTTAATTTCATTATTATTTAATAAAAATTCCTTTTCTAAAAAATTATTAAAAGATAAATTAAAATTATTCCAACCAGACATAATCTATGTTCACAATACTTGGTACAAACCATCATTAGAAATATTTGATCAAATCAAAGATCAAAACACGATTAATATATTGAAATTACATAATTTTCGATATAGTTGTACTAAGTCGTTTTTTTCATCAAGACATCTTAACGGAAAACAAATATGTCCAGCGTGTGGATACAAGAAAAAACCATTAAGTATTTTTAATAAATATTTTAATGAAAGTTATTTTAAATCCTTATTTGTAATTCTCTACGGAAAGAAGTATTTAAATATAATTAAAAATCTTGATTTTGTTTTTGTTCTTACTGATTTTCATAAAAATTTTTTAAGAGATAAAAACTACCGAAACAAAGAAATAATAAATTTACCTAATTACATTGAAATTAAAGAAAATAATTATACAAAAAAACCAAAAGATTATTTCATATATGCTGGAAGGATTTCTGAAGAAAAGGGAATAAAAGATTTAATTAAATCATTTCAAATATCAAATTTTTCTGATATCTATCTTAAGATTGTTGGTGATGGTCCAGAGTTAAACAAGCTTAAAACTAAATATCATGACATTAATATAGAATTCACTGGTTTTAGAGAAAATAAAGAAGTTTTAGATTTAATTTCTGATTCTTTAGGTGTTGTTACTGCAACTACATTATATGAAGGCCAGCCAACTCTATTATGTGAAGCTTCATTGTTGGAAGTTCCATCAATTTTTCCAATTAATGGTGGAATTGCCGAATTCTTTCCTGACAACTATAAATTTTCATATGACCAATCTAATCCAGATGATTTGAGCGAAAAAATGATTGAACTTTCAAAAAACAATAATTCTGAACTTTATGGGAAAGAGTGTAAGAAATTTATTTTGGATAAATTAAATGAAGATAAGCTTATTTCTAAATTTCAAGAAATAATTGGTAGCCATGAGCGATAAGCTTGTCTCATTTATTATGAGTGCTTATAACTCTGAAATAAGTGTTGGGAATGCTATTGAAAGTATACTTAGCCAATCATATTCAAATATTAATTTACATATTATCGACGATGCTTCCTCAGATAAAACAAGGAAGATAATAGAAACTTATGCTTCAACTCACGATAATGTATATGCGTACAACAACGAAAAAAATATTGGGTTAACAAAATCATTAAATAAACTAATCAGAAATGCCGATGGTTTTTATCTTGCAAGGCAGGATGCTGATGATATCAGTTTAAAAACAAGAATTGAAGAACAAGTTGATTTTCTTGAAAAAAATAAGCTTGATGCTTGCTCAACAAGAGCGTTCATCACTGGAACAAAGAAGGTAACTCCATCAAAGTCATTTTATTTGCCAAAAAAAATTGTTATGAGAATAAAAAATCCATTTATTCACGGAACTTTATTGATCAAGAAAAGTATCTTGGAGAAGGTAGGAAATTATGATGAAAGCTTCTATTATTCTCAAGACTACAAATTAATGAAAGACTTAATGGTAAATAAATATAAAGTAAAAATATTAAAACAACCACTTTATTATTTAAATATGAAAGGGAATATTTCGGTAAATAATAAAATTGAGCAACAATATTATGCTGACTGTGTAAGAAATAATCAGATTCCCAATGATTTACCACTTTCATGAAAATTTATATAAATTCTCCAAAAGAGTCTTGGATAGTTGACAGGTTTGTAGATGAATGGAAAATTTACAATCCAAATCTAACAACAAATTTTATTTCTAGAAGTGATATTGTTTGGATAATTGCCCCATGGACATGGCGAAGGCTATCCAAAAAACAATTATTACAAAAAAAAGTAGTATGCACTATTCATCATTTTGATCACAATAAGTTCGATGATAAAGAATTTAAAGACCTGGATGAATATGTAGATGTTTATCACATTATTACTAAAAAATCTGAGAAATTTTTAAGCGAAATAACTAATAAAAAATATTTTTACTCACCTTTTTGGATAGATAGTAAAAAATTTTTTTATATCAAGAATAAAGAAGATTTAAGAAAAAAATTTGGCTTTAATCAAAATGATTACCTTGTAGGATCTTTTCAAAGAGATACAGAAGGATCAGACAATAAAAGCCCAAAAATGGAAAAAGGTCCTGACAATTTTGTAAAGATTGTAAAGACATTGTCAGATGAACATAAAAACTTAAAAGTAGTTCTAACAGGTAAAAGAAGAAATTATGTAATCAGCGAACTAGAAAATTATAATATTCAGTACAAATATTTACCTATGACAAACTTTCAAAATCTTAATAAACTTTACAATACATTAGATCTTTATATTGTTGCATCAAGAGTTGAGGGCGGCCCACAGTCAATATTAGAATGTGCTTTGACTAAAACTCCAGTTATATCTACAGATGTTGGAATTGCTAATACAATACTCAACCAAAAATCAATTTTTAAACTTAATGATAAAACATTGGGTGTTCCTGATGTTAGTTATGCTTATGAAAAAGTAAAAAGTTTAACTATTCCGGATGGTTTTAAACCATTTAAAGATCAATTTATGAAAATTTATGAAAATTAGTATTGGAGCAAAAACATTTGACGGTCCTTGGGGAGGTGGAAATTTATTTGTTAAAAATTTAGCTGAATATTTAAGAAGTAAAGGCCATAAAGTATGTTTTGATTTACATTCTGACGACTTAGATCTAATTTTATTGACCGATCCAAGAAAAACATCATCTTCTTCTGCATTTACACATAAAGAAATAATTAACTACAAAAAATACATTAACAATGATGTTCTTGTTGTACATAGAATAAATGAATGTGATGAAAGAAAAAATACAATTGGTCAGAATGATTTTTTTATTGAAGCAAATAAGTGTGCTGATTCGACAATATTTGTTAGTGAGTGGCTCAAATCAATATATGAGAGCTTAGGTTTAAAAAATGACAATAGAGTAATAATGACAGGTGCAAATAAAAAAATATTCAACAATGAAAATAGAACAATTTGGGACAAAAAAAATAAATTAAAAATTGTATCTCATCATTGGAGTGGTAATTGGAATAAAGGTTTTGATATTTATAAAAGACTTGATCAACTACTTAATGAAAAGAAGTACAAAGATATAGTTGAATATACATATATAGGTAATTTACCAAACAAATTTGCATTTAATAATACGAAACATATAGAGCCTTTAGAGGGTTTATTGCTTGCAAATGAATTAAAGAAAAATCATATCTATTTGACAGGATCATTGAATGAACCATCTGGAAATCACCATATAGAAGCTGCTCAATGTGGATTGCCACTATTATTCATTAACAGTGGGGGCATTCCAGAATTCTGTCAAGGTTTTGGGGTGCAGTTTGATAATGAAGATTTTGAGATAAAATTAGATGAAATAATTTCTAAATATGACTTTTATGTAAAAAAAATCGAGTCATATCCATTTTCGTCAAATTTGATGTCAGAAGAATACGAGAGAGTATTTTTAGATCTAATAAACAAAGACTTTAATAATGATTTCCATTTGGAGTTAGAATATTTAATTGAAAATAAAAATGTTTTTATGTTAAAAAGAAAAATATCAAAAATAATTGATAATAATTATTTATTAAGCAAATTTATTTTGATACAAAAAAAGATAGTTTTAAGATTGAAGTCTTTAATTGGTAAAAATGATTAATCAGTATGAATCAAAAAAAATTAATAACTATATCTTAAATTTATTCCTTGCTTTTTTGACGTTCACAATTCTTTTTGGAAGATCTTTCACTGGTGTGTACCTATTTAATTTTAGAATCGGTGAATTGATGATTGGATTTTGTTTGGTGGTGTCTTTAGTACTTTTATTTTTACCATATGAAAATAAAATAATTAAATTTGATAAATTTCAGTTTTATGTACACAAAATTTTGCTAGTTCAATTTGTCTTAGTTGTATTTCTTACAAATACATCAATTTTTAATGTTTATACGTATAGAAGTAGCTCATATATTTGGACCTTTGTTTTTTTATATGTTTCATTATTTCTTACAAAAAATCTCTCTAAAGAAAGTTGGTTCCTTAAAGCTACTCCCTTATTTCTCCCAGGACTTTATATTTTAAGTACAATAAAATATCCTGAATTTTTAATAAACTTTTTTCAAAATTATTCAGATAAATTTGATTTTGTTAAAGCTTCAGATCTCCTTGTTGTTTATATAGCCTCTAATTTTTTGTTGAGGAAAAGATACAAAAATTCTATGCCAGATTTTATATATTTTATAATTTCAAGCGCGGTATATCTTCCATACTTGTTATTTAAAAGTAAAGGAGCTTTTCTTCCAGCAGTACTCTTTATTTTGTTTAACTTTTTCTTTTATATAAAAATAATTAGAAATGAAAAAATTAAAGCATTTTTAATTATTTTGATATCTGTTCCAATATTTTTGGCTTCTACATTTCATATATACGGAAATCTTAACTTTACAAAACAAGGTATGGATAATTATGAACAAATAGAGACAATTGTTTCTAGTGATCAAATAAGAGATAATCTTTCCTCACTAATAAATGAAAAAAATACGGGTGAAATTTTCTACTCATTTTATATTATGGACGGTAGGTTGTACTCACAAGAACAAATGGCTGACTGGCGTTTACAAATATGGCAAGATATTTATCGTGACTTGTTTTATGAGAGCGAGTACTTTGAGGATGATAATTACAAACTCGTAAGGATTGAAAAAGAAAGGAGAAATGACATTTTTTATAAAGGTTTTGGATATATTGAATTACTTCCTGCAATGAATCATTGGGAACGACAAGGAACTGATGGGACAAATGAAAATCCTCACAATTTTCTTATTTATTCTCTCGGAAGAGGTGGAATCTTTCAGCCTATTTTAATTATTTTGTTTCATATAAGTATTTTTTCATATTGGTATCGGAAGTATAAAAACTTTGACATACTTCTGTATCAGTTACCAATAGTTATGACTTCATTATTTGATGCCTCTATGGAAAGTGTACGATTTCCATTTATTTTTTACTCCTATTTAGGGATAATTTTTAATGAGAAATTTTAAAAAAAATAAAAGACTTAAAAACAATTTTCTTTTAATTAATATGTTTCTTGTATGAATAAAGCATTAGTAACTGGAATTACAGGTCAGGATGGCTATTATTTGGCAAAGCTTTTACTTGAAAAAGGATATGAAGTTCACGGGACAATAAGAAGATCTTCATCAATTAATACTGAAAGAATTGATCCACTAATTTCACAGTATTCTAAAGAAGGTCTCCTGAACCTTCACTACTCAGACCTGCTAGACTCTGCTTCTTTAAGTTCTTTAATAAACAATATTGAACCTAATGAAGTCTACAATTTAGCCGCACAATCACATGTTGCTGTTTCTTTTAAAAATCCAATATTTACGAGTCAAGTTGGAACTCTTGGATCTCTTTCTCTATTAGAGCCTATTAGACATTCAGAAAATAAAATTAAATTTTACCAAGCATCATCATCTGAAATGTATGGAGGACAAACTAATAAAAAATTAAATGAGGAAAGCTTATTTGATCCAAAAAGCCCATATGCAGCTTCAAAAGTCTTTGCACATGATATTACTAAAATTTATCGAGAATCTTATAATCTTTTTTGCGTCAATGGAATACTATTTAATCACGAATCTCCCTTTAGAGGTGAAACATTTGTAACGAGAAAAATTTCTAAAGCAGTAGGAAGAATCCATCTAGGTTTACAAAATAAACTTACTCTTGGAAATTTAGATGCTTCTCGAGATTGGGGATTTGCCGGTGATTATATTGAAGGAATGTGGTTAATGATGCAACATGATGAAGCTGAAGACTGGGTACTTGCTACAGGAAAATCATATAAAGTTTCAGAATTTGCAGAAGAGGCATTTAATCAGGTTGGACTTGATTGGTCTGACTATGTGGAAACATCAGAAAAGTATCTTCGGCCAAATGAGGTTGAATACCTACTAGGAGATTCTTCAAAAGCTGAAAAGAAGCTTGGTTGGAAAGCAAAAACTAGTTTTAAAGAACTAGTAAAAATGATGGTTAATTATGACATTGAAATGGCAAAACAAGAAGATGTACTTTTAAAAAATAATTTAATTAAGCCAACTTGGGAAAATCCGGTAAATAAATATTAATTTAGGCGATATTTTCTTGAAACCAACTATAAGTTTTTTTTAAACCTTCATCAAGATTTGTTGAAGCTTTCCAACCTAACTTATTTATTTTATTTGAATCTAATAATTTTCTTGGATTTCCATCTGGTTTTGAGTTATCAAAATTTAATTCTCCTTCAAAACCAACTAGCGTTTTAATTTTTTCTGCTAAATTTAAAATAGAAATTTCTACTCCACTACCTACATTTAACAAATCTGATTCTATTTTATTTTGAATAATAAAATTTATACAATTAGATAGATCATCAACATATAGAAATTCTCTTAATGGCATGCCAGATCCCCATATTCTAAATTCTTTAGCATTTGTTTTTTTAGCCTTGTGCATTCTTGCAATTAAACCTGGTATAACGTGACTATATTCTTCATCAAAATTATCGTTTGGGCCATAAAGGTTTGTGGGCATTAAATTAACAATTTTATGGCCATATTCACTGCTTATACTTCTTCCAAGTTCAATTGAGGTAAGTTTAGCCATTGCATATGGGGAATTTGTTGGTTCAAGTTTTCCATCCATAAATGAATCTTCTTTAATCGGATTTTCTGCATTCAGTGGATATATACAGCTACTTCCTAAATTAATTATCTTAATTTCATCAAACGGTATTGATGATTCTAGGATATTTAAATTTATTTTTAAATTTTCAACCAAAAACTGAGTTCTTTTTGTATCATTGGCGTAAATTCCACCAACTTTTGCTGCACAATTTATAATTACATCGGGCTTTACTTCAGAAATCTTTTCTTTAGTTTCCTTAAAGTTAAATAGATTAGTATCTTTTCTGGTTGACGAAACAATATTGTAATCGTCTACCTGATTTAAGATTTTATTCAAAGATTTTCCAACTAGACCATTGCTGCCAAAAATTAATATGTTCATACTATCTCTTTAAATTTTAATTATATTTTTTAGTTCTGAGCTAAAAATTTCTAGGTTATATAAGTTATTGACAGTATCAAGACCATTTTTTGATACTTCTTTTAACGTGTTAGTATCATAATATATTTTAATAATTTGTTCACACCATGAATTTAAGGTATTTTCATAGTTAAAAAAAATATTTTCACTGTTTGAAAAGTTTGTTTCATCCCAAAATCCAGAGGTTTTTGTAATAATAACAGGAGTACCAGTAGCAATAGATTGTAAAGTAACGCTTTGTCCACTTGGCTGCAGAGATTCTTTTAAAGGAATAATTGTTAGTCTAGATTTAGTGTATAAATCTCTAATTTCCTGATCAGTTAATTTTTCATTTGCCCAAGTACCATTAATGAGATTTACATTTTTGCAATTTGTTGATTTTATTTGGTTCGTAACAAAAGTAAATTTAATATCCTTT
>MDTE01094085.1_pt1 | contig 15195 bp, 12 predicted proteins | sample 811231 | NCBI WGS metagenome assembly MDTE01 (sample SAMN05326651, study PRJNA326480) | marine metagenome | isolation source: seawater | place: Indian Ocean: Red Sea | collected 2010 | reverse complement strand
TGAATTATTTCTTTTTTGTTATACAAATATATGTCAGAACCAAAATAACAATTAAAGAAAAATTCAAATTCTTTCTTATTTTCACTAAGTGAACTTATCTTAATCTTAGAGTTGTACAAGAACTTAAGCGATAGATTAGACGAGCCGTTTTGTATCCAATTAGAAAGCTTTTGTAATGTACCTCCCTCAAAACTCACAAAATCCTCACTTTCTCTGGTTACGACAATATTTTTAGATGAACTCAGATCTTGTTTAAAATTTTTTGCCCTTTCATAGGCTCCTAGTTTTCTAAGCTCTCTTACTGATAATTTATCTTTTCTAATTTCTAAAAATGTACTATAAAATATGTTACCTAATGTATAGTTATCAGATTTTGTGAAATATTTTAATATCAATTCAGTAATATACTCTGACTTCTCGTGAGAACTAGTTAATTTTACAACATTGTTCATATCCTTGGTTTTGAATGATTTTAATAATTCATAGAAAACTTCTCTATCAATCTTCTTTATTGCCTCAAGAATATCTTTTGATTGGTCATTTGTTGAAAATATTCTTTTTTTTAGAAGAAAAATTATAGATTTATATATTATGTATATTTTGTTCTTTATTCTCTGCATAACTCTAAGAGAAAATAATTTTCATTTTTCTTACTAAATGCCTTGCAATAAGAATTGATATATATGTTAAATTCTTGCCAAGCTTTAAGTTTGCTTCATTCTTGAAAATGATGAAATATTGAACGAGATTTGTCAAAATCCTCTTGGATAAATTATTTTTATGTATATTTCTTGTCATCAAAATTTCATTGTTTACATGAAAATAATAATTCAATTTGTAAAGCTTAATCCATAACGCAAGATCGTGTCTTGATTTATATTCCGGAATTTTTATATCATAATTTCTATGCATGATACTTGTTCCTAAAGAAACAGGACAAAATGTACATATTGTAAATAGGGTTATTCTACTATTGGATTTCCTTACCTCTAACTTTCCATTATCGGAGTTAACATACGCTGTTGAATATACAACTTTTTTGTTTGAATAATTATCTAAAAACTTAACCCCTTCCGATATATGATTTTGATCCACATAATCATCGCTATCAACAAAAGCTACATATTTTGATTTAATTTTCGATAGCCCGATGTTTCTTGCATATGCAGCAGAACGTTTTTCATTTGCTTTTAAAACTGTAATTTTTTTTCTCAAATCTTTTAGACTATTATCCAATTCAAATGTACCGTGTTCTGAATTATCAATTATATATAAATGGATATCCTGATATGTTTGATTAACTGCACAACGTATTGCTTGATTTGTGAAATAAGTTATTTTATGAACAGGCATTAAAATACTGACTTTAGGATTGACGGTGACATTTTCAGACATTTGCGTTTCTTATTTTTTAATACAAAATAGTCAAATAAATTCTTGCCATTTTTCAGCTCTCCTATAATACTATACTTTTTATAAGTTTAATAAAGTAAAATATGTTAGACATGGATATTCGTAATTCTAGAATAGCAATATTTGGTTTAGGGTATGTTGGTTTGCCGATTTTTGAGAGTGTTCTTGATTTTTGCAATCATGTCACTGGTTATGATACATCTTTGAAGAAAATAGAATCACTAAAAAATGATTCCTTAGATTATCTAGACTACGATACAGTAAAACTAAAAGAGCTCATCAGAATAAAAAAACCGTCACTGCAAACAGAATTTGTTTCAGCTAATCAACACGACATATATGTTATTGCATTACCTACGCCACTGAATGTGAATGAAAATGACATAGAAATAGAGAACATCACAAGTCTTCTAAAGAAGGTCTGTGAAAGTTGCCCAAATGGCTCTACAATTATTTTAGAGAGTACTGTATATCCCGGCTTTACTGATGAGCATATTTATGATTATTTTAAAGCTATTAGGCCTAAAGACAAAATTCACATTGTATTCTCCCCAGAGCGCATTGATCCAGGCAATAAGAATTTTCAATTGAAAAATATACCCAAGATAGTTTCCGGAGCTTGTGAACAGTCTTTAGAGATTGGAATGCATTTTTACTCTAAGATAGTTGACAAGTGTATACCAGCGCCTGATATAAAAACTGCTGAGTATGCCAAGCTAAATGAGAATGTATATCGAGCTGTTAACATAGCTTTTGCAAATGAGAGCAATGAAATATGTAAATCACTTGATATAAAATATAGCGATGTTTTGAAGCTTTGTTCATCAAAACCTTTTGGATACAGCCCTTTTTTCTCGAGTGCTGGTGTAGGTGGACATTGTATTCCAGTGGATCCAGCTTACTTACTTCATGTAACAAAAGATAAAATACCTACCTCGTTGGTATCAACAGCTTTTAATCAGAACCTTAAAAGAAGCACTGTGATCGGTGAACAATGTAGAAACATCATAAAAAAGAATAATTATCAAAAAATTTTAATAGTAGGTTATTCTTACAAAAAAAATTCATCTGATGCGAGGCATAATCCAGTGGAAGGATTAATAGATGCAATTGAGCCCAGTAATCTTGAGTTAACTGTTTATGATCCTGTTGTAAAAAAATCGCTAGATAATAAAATACCGAACATAATTACCGATCTATCAGATATACAAGATATTGATTTATCAATAATAGTTACAATGCATGATTCAATATACTTGGATAAAGTCATCAGCCTGTCAAAACATATCATAGTCACAAGATCAGATGTTTTCATTAATCATCATAATGTTACCTACCTATGATGATACAGTGAGAATGACAAGTAATGAGACAAAGTTTCTATCATAAAGCATTAGAAAATATTGCAATATACGTTAAGAGTAAGCCCAAAATAAGGCATTATCTTCTCACTCATCCTAGGCTTAATTTCGCATTAAGGAAAATCTTTAATTTTTTATATTACAGTGAGCTCCCTCTAAAATATGCATTATTTGTTAGAAGAGATTATAAAAAGTTTTTTTACAAGTCATCATCTCAAATTGGGACTTATTATGAGTCTGAGAATATAGGCCCACTGATTATCAATATGTTATTTTCTTGTAAAAGCAATAAAAATACTCAGCCTATAGAACTTTATACACTTCAAAATAAACTATATGAGTTAGGACAATATGATGCCTGTAATAAAATATCAGATAAGATATCTTTAAAAAATAAGCGCACAAAGAAAAATTTCAAGATATTAATAAAATCATACTTATCATCATGTGACTTTACGTCTTCAAAACTTTTTGATTTATGTTTCCATCATTTACCCAGTTATGCAACAGATGATGAGATTGCTAGATTATCTGAGAGTTTGTCAGAATTGAATATTTTAGGTGCGAATAAAAAAATTATTGATTTACTTTTAGATTCAAATGACACGGATGCGTTTATAAAAATAGATACAAAAAACATTATCTACTTACCTGACAAATGTTATCAATATCAAGGGAAAGATAGTATAGACATCAGTTCATTTGATCGGCTGTTTGAATATCTAGAATCAGTAAAGGGTATGAGCACTTATGAGATAGTTCCATTACACACTTTCCTCGGGCCATGTGATTTTCTATCTAATTCATTTTCTCTAGACAGCAAAAGAAGCTTCATTCCGATCACTAAAGTTGATAAAAATGCTATCAAAGTTTACATTCCGATCCATCAGCTACCTTTTAATCCAGTTAAAATAAAAAAGAATCCAATGAACATATTGATTGCTACAGGATCTGGAATAGGTAATATAATAAAAACATTTCATCTCATAGATCAAATAAAGGAATCAAATCCGCTAATCAATATTGATATTTTAAATTCGTTTAATGTCTGTCTTGGTAACAAAATATTATCGAATAATAAAAATATCCGCAATGTTTATCATCATAATCATCAAGATGAGATTAAAGTGAATTATGACATTAAATGTTTATTGAGCAGTTATGGCATTACTGATGATAGATTCAACCAAATAGTCTCTTCATCTTGCTTAAACTACCGAGAATATCTAGAGTTTATTCCAGTAACCTCTCGTATTCCTGAACACTTCTATAATTGCATACTCTTAAATGATTTATTCAATATTGATAATTCAGAAGCTAAGCAGTTAACCAAAGAAAAAAATAAATTGAATCATACTATAAAAAAGATAGGCATAGCTTGTGGTGATATATCCGATACTCCAAGATATAATCTCAGACAATGGCCGTACTTCAGACACTTAGTCAAACTATTAAAGCTTAGGGGAGTCAAAGTTTTATTTTTTGGGAAAAAAGCTGAATACATTGAGGGTTGCGGTGATGATTATACTGATCTTGATACAGAAGTACTATTTAGAGAACTGCAGCAATTAGATTTTTTTATCAGTAATGATACTGGGCTTCTTCACTTGGCTAATCACCTAGGCATAAAAACAATTGGACTCTATGGACCAACAAGTTTTCTGAAAAATAGACCATATAGATACGATAACGATTTTAGTATTACCTCAGACACTTATTGTTCACCTTGTCAAATGTCTACTGATATGTATGACTGCACTAATAATGTTTGTATGAGTAATATAAATCCGAACATGGTTCTAAATATTATTTTCAATAAGACGAATAGCATAATGCATGCCGATCAGAAAACTCGAGTTCCTAATATAAATTTGCAGTATTACAAATCAACACAAGTTGCTACGACAAAGTCTAATTACAGTTATAGTCAATCAAAAATAGAGCTACTCTTAGAGTTAGAAGTATATGCACTTATATTGTGGTTGCATGACATTAATCAATTTAATATCGATAACGATTATTCATTATCAGCATATATAATAGCTACTATTAAAAATAATCATCGTGAGGCGTCCTTTGAAAAAATTATACGTTACTATCCAAAAAAATATTTTTTAAACGGAATTATCAAATCTATAAATTATTTTTATAAACATATTAATGATAATGATAATTATGCACTATCAAAATTTATCAAATACTTAATTAGGTCTAATAATAATATGTATTATAAAATACAGAAGTATCTAAAGAAGCTTTCTTTATATTCAATTTACATAGATGAAATATTAGTTAAAGAGGGATATGAGCATAATTCTTGTCTTGAATATTTTTTAAATAATATAAATAGCTCAAAATCTCAAACCATACTTTATATTTGTCATAATGATTTATCCGGTAATGTAAGAGGAGGTGAGTATTCCTCAATTGAAATTTTAAAAAAAATATCCCGCAGCTATGACACCTATATTATTGCTAGATCCAATAGCCCGGATATTAAATTAATTAATGTTGGCGAGTTATCTTACTTAGCTCTACCAAGAGATTTATTCTTCGTTATTTCCAAATACATCATTTCTCAGTCATGCCCGGATACTATAGCCGGATATGGTAAATCATTTTGTGAGTTAATTGCCTCTAATAAAGTATCTCATAGAAATATTTTATATTTTCCTCGACACTTTAAAGACATATTGGGTGAGAATAATTTACCTTATATAAAAGGCAACAAGACATATGTTCCTATGCCTAGCAGACCTTGTACGACTACAATAATGAAATCTAACAAAGTCATTTTTAATGCACGCTATCCTCTTCAGATTGCTGAGAAAGTTAACAAAGGTTTAAATAATAAATCACATGTATGTTTAGCTCCTGTTAAAGAAATTAATAGTCACCATAAAGGGTCATGTATAGGTTTAATTAATCCTGAAAAAGGTGGTGTAGAATTACTGAGGTCTATAGCTATGATGCAACCACAACTTGATTTTATATGTGTTGGAGAAAGCTATTTGTCGCTTCCTAAAAATGTTACCCAACGTGAATGGATTGACCAAGATAATGGTGACTACAGTGCTATATACGAAAATATTGATATTCTTTTATATCCTTGGTCGAATACACCTTTTTGTGGTCATGGCAGAGTTGTTTATGAGGCAATAAACCTCTCAATTCCGGTCATATCAAATGATGTTATTCCGTTAAGGGAAGTTTTGCCCAGAAATTGGTTACTACCGCTGACAAGCCCAGCTGAACTTTGGTTACAAAAAATACATGACATAAAATCATCTGGGAAAATAGATTTCACAGATTTAAAGGCTTATATCAAAAAACATAATAATCTTGACCGTATAACTAATATAATAGCAAATAATGCAAAATAATTCAGAAATAACTAAAGCTCTTCTTTTAAGAATTTTATCATCTGCAAGCGGGGCGGTTGGTTTTACGTCGTTGATATACACATTTACAATTGCTCAGACAAGTTTTTATTATGCTCTCGCCACATTGTTTTTAGGCGGTTTGTTTATAAATCTATCATTTTTTTTCAAAAGTCGTTACGCATTAATTCAAAATAAATTATTAACGTATAATACAGATATCAGTATGACGGGATATCTAATAGATAGTTCATACTCTTTGTTAATTTTTATACTAGCACCTATATCAATCATTCTTATAACTGGCGGGTCTGCATTTTTATCCGTTGCTTTTTATTTAGTTTTCGTTTACATGTCTCTTGGGCTTAGACTAAAAATAAGAAATTTGAATTGGTCCTTGATATTATTGATGCTGTTCATTTTACTGATCACTTATGAAATTTTGGAGGAAAATCTTCAGGCGATTAGCGCTGTATTCACACTTATGTTTGCCAGACAAGCAGTCATAGGAACAGATGCCTCTCAATCACCAACTATATTTAATCTTGCTTCAGTAAGCTCTTTATTTCAAAACTTTGGTGTTTCTGAAAAAATTGTGGCCAAAGAAAATATTAATAACAACAGCATATGGTTGGCTGGTGAGAATACTCAGATAATACAGAATAATCAAAACTACTTTGAAATTAAAACACAAGAATTAAAAAAAGATTGGACATTAAGTTCTATTACCCATCTTATTTCTAATCTACTAAAGGCACAGGACTTAAATTTAGATATTATTAAAATAACTCAAGAAGGACCACTTGTTACAATTAAAATAAAATCTGAAGAGAAACTAGAATTTATAGATAATGACGATTTTAATATTTTAAAAAATATATCTTTAAAAAACTACAAACAAACATTTAATGCGAATGATTTGATAAATGATTTTTTTATAGATATTGAAAGCCATTACAAAAAGGCATACTCAAAAGCATTTAGACATATAGAATTTAAAAGTATAGAAAAAATAGGTAACTTTATTGATAAAAACATTAAATTAATCAACAAAGAAAAAATAGAGTTTTATTACTTATGTGCTAATACAATCAACCAAGAGACCCTTCTGTCACATAAAGGTAAAGAATTTTGTTTATGTTTTAAGGATACATTGATTAAGCCTATTGGATATCCACTCTTTGGACAGTTAAGAGATAGAATTCAAGAAGATTACGATAATACATGTTGCAATTACAGTACTCGCGACGCTATATATAAATTAAGTTTGTTGAGAAATAAGCTCGATAAGTTCAGGATAAAAGAGGCTATAAATATCATTGACAACATCAATCTCGCAGACTGATGCTACACGGTAATTCGAAAATACGGTGCTTGCTCTTAGGTGGAAATGCAACACAAGAAATTATTTCTGCTGTAAAATCTGGTTTTGATGAATTAAATATTAATTGCATCCATATTCCCACCAGAAAGAAAGGAACTAGATATAAACCTATTGATAATATTTTTGAGAATATAAGTACAGTAATTTCATCACACCAGATAAATATTTGCATATGGCTTATGTGCAAATATGATTGTGAATCAGGCTTGATAACAAAACTCAAAAGACAACATAATAAAGTTATTTTCGTATTCCATAGTTTTGATGATCCTACTCAGATAGATACCATTGGTAAAATTTGGGCAAAAGATTTTGATTACGCAATTACCTCCTGTGTAGACTCTATCAAAGAGTATCACAAGATTGGGGTGCCAGCATTATGCTTGTATCCACCATATAAAATTGGATTTCATGAAAACGCCAAACATGATAATAAATATGAATGCGATGTCTCATTTAGTATCAATAATTTCTATAAAAAGGAACTTTGGCCCTCGACATTCATAGATAGAGACATCATGGCATACGAGCTGTCTAAAATATGCTCCATCGATATTTATGGCGAGCTCAATTCAGAACTAGAAAATTGTTCTAATAAAAAAATAAAAAAAACTATTATGGATAATCAAAAAGGTAAAAAAACATGGGTTGAGATGAGAGATATCTACGCTTCTTCCAAAATAGTTCTTAATTCTCATAATAATGCATCATCATATGGCTATGTAAATGAAAGGCTAATTCATGCTATGGCAAGTGGGGGATTTATGTTGGTAGATCATACTAATGGGTTAAGCGACATATTCAAAGTAGGTATACATTTGGATACATACATCAACATTGATGAACTAATTAATAAAACTAAATATTGGTTATCTAATGACGCGCATAGAAATCATGTTAGAGATGCAGGTCAATCATATGTTTTAAATAATTTTTCAAATATAACCTTTAACAAAAGATTATTAGAGTTTGTTGGCTTTGAGTTATGAGAGTGAAAGCCAAGATATGTGGATATAAATTCGAGTTTACTGCATATGATATTATCGAAAAATATAACTCTCCTGGTGGTGAGTGATATTATCATGAGTAAATGATTATGAATTTTTTTAGCATAAGTAACGATAGACTGAATACAGTAAAGTTTATACTAATTACTTTATACATATCGTTTAATTTTATTGATAGGCATATTAGTAATCTTTTTCTATTAATTTGCTTAGCCTTGTGTCTTTATGATTTCAGAAATTTAAGTCAAACTCTGAAGAGAAATAAAAATTTAGTTATCTATATAATCATTTTTTCTCTATATATAGCAATCTTGGGTTATTATCATGACGCGCCAAGTAGTGAACTTGATAACTATTTTCGTCTTTTACTACTCTTACCATTATTGAGTATATCGATAAGTAAAAATAACTTGGTAATGATCGTTAAAATCAGCGCTTTATTTGCATTTATCCATCTTTTTTATAATTTAATAGTTGAAAATCCCCATAGATATCAAGGAACTTCATCAAATGCAATTACATATGGGAATCTATGCGCGTTGATGTTTATAATCTGTATACATCTTTTTTTTGATTCCAAATCAAAGGTACGAGATAAGGCATTATTTCTATCAGCATTGACTTTTTTGTTGGCTTATATTTTTACAGAGACTAGAGGCCCAATGATTGGCATCTTATTGTCATTATTCTTTTTGTTGGTACATTTAAAAAATAAATCATATATGATCTTTTTCGCTGTTCTAATTACTTCAATAATCATGGTACCAAATCCTTTATTTGAACGTATGAAAATTTTGAAAAACTTGGATTTTCAAAGTCCTACTGAGATTAACAATAGATCCTTACGGGAAAGATTAATTTATTATGATTACGGCGTTGAAAAACTTAACTCTAACTCTTTTTTATATGGTCAAGGACCGCAGGATACCGAGAAGAAAATGCTGAAATATCTAAAATCTCATAAAATTGAATCAGTAAATGCAAGAGATCATTTACATAATGAATTTTTAGATATCAGTGTTAAATTTGGAATACCCGCACTGATTTTACTACTTCTGATATATTTTGCTCTCTATAAATCATCTTATGATGAAAATGAAGTGATGATAAATTTAATACTTATTATGTTAGTGTCTTCACAACTGACCCAAAGTCATTTCGCACATCATCAGGCGATTACTTTTTTTATAGCGATTGCATATCTAATAATTGATTTAAAGTTAAAATCTAAACATGATACGATTAATAATTAAGGATTTAGAATTCAGGTAATGAAAAAAATTTTAATAACAGGTGGGAATGGATTTATAGCTTTTAATTTTATAAAGATGATGCTAGAAGCTAACTACGATATAGTGAGCATCGATAATCTTTCTCTTTCCAAATTTCTTAATCATGAATCATTAGACATCAAATCAAAAAAATTTAAATTTATTGAATGTGATATTATGAGACATGAAATATGTGAACTTATAAAAGAATATAGATTTGATGCTATATTAAATTTTGCTGCGGAATCTCATGTTGATAAATCAATTCATTCATCAAACTTATTTGTTGATACAAATATAAAAGGTACAAATAATCTTCTAGCTTGTTGCAATGATTTGATAAAGAATGGCTTTTTATCCAGTAAGTTTCGTTTCATCCAAATTTCAACTGATGAAGTTTATGGTACCTTAGCACAAATAGAACCTGCATTTACTGAATCTTCAATTTTGAAACCTACCAATCCATACAGTGCGTCAAAAGCATCAGCTGATTTAGTTGCTATGTCATATTTCAAAACTCATAACTTCCCAGTAATAATAACTAGATGCAGTAATAACTATGGGCCCTATCAGTATCCCGAAAAATTGATACCGCTAGTTATAAATAATATTACTAGCAATAAAAAAATACCGGTATATGGTAATGGAAAACAAATAAGAGATTGGATTTATGTTAAAGATCATTGTTTCGGAATTCAAAAAGCTCTTGAGCAAGGTCATTTAGGACAAATATATAATTTTGGAGGATATTCCGAATTGACTAATCTAGAGGTAATTGAGACTATTGTTAAAATAATGAAACCAAATGAAACTTCTAATCAATATATAGAATATGTTCAAGATAGACCAGGTCATGATACAAGATATGCAATCAATGCAGAGAAAGCATTAAATGAACTTAATTGGAAACCTTCACATAAATTTTTGCATGCCATTAATGAGACCGTAAATTGGTATGCCAGTAATAATGAATGGTCACAAAACATAATGAAATCAGAACAGTATCTTAATTGGATGGAGAAACAATATTAATATATTAGTTCTTGGCTCTAATGGCCAGTTAGGACAGTCTTTCTGTCAGCTTTTTAAAAAAAATAATGTAAATCATACTGCACTATCGAAAAAAAATTGTGATGTTACCAATGAAAAAGATATAGAGGACGCACTTATCTCGCATGACTATGATTTTATAATAAACGCATCAGCTTATACAGATGTTAATGAATCTGAAATAAATCCAACAATGGCATACGAAGTGAATGATATCGCAATAAAGAAAATTGCTTCGGTGATCGGTGAGGATTCACCATTGCTTGTTCATTTCTCAACAGATTATGTTTTTGATGGCAATAAAAGAAAACCATATAATGAAAATGATGAGCCAAGACCAATTAATGAATATGGTAAATCTAAGCTGAATGGAGAAATTAATTTAAGAAAATCAAATGTTAATTATTTTATTTTTAGAACTAGTTGGGTATATGATAACAGGAGTAATAACTTTCCAAATAAAATAGTAAATTTAGTGAAAAAAGGAAAACCTATCGAAGTTATAGATGATCAGTTCGGTGTACCCAATCATGTAGACTTCATATCTCTAAGTACACTTACTTGCTTGATGAAATATTATAAATATACAGCTGTTGAAAAACGTGCATCACATGGCACCTATAACTTATCCTGTTGCGGAGAAACAACATGGTTTAATTTTGCCAAATATGTGTTAGATGGGATCAGTGATGACTCAAAAAATCAATATGAAATTAATCCTGTAAATTCAGATTATTTAAAAACAGATGTCCAACGCCCAAAATATAGTGTTCTAAGTAGCAAAAAAATTACAGAGCAATTTGATATTGAAATACCTACATGGCAATATTATGCAGATAAATATATAGAATCGTTTCATGAGTAGAAAAGGAATTATATTGGCTGGGGGAAGCGGCACAAGATTGTATCCACTAACACTTGCCTCTACCAAGTGTTTATTACCTGTTTACGATAAGCCAATGATATATTATTCAGTGAGTACATTAATGTTGGCTGGCATTACTGAAATTCTCATCATAACAACACCCAGTGATTTAACTGCATTTAAGAATCTCCTGGGGGATGGTAGCAAGTGGGGGATTTCGCTAAGTTACGAAATCCAACCTAAACCCGAGGGTATTGCACAAGCATTAATCATCGCAGAAGAACATATTAAAAAAAGCCCTTGTGCGCTAATGCTAGCTGATAATATTTTTTATGGAATTGGTTTAAGTGAGAAACTTCTCAATGCATCAAAATCAACAACAAATACACTTTTTTCTTACACTGTAAATGATCCTGAACGGTTTGGTATCTGTGAGCTTGATAGCAATAAAAAGGTTATTAGTCTTGAGGAAAAACCTACCGCTCCTAAATCTAATCTTGCCGTAACCGGTTTATATTTTTATGATGAAAACGCATCAGAAATAGCAAAAAAAATTATACCCTCTAAAAGAGGTGAGCTTGAGATAACAGATGTAAACATTGAATACATGAAGCTATCTAATTTATATAGTGAGGTCCTTGGACGAGGATATGCGTGGATAGACGCAGGTACAAATCAATCATACTTGGATGCAAGTAACTTTGTCTATACGATAGAAAAAAGACAAGGTAATAAGATCGCGTGTCCCGAAGAAATAGCATTCAACAAAGGGTATATATCAGCTGAAAAACTCGAAGCCCTGGGAAACAGTCTCAAGAAGAGTGAATATGGTAAATATCTTCTGACCCTTCTTCAATAACAAATATGAGAGTAGATAATACAGATTTAGAGGGCGTATTTCTAATTACACCAAAAATATACGAAGACCAACGCGGCTATTTTTATGAAAGCTTTAATAAAGAAAAATTTGAGAAAATTGCTAAATTAAAATTTGATGTCGTTCAGGATAATCAATCACGCTCAACGAAGGACACACTGAGAGGGATTCACTTTCAAACACACCCTTATGCTCAAGCAAAACTTGTGCGAGTTCTTGTGGGCGAAGTTTATGATGTTGCAGTTGATTTGAGGAGAGAATCTAATAACTATTGTAAATGGACAGGAGTTCATCTATCTGCAGAGAAACACAATCAATTATACATTCCAGAAGGCTTCGGTCACGCTTTTCTGGTTGTAAGTTCTTATGCAATCGTAAGCTATAAAGTCAATAATGATTACTCACCTGAACATGAACGCTGCATAAGATATGACGACCCTAATTTAAATATTAAGTGGCCAACAACCGATTTCAAATTATCTAATAAAGACTCTAATGGCGTTTTTATTGGTGATCAACAAAATTTCTTCTAGTATATTTTTTAAAAATTAGAGGTAATAAACCAAGTAGTGTTAAATAAAATATTAGTTCTATGCTCAAGGAAGCTCCTTGGATCATCGCTTCGTTCAACTCAGAGCCTATAGCTATTATTGCATATGTTGCAGGTAGCATCCCCACCTGGCTTATGACATAAAAGTAAATAACTCGCATATTTGTCAGTCCAAATACAGCATTGATCACAAAAAAAGGGAAGATAGGTGACATCCTCAATGCAAAAAGGTAATAGGACCCATATTTATCTAACTCTGTGTTTACTATTGATACCTGATCTGCATATTTTCTTTGTACAAGATCTCTAATGAAATATCTTGAAACTAACATGGCTAATGTTGCACCAAAAGTTGATGCAAAAGATACTACTATGACTGCTGTATACATTTCAAAAATAAATCCAGATAGTAAACCAAGAAGAAGTGCAACAGGCAAAGAGAGTGATGTAAGTAAGATATAAGATAAAAAAAATAAAACTATGAAATAGATTGGATTCTGAGAGTAATAGTTTTCTAAAAATACTATATTTTCTATAATAGTTGACTCAATGTAAGCGTTATTAAAGTAAGCAAAGATAAATATAGTTACCAGTAAGATCGCATATATGTATTTATTAGTTTTCATATCACCTTAGCTTTCTGTCATAATAAACTATTAATGAAAATAGAAAAATATATATCTTCACAGAGAAAATTATTTAATATCGACCTAAAGTCATTTTTTAAAAAATACAGTACTAATAACATACTTCAAGTTGCTATGTGGTACAGTCTCAGTAATGGTGGTAAAAGATTAAGACCCATCATACTTGCAGAGGTTTCCAAAGCAATTGGTCTCAAAAAAACATTTTACCTAAACATGATGTTAGCTACAGAACTTATACATTGTTATTCCCTAGTACATGACGACTTACCAAGTATGGATGATGACGATTACAGGCGAGGAAAACTTTCTACGCATAAAAAATTTAACGAGGCACAGGCTATACTATCAGGAAATGGACTGTTAACTCTAGCATTTGAGTTACTAACAAAGAAATATGACTCAAGAGTTTGTAATGAAATATCTAAAGTATCTGGTGCATATGGTCTAGCTGGTGGTCAATCAATTGACATCGCTCTAGAGTCAAAAAAAATTAGTTTAGATAAAATTCTGCAAATACATGAGCTCAAAACTGCTAAGCTATTTGAGTTTTGTGTATCAGCCCCATATATTGCCTTGGATGATAAAGCAAAGATAAATATCGCTAGGAAATATGGGAACTTTCTAGGAAGGTGCTTTCAAATTGTTGACGATATTATAGATCAAGATCAAGATGAGGATAATAAAAATATACTTAACTATATGAGCAAAGCGGATGCATTATTGTTATGTAGTGATTATAAAGTTAAAGCAGACAAATATCTAAAAAAACTTTTTCCAAAAAAAGATACTAAACTACCTGAGATATTTAATTATATCATTGAACAAGCGGATACCTAATGCCGGTTGCTGTGGTTACAGGAGCATCTACAGGAATCGGCTTAGAGACAGCCAAAGGATTAGCTAAGAAAAATTTCGATTTAATTCTTGTTTCAAGAAGTCTAAAAAAGTTAAATTCAATTAAGAATGACCTAGAAACACAGTATTCAATAAATTGTGAAGTATTTAGCTACGATTTGTCACTTGTAAAATCAAACATTAAGTTCCATGAAGAAATCGTTAGTAAATTTAGTAAGATTGACGTGTTGATAAATAATGCGGGCGCTATCTTCATGGATAAAACCTTTACAGATGAAGGCTTAGAAAAAACATTTGCATTGAATCATATGAGCTATTTTGTTCTTTCGAATTTATTTATAGAATCTTTCAATTCCATTAAAGTTATAAACGTCAGTTCAGAAGCACATCGAGGAATAAAATTAAACCTAGATGATTTACAAAATAATATTGGCTACTTCGGATGGCACGCTTATAAAAGGAGCAAACTTGCAAATATCTACTTAACATATGAATTAGCTAAAAAACATGAAAATAAGGATATTACTGTTAACTG
>MDTE01178312.1_pt1 | contig 15196 bp, 13 predicted proteins | sample 811231 | NCBI WGS metagenome assembly MDTE01 (sample SAMN05326651, study PRJNA326480) | marine metagenome | isolation source: seawater | place: Indian Ocean: Red Sea | collected 2010 | reverse complement strand
TGCTTTGGTGAATAAAGCCAAGTAATTTAAGATTTGGGTTTCGTCATATATATCCTTCAGCATGATTATGGATTTGAATCATACAGATTCTCCACCCGTTTCGGTAGTTTCCTCGCCAATCTATGGGAACCTAATATTGACAGAGAGACCACGATCCATTTCGCCGCGAGTGAGTGTCATTGTTGCCGTGTGGAACGGCGAGAGTGTAATCACAGCTTGTCTGGATAGTCTTTGGGGACAAACTTATAAAAATTTTGAGGTTGTCGTGGTCAATGATGGCTCAAAAGATGCCACCATGTCTATTCTTGAAGGCATTAATAACCCTCGGCTGCGGGTCATTAATCTCTCACTAAACCGAGGATGCTCGGTCGCACGAAACCAAGGGATCAAGGCAGCGCGTGGAGAGTTTATCGCCATTTTAGATGCTGATGACATTTCCTTGCCAATGCGGCTGGAAAAACAGGTACAATATCTCGATAAGTATCATGATTGTGGTATCGTGGGTTGTTATTTTGAACTTCATAGTGAAATGGGTAACACGAAAGTTGCAAAGCGGCCTGTCACTGACAGAGAGATCCGACGCTCAATAAGCTTTATGATCCCTTTTGTGCACAGCGGCGTTATGATGCGACGAAGCGCTTTCTCCGAGACTTCAGGGTATCAACCAGGCCTGTCGCATGGCGAAGACTACAGGCTTTTTGCGGATATCCTTAAGCGACATAAAGGCGCTAACCTCCCGGAGGTGTTGGTCGTGAAGCACGAGAACGCAAATGGTCTAACCTTTCGTATTTCACCTTTTCAGCATTTTGTTATCGGATTGAAAAACCGCTTTTACGTGACACACCTAATTTCGCCTGGCTTACGAGGCTATTGTCATGCGATTGCGGCAGCGCTGGCCGTTTTTTTTGTAAGAAGTTTAGGTCTCAATCGTGAGACACTTAAAAAATTACTAGGGGGTGGCTAAAATGCCTACTTTATCCGGCTCCGCGAGAGGTCTTTATGCTGCCGCGGCCCCTGCTCGTCTGTTTCAATTAATTTTTTTTGTGACGGCACGTTGTAACGCGCGATGCAAGATGTGTTTTTATTTGGATCAAATTGAGCAAGCGAACAACAACTTAACCAATGAATTGACCCTGAAAGAGATTGAGAATCTTGCGGGCAACCTTGGCCATGTACCTTATCTCTCTCTGAGTGGAGGGGAACCTTTCCTTCGCCGTGATCTATTTGAGTTAGTTGACGCTATGGTCTCTGCCACCAAACCGTTGATGGTCAGTATTCCAACCAACGGCGCCTACCCGGAACGTGTGGAGGCTGTCATCAGCCGATTGGCCAAACTCCACAGCGAAACCCAATTTGATATTCAATTGTCTCTTGATGGTCCGGAACATATTCATGACGAGATTCGTCAAGTGCCAGGACTCTACAAACGCCTTTTCGATACACATCACCGTTTGCGAGCGTTACAAAAAGAACTGGCTAATTTAGGTATTAAGGTCGTCACGACTTATTCGACCTTCAATCAAGATCACGTCTCACAATTATTAGATCAGATCGAGCAAGACTTTCCCGCAGACAGGGTAATTCTTGCTAAAGCACATGGAAACTGTTCTCCCGAAACAAAAGACGGTCTGAATTTGAACGTATTTCGGCGATTGTTAAAGCGCGTTGAAACAATTAATTCGAAAACGGCGGATCAACGAACTTTGATCAGTAATATGAGCCTGCGCATCAAGCGAGGAAAAGAAAAGATCCGTCAGCGTTTTGAGCAAAATGCGGATTTAGGCAAATTTTGCGGGGCCGGGCGCAAGTTGGTTGTCTTGGGCGAGACCGGGGTAGTTTTTCCTTGTGAGATACTTGACCGCCCTCTTGGAAACATTCGTAATTATGACTTCGATTTATACAATGTTTTAGATGCTACTATGCCAGAGCTTGAAAAACAAAACACCATAAGAGAATGCCATTGCGACTGGGGGTGCGCGCAGAATATTGCCGTAGTGAGCTCTCCTCGGTTCTGGCCAAGTTTGTTTATTGGGTGAGTAATTGGAACCCGAATTGGGTCCGAAAAAAGCAATGTCCAGCTCGTTCCACGTTTCTATCGTAATTCCACTTCACAACGAACAAGATATATTGATGGAAAACATCGAGTATCTTGCCTCTAAATTTGACGTTATTTTCGGCAACGGACATTGGCACTACGTGCTTGTTAACAATGCCAGTAAAGATAAAACCACGGCAATTTTAGAAGATGTATTAGCACGTTGGCCTGGGAGTATATTAGTATACGAGCCAGAGCCCAATTATGGAAAAGCCTTAAGGCGAGGATTGGAAGCAGCGCCATCTCCTTGGGTCCACTCAATCGATATTGAGCAATGGGATATCCCATTCATTCGCTGGGCTTGGAAACACAGAGAAAGCTTCGATTTATTTATTGCGTCAAAACGTGCAGACCCCACGCTTAACCGGCAACTACCATATCGCCGTTTCTTAAGCTGGGGCTTGAACGCGTTGATAAACTTGCTTCTAGAGTATTCTGGCTCTGAAACCCATGGGCCCAAACTACTTAGGATGAACAAGATGCAGGCGGTCATTGAGAGTTGCCAGATGAGCCGCGGACAATTTGATGTAGAATTTGTCATTCGGGCCTTCAGAAAAGGCTTTCGCATCATCGAGGTGCCGGTAGAATACGAAGATTATCGGGCTCCAAGAAAACTAATGATTTCCAAAATTTACTGGAACGTAAGGGAATTCGTGCGCCTGAGAAAACTCTTGGCTGACTATCCTTATAGCGGTCCGGTGCATCTATATCGGATATCAAGAAGCGACGTGGAAATGGATTAGGCAGTGGCACTCATCACATTCCTCTAAATCCCGACTTTCGACCACCTGATGAAGCGATTGTATGCGTTCATATACGGCGAAATTTGGCTAGGCAGATTGCGCCATAGACTACCAACGTGTAAGGCATAGAAAATCGCATTAATACCCCACCGGTCGTCAACCGCGTGGCTTAATTGTATAAAATTCTTTTTGTCGGTTACCACTCAGAATCATACATATTTGAACGAGTCATTGACCCCTCATCCCAGTTAAAAAAGCTTGGCGACCATAAATTATTGAAATCTAGATGACTTTTACGGTTACTCTGCCTAGGGGTGCTGTTCAAGAAACCACTGCCAGGTTTCTCTGAGACCATTTGATAAAGTTGTCACGGGATCGAAGTCGAGGTGCTTGCGAGCTTTATCGATTCTACACCAGGTGTCGCGAATTTCTCCGAGGCGAAAATCTTCATAACGTACTTCTACCGGGTAGGTGCTTCCCACGGTCTCTTTAATGACAGAGATTAATTCGTTCAATGTGGTAGGCCGGCCGGTACCCATTTGGAAAACACCGGTCACATTCGAGCGCATGGCGCGGCACAGTCCTTCGACCAAGTCGCCGACAAAAAGATAGTCGCGAATCTGACTGCCGTCTCCATAGACAACCAAGCCTTCGCCTTTGAGAATTTTTCTGAAGAAATGGGCGACAACGCTGCCCTTATGGAATGATTTGGGGCCATAAATATTGGAAAACCTGAGCGACGCAGTCTTAAGACCGTAAGCTCCATGAAAAGCAGAGCAATAGCCTTCGATAGCCAGCTTTGATGCGCCGTACGGCGAGACGGGTCTCGGTGGCAGCTCTTCATGAGATGGTGGCGTTACTTCTCCTAGAATCGCGCCCCCGGTGGATGCGTTCAAAAACCGCCGAACGCCAGCCTTCTGGGCAGCACTTAATAGGCCGTAAGTTGCGACCACATTGTTTTGAAAATTAAAATCTGGGTTTTCAATTGAATCCATCACCCGCGTGTCCGCAGCGAAATGAAAAACCGTGTCAGTATTTTTCAATGTCTCAGAAAGTAAGTCGGTGTCGAGGATATCTCCCTTAACGCACTCAACGCCGGGCAAGCAAACAGTGGACAAATCGCCGAGGGATTCATTGTCAATAACCGTTATCTGGTGGCTAGTTTGCTCAAGAAGCACAGGTATAAGATTTGAACCGATAAAGCCTGCACCACCGGTAATAACGATTTTTTTCATGCCCGTCTCTGCAGTTTCTGAGTGCTCTTGTTTACTGCCGCCATTTAGAGGTGCTGGGAATCTTGGTCCGGTCACAGCGGTCTGTATACTTGCGAGCAATATCAGTAATTTCTTCCATAAGGCCGGCCTCAAGGGTAGTTGGGGTCAGACCGAGCCCAAGGAAGCTGCTCTCTTCGGTTAGTAGTTCATTCTCATCGGCTTCTTGGCGTGGGTTTTCGACGTGCTGTATTTCGACCCCCGATAGTTTGGATACCAATTCGGCCAATTCAATCACACGATGTGTCTCTGTCATCTGATTGCGAATTACAACGCGTTCACCTTTCTGCAACGGGTTGGCGATGGCTAATTCGATACAGCGAACGGTATCTTGGATATTTATGAAAGCCCGAGTTTGGCCACCTTTGCCGTGAACTGTGAGAGGGTAGTCGATCGCAGCCTGCATAAGAAAACGGTTGAGCACGGTGCCGTAATCACCGTCATAGTCAAACCGATTTATGAGCCGCTCATCGAGGCGTGTCTCCTCGGTTTGGGTGCCCCACACAATACCTTGGTGGAGATCGGTGATTTTGATGCCATCGTTGAGATTGTAAAAAGCGAACAGCATTTGATCTTGGGTTTTGGTGACGTGATAGATACTTCCAGGATTACTGGGGTATAGTATCTCTTGCTTGATTTCGTTGCCGTCAGAGCTCTCGACTTTGACCTCCAAGTAACCTTCGGGGATTCGGACACCACCGGTGCCATATCCGTAAACCCCCATGGTGCCGAGATGAACCAGGTGTGTGTCGATGCCCGACTCGACAATTGCGGAAAGTACGTTGTTGGTCGCATTCAGATTGTTACTGACAGTGTAACGCTTATGCCATGATGATTTCATGGAATAGGGGGCGGCACGTTGTTCGGCAAAATGGATGATTGCGCCGGGCTTAAACTCACTCATCAAGCCCAATAGCCGGTGATAATTCTCGGAGACGTCAATATTGACAAAATTCATGGAGTTTCCGCTAACCTCGTTCCAGGCGTTAAGGCGTTCTCCCATACTCCGAATAGGTGTGAGCGAGCCAACTTCCAATTCATTCTCAATATTTCGCCGCGACAGATTATCCACAATCGTGATGTCATGGCCTTGTTTGGATAGATATAGTGCGGTCGGCCATCCGCAAAAACCATCACCACCCAAAATCAATATGTGCACGACAAACTTCCTTGATTCTCCGATAGCTTTCGCTAGTAGCAGCTAGGTTTCGTATACATCTACTCCTCCAGGATGCCAAGTGTGGCAAATGGTTTTAAGGCGGGTTCGCTTATTCAGAATGTAACAAACGTTGTCGCGTCCACCCGCCAAGGTATTCGCCCATTTTTACCGTGAGTACGAGGGTGATCAGAGACATCGGCATCATTTGCCTACCTAACTCTGATGGGTAGTAGGCTGTGAATAACCCAGCAACCATAACCAAGATAAAACCCATGAAGATGCCAAAAGTTGCCCCAAATTCCTTTTGAAACATGAGGGATGAAAATCTTTCGCCATCAATCATTCCGAACGCAATACCGATCGTCATACCAGTAATGCACGACGGGATTAACATCGAGATCATGAAGGTAACCAGCCAGATGAAGTGTGGGAGTGTTTGAAAGTTTGCTTCGGTTGCCGACAACCCAGGGACGGTCCCGATAACCTCTCCACCATTCAGGAAAAAGAACGCCGTCACCACCCCGGCCACTATCGCTGCAAAAACCAATATTTGGACCGACAGGATAAATGCAGGAAGAATTCGATTCACAGAGAAATATGGCGCGTTTGTATCGAAATACATTCGCATAAATCCACCGCATGCAAAAACGAGCCCCAGATATTCGAAAGTCAATTGAGCAATCACGCTCAAACATAGAAGTTCAAGAAAATGAAACTTTTCTCGATAAGATAAATAAATCAACAAGATGAAGGAAATGAATACTGCAGAAAAATCATATGAATTATATTTTTGCTGGAATAGAAAATAGGCATGTGGCCAATCCAAGAACACAGAAAAAAACCGAAACATCGTTGTTATTAATGCTTCAGGCCAACCGCCAATGGCACTGAATAGCGCAAGCAATAAGATTATTTTTTGCCAGGTGTACCGAAACGCAATGACGACAAAGAGCATCAAAGGAGAAAGCATCAACAATACATATATTCTGAAGGAAACAGTCGCCGTTACTAACCCACTGGCTAAATCTAGATACGGAGAAGAAGACACAAGCATATCTGCTTTCATATGTTGGGTGGGACTATCGTCATGTCCCAAAAATTGCAGTCCCAATAATGTGTCATTAATAGCCTGAAGGCCTAAACCAATAATGGAACCAAACACCCGAAGATTGGGGCGACCAGCAGCTCGGTCCGAGTTAATGTGCGGCGTTAGCCAAGCAACTACTGTTTCCGGATTTTGCGGTATCTCACCATCTCTAGAGGCCTTTGTTTCACCGATTATAAGGGCACCGCAGACAAATAGGAGGATACATACTGATATCCCAATATTTGCTTTAATCCGGATCATCAATATTCTCCAATATTGCCTATTCGGATATTTCTCATTACAGAGAAGATAAGTGCAAAGGTAAAAATACCTGCTGTCGCGCCACAATAAAATTTGGCTAACTGTATTGAATCACCAGCGCCGCTTAACGCTGTTGATGTGACTAAGATGATTAATGGGACGACCATATAAAGTTGCCAACATTCTTCTTTTGGGACTTTGGTTAGTACCACCACCCGCAACAAACAAGCGAATGTGGCGGCAGCTAGAAGGTAGGGCAAGCCAGCATCGTCACAATACTGTACGCCATACGGCCCGCCGCAAAAATTGCTGGAAAATATCAGGATTACGCCTGAACCAAATAGGCACAGCATAACTGTAGCCAGTATTGCTTTGAGCAAGGATTTGGCCAATGGTTTTTTTCTTGAGGTTTCGGAAATTGCCAACGGAAACAAAATTTGCAGTACCGGGAGGGTTACCGCAAACAAGGCTTTTGGTAACACGGAGGTCGCCGCATAGGTGGCAAAGTCTGTGCGATCAAGTATGAGGTAAGCGATGACAATATCCAAGAATGCGATGGCTACTGTTGCTGAATAAATGATCACCAGAGGGTAAGCCGCAAGGGCATCCTTCCTCCAAACAATCGGAACCGATGCGGGATTAGAAGGCTTCTTATTTTGGAGCCAGTTAGCAAAGCCCAGAAACGCCAAGCCGCCCGCCAATGCCATGCCAAAAAGCCCCCCCCATGCGGTTGAGAACAAAAACAGAAATGCGCCGCCCAAAAGAAATCGAAGAAGCATCCATCCTGCTGAAAATCCACCGAGCCCCGGAACATTCTTAAAACCTTGTAAGATGCCTCTTGATATTTCCACTAAACATACAGCAAGTATGTTGAACGCGATTGCCCAAGCGATCATTGGAGTACTGACATCCAAAACAACGGCAGCCAAGAGCAATATTGCCAGTGAGGCCGCAAATAGCACGACGCTCATTCGGAGACATGAGCGCACAATTTGGACGGAAAAGGAAAATGCTTCTTCGAGTGAGTGGTCCTTGTTAAACAGGACGATGTCTCGAGACACGACAAAAGAGATAACGACGACAGGCGCAGAGAGCATTACAACAAGATTTACGGAAAGATAGAATATACCAAAATCAATCTGTTCAAGCAGATGAGTTGCGACAATTACCAAGCCAAAATTAAGCAATAATCCCGGTAGTACGAAAGCGATTAATACTATGGACCGCCGAACAACAGACTGTTCATTCAACAGATGGAGCTTCGTATAAATAGTTCAGTCCTACAAAAAATTCTTAAGTATTTAGTTTATAAAGAGGTATTCACGCCTACTCAGTGAGTTGTCTTTTTTCTATCTTTGCCGCCAACAGGCTTGCGATAAATCTATTCCCGCTCGGCGACATGTGCCCGAAATAAAGTGAATTGAACAGTTCAAAATCCCTCTCGAAAATAGCACGGAGTTTGCTAAATGAATCTACCACGATCAAATTCGTGTTTCTTGCGCAATCGAGTAACATTTCAACATCTCCACCTCGGCTGTTCGATATAATGTTATGTGCTGGATACTGCATGAGTAATAGTTTTGTTTTAACCTGGAGGTCTGCGATGCGCTGGGCCAGACGGCAGCTTACCTGAACACCATCATTGTGTTCGCGTACATTTAGGCGTTTTGAGAGCCAGTACTCAGGCGCCAGACGAAACATCATATGATGGATAAGGAAACTGTAGCCAAACACGGCACGTAAGTTGGCGGCAATGTTTTCCAAGTGCTGGTATTTCTTGGCCTGAGATTTGTTATTTTCAGCTGGTATTAATTCCAAGCGGTCGTCACTAATAGCAAATACAGGCTTGGCAATTCCGGTTCTGACACTTAGCTCCGTACGATTGATGTCGTCTGGAATAATGCCCACAATCAAGATATCAGGTGTTTGCGTTTTAAGCTGCCGCTCAGCCATCAATACGGTTTGGTCAAGTCCATACCCAAAAACACCTGCGTTTAGTGTTCTGATGCTCAGAGTTTTTTCAAGTTGGGCGGGCCAAGTCTCGGTATCGTTAACTTGGTCACCATAGGTGAACGAATCACCTACCGCGAGGATTGAAGGCTTGGCCGGAAGCTCGGTGCTAGATCCATTCGACCGGGTGCCGTCGGGCTCGATTGTAACTATCGCACCGCCCCAGGACATGTGAACCCCCGGTTTTGGCACGTGCCCAATGACTGGGTCAAATGCGGCAGGATAATAATTGCCCTGTAATTTGTCGATGTTCATACTTTCCGCGATGTTTGTCCAACTCGTAGCCCACACCGAAGATATGAAGAAATATCCGTAGATCCGAGCAGCACCCTCCGCCAAGGAAAAAGTTATAAAGATCAAGCCAAATTTGACTGTGAGTATTTTTGCAAAGCCTTTCATATTTGTTTTTTATCCGGAAAAATTTGAAAAGTATTGTCGATAATGCCTGTCTCAATTGATTATTCAGCTTTCAATCCATCAGTCACGAGCTTTCCAACCAAAAACTCTGCAAATACCGAAGCGGTCACAGCTACGATCGCAGCCATCAAAAAATTGGTAGTAAAAAGTTATCAAAGTGGCCGACCCTGGCTGGAACGCAGCTTTTGATGCGGTATGAATTGCTCTTTTCTTGAATAGATTAGCGCTATCGACTCTAGCTCAGTTGTGACAGCTCGAAAATAGCATTGTAACGGTAGTCGGTTCGACTCCGTCGAGCTCTACCTATCTGTTTTAACGACATCAATCCGATAAAACTGAGAAGCTTTATTCAAAAAGTCCCGCAAATCGATCTGGCACAGATATAGTGAAGTGCCGAGAGATTACTGGCTATTCCCCTGCGCAAACGAGGCAGTAAGTGGAATGTTTAGGTCAGTCAATCTGGGCATATTTGAATATGATCAGTCTCCCACATAGCAGACGCCGAGAGTTAGAAACGATAAGTTTGGAAAGGCATATATAGCTTCCTAGTGTTGGATTTATATTTACCAGAATTGGCTTTAATCAGTGAACGAAGAGCCCCACGAATGTTGTTTCGATATAGGCATATGAAGACTGAACACGTTAATACAAAGTTGAATGGTCAAGAGAAACCGGGACAATAGTCTAAGAACTGGTTAGGGGTTTTGACATGCGTGGCACTATTTTTAAGATTTGATCGGCACCCAGAATCGATAACTAATGAAGATCATCATCGAAGTTCTTATACCAAGCCACAGAATGGAAATTTAAAATATGCCTATACAATTCGCTATCCTTGGAGCAACTGGACATATCGGGAAAAGTCTGACCGCTGAAATAGCCAAAAATGATCAATACCATTTATTACTTTACGCTCGTGATCCGTCGGCAGTCGAAAAACATCTTGCTAATATCAACTATATTTCGGCGAATGTGGATGTGCTCCATATTGATTTGTTTGGGGAGACCTATAGTGATGTTGTTATCAATGCGGTAGGAGCTGGAGATCCCGCGCGTTTGGCTTCGCTCGGTCCGGGTATTTTTAGGCTGACCGAGGAATTTGATAATAGGGTTTTGGATTATCTGTATGAATTTCCCAAGGCCCTTTATTTAAATCTATCAAGTGGCGCCGTTTATGGAACAGGGTTCGCGGCACCCGCGGATATATCTTCCAGGTTAAGTCTGAAAATTAACGATATGCCTGAATCACAGTTCTATGGAATTGCGAAGCTGCAGGCGGAGGGGAAACATCGCGCCCACAGGGAATTTAACATAGTTGACCTCAGAGTATTTTCCTATTTTAGCCAGTTCATAGATTTATCGGGTCAATTTTTTATGGCTGAATTGACACAGTCATTACTCTCCTCGGAGGTACTCATAACAGATGACTCGGATTTTTATCGTGATTACATTGTACCCTGCGATTTGATGGCTATGGTCCAGCGGTGTGTCGAAAAGTGGTCTTCCTGCGACAAATATCCTCTGAACTGTGCCATCGATTGTTATTCGTTGTCGCCAGTCGGTAAGTTTGAATTGATTGAAGCTTTAACAAAACAGCTAGGATTGCGGCATATTAAAAGAAAGTCTATGGAAACGGTGGCAACCGCGGGTACTAAAATCCAATATTATTCAAGGTATTATGAAGCAGAAAATTGGGGTTATTCTCCACGTTATTCCTCGACAGAAGGAGTTCTGAGAGAACTACGTGCGAGACTAAATATCCCCAATCAGGCTTGATTTAGATGAAATAATAAATTCTCAACAACTGCCTCGGGAGTTAAGTTTTCACGGGCGCGCAGACCCAACTGGGTATCTGTTACCATTTGCGCCCCTGCCTTCAGACGCATTGGTATGAAACGGACCTCGGTGTCGACAAGTACTTCTGCGACTAACGAGGCAAGTCCACCTGGCCCGTGCTCTTCTAGTGTTAGTACCGTTTTAGTGGTGGCCGCATGTCGAATCGCACTTTCATCCAGTGGGCTAAGCGTGTGCATACTTATAAGGCGAACACTAATACCTTTTTTTGCAATTAAATCTGCTGCCGCAGCCGCCACCGCCAGTATCGCCCCAGTGGCGATAATCGCGCAATCCAACCCTTCACGAACTGTTATAGCGTGTCCAACACTAAATTCAGGGGGAGCGGGATGAACATATGCTTCTCCAGCCCGTCCAAGACGTAAGTAAGCAGGTCCAGGAAGTTTAGCCAAGGCCCTGGTTGCCGCACTGGCCTCAAAAGGGTCGCCAGGCGCAATTACTTTTAGCCCCGGCATGGCGTTCATTACCGCTAAATCCTCTACGCTATGATGGGTATAACCAAGCGAACCATAGGTCAGGCCGCCACCCAGTGCCACTATCCTAACAGGCAGATTGTGATAGCAGACATCATTACGAATTTGTTCTAGACAACGCATAACCGGAAAATTCCCAAGTGAATAGACGTAGGGAATGTTGCCAGCCATTGCTATTCCGGCGGCCACACCAATCATATTTTGTTCTGCTACGCCAACGTTAACGAAGCGATCAGAAAATTTTTCTGCAAACGTTTCTAGTACCTTAAAGCCCAGATCCCCGGTTAACAGCCAAACACGTTTGTCAGCCTCAGCGATTTCAATCAACTCTTTGACGAACGCGTCTCTCATACCTTTTTATCTAACTCAGTTAACGCATCGCAGAGCTGTTCTTCATTCGGCGTCATGTAGTGCCATTCAAGTCGATTTTCCATAAAGCTTACGCCCTTACCTTTCACTGTGTGTGCAATTATTGAAGTGGGACGGTTGGTAAAAGGTCTGATATTACTGAATACTTTTGTCAAATCCTCCACATCATTACCATCTACCTCCAAGGTCTCCCATCCAAATGCCTGCCACTTGTCAGCCAATGGTTCTAATTCAAGGACTTCGCCTGTGCGTCCAAACCCTTGAAGTTTATTGTAATCGACAATTGCGATAAGGTTATCAAGGCCATGATGGGCCGCGAAAAGAGCCGCTTCCCAATTTGAGCCTTCATTCAATTCACCGTCTGAAAGAACAACAAAACTACGCCACTCCTGTCCAGAGCGCTTAGCGGCTAGTGAGAGCCCTGCGGCAATGGGTAGGCCGTGGCCAAGGGAGCCTGTCGATAACTCTATTCCTGCAATAGTGTGACTTACATGACCTAGCAATGGAGAACCCGGGTTACCGTAGTTTAATACCCAATTTGACGGGAAGTAACCTAACTCGGCCAAGACAGCATAGACAGCTGCGGCTGCATGTCCCTTTGAGACTATCATCCTGTCTCGTTCAGGCCAATCGACCCGCTTTGGGTCAATATTTAACACCTCTCCGTATAAAACAGCTAAAATGTCGGCAACGGATAAACAACTCCCCACATGCGAAGCTTGCCCCTTACTGGTCATTTTTAAGACTGTTCGGCGGATCGCAATTGCAAGTTCTTTTGGGTCGCGACGCATTATGTTTTCAGGCTTTCATTTGTTGAATATTTTTCCAGCAATTATGGCATTTTACCCATCTTCGGTTCCTGGGTCCACCGGGCGGGCGATGCTATTACTTTCTCTATTACCGTTACACATTTCCTGCAATTTTTGGCTGCATTGGAGCAGGATTTGAAACAGATGGCGTACAGTTAATATTACTGCTGGGCTGGCTGTCTGAATTTTAACCGCTGACCCTCTATGGCGCCTACATCGGCCTCATTGCCGACATGCTTGGGGTGACTCCGTTTCGACCAAATTTTATGGGCCTGCCGACAATTGTGCCTACCCTTAAATATGTGCTTCTCAGGAATGTGGTTTGCAGCAAAATTTAATTACTTAAATAACTGCCGTCTGTCCACTGAGCATAGATTTTAGGTGAGCCTGCAGATTATATAGATGATATGTTAGGACAGTTTTGTTGGAAGTTTATGTGTGTTTCTTATACAAATGCACTCGAGTGCTAGACAGGTAAGACAATTACAATGAACTCGGCAACTAACATCCGCTACAGACCTTCAGATATACAGATCCCTGAAGAAACACTGAAAGATTTACAGGGACTATCCCCCCGCACTTCATTGCTATGGCTAGTATTATCTTGGGCCCAGATAGTTATATTACTTTTCTCATTTCGATATTTCCTTCCAGAAGAATATTTTTGGCCATTGTATGTCCCGTTTATTTTTTTGATTGCAGGCAGGATGGGGGCGCTTCTGCAATTACTTCATGAAGCGGCTCACTCTATGCTCTCAAATTCCAAACACGTTAATGAACTTATCGCGCGATGGTTTTGCGCCCTACCTGTTGGCGTTAATTTCGAGGGCTATGTGATAGGCCATCTCAGACACCATGCCTACACTGGAACAAAGAATGAGCCAGAAACAGATTATGAGAAATATCGTATCAGTGATATACGGTCCCCATTTTTATATCTGCTGTTTATAAAAGATTTAATGGGTTTGACTGCGTTATTCGTATTTTTTAATTATACGAGAGGAAAGCAAAACATAGGACAGCCAAAAGCTGGCACAAACCTTAATTGGTCCAACTTGCTCCTAAATTTGTCTAAACTTAGCTTTGTCCAGTCAGTAATCTTAGGGTTGCTATTCCAATTTCAGATCGTTGATTACATATTATTGTGGATAATACCAGCTGTGAGTCCGCATATGTTTTTAATGCGAGTCCGCGGAATTGCTGAACATGGGCTAAGCAAGCAAATTGGTGTCGAAACCAGTCAAACGAGCGAAGGTATGTTTTATACACGCTCAGTTTTAACCTCGAAGAATGAATATAAATATCGAATATTACACTGGATTGAACGTATTTTGATTGGATCCCTCGGAGTTAATTATCATCACGAGCACCATCTTTTCCCTCGAGTGCCATTTTATAACCTTACTCGGCTCCACAATTACATTTCCGATCAGGTGGCACAAAAAAACCCTGGCGTTTATGCTTCTGGTTACTTTTCCGCTTTAACGAAGAATCTTCTCCCGGAGCGCCAATGAGTACAAAGACTGTTCTGATAACAGGAACAACATCCGGGCTCGGACACGCACTCCATAAGCACTATTCACTGACAGGCTGGAATGTTGTTGCAGTTAATCGACGTGAACCGGATGATTATAACGAATTCAGAAATACTAAGTTTAAGACTTTGGATATAACTGACTCCACGGCAGTTGGTGCGCTTATAAATGAGTTATGCGACGGCGGCACTTCGCCGGATACTTTTATCTTAAACGCGGGAATAAATAAACCTGATAACGTTGGCAAATTTAGCTTGCTTAATTTTCAGGAGGTTTTAAATGTTAATATCGTCGGGGTCCTAACGTTTCTGGCGGAAATCCAGAAATTAAATTTATGTGGTCGGCGCATCATCGCCATATCTTCTATGTCAAGAATAGTTCCTAATTCAGAACACCTCGGCTATTATATAAGCAAATCTGCAATAAAACATTTATTTGAACTAGCAAGTTGGAATGACACAGGGAACCAATATAAAACTGTGACCCTTGGCCCTGTCAGCACTAATTTAAATCGTTATATGAAGCCCCAAGGAAAGTTACATAAATATATTTTAAAATGGCTGGAGGTGGACCCTCAGAAAGCGGCGAAAGATCTATCACGTTTCTTTGAGAACAATAGGAAACATATTAATTACCCACTTAAGGCTCTATCCTTTTTTTTAATTGTTCGCTTAGTTATCACTTTTTTACATATTAAATTTCCTATCCGACGAGGTGAGTGAATTAGGTTATCTCGTGTAGTGTCCCTCTTGTTGCAATATTTTCTCAATTCCCTACGAGTTGCTTTAACATGAAATCATCCACAAACAGTTAAATACGTGAGCGGTGTGATAATTTTAAAGTGCCAAATAAGACGCTTCCGACTTTCCATAATATACCTGACCTCATACATTAATTAAAAAGTAGTATCATTAGCTATGAAATGTAACTAGGTCTCGGAAACCATAGTGTCATTTGGCTATTTGGTGGCTTTAGGCCTCTTGATTCTCTTTGATTATTACAGTGCCATTGGACCATACTCGGACGTCACCCAGGCCCACGTTCTGTTGGGGGTATGGGGATTTGGCCGCAGTAGTATTTTGAGGGAAAATAACTGACGCGCTGTTCGGATAC
>MDTE01035854.1_pt1 | contig 15198 bp, 15 predicted proteins | sample 811231 | NCBI WGS metagenome assembly MDTE01 (sample SAMN05326651, study PRJNA326480) | marine metagenome | isolation source: seawater | place: Indian Ocean: Red Sea | collected 2010 | reverse complement strand
GAGGACAGGAGTATACTGAATTCTGCGAATAAAGACGCTTTATTCATGCATCGTTACTCTCTCTGGCACGGGTTTTGTTTTTTCATCTTTACTTGTGAAGTAAAGTACAATGAAAAAAGCGAAATATATAAACGTAAAAGCTCTACCTAAGGCTGTTAAGACTGGTGTTGGGGCTTGCATGCCAATATATCCAAGCCCAATGAAGCTGATTACAAAAGATGTCAACAAAATTTTATACGTTGATGATCTGTATCTTATGGATTTGACTTTACATCTATCAATCCATGGCATTAAAAATAAAACGAAGATTGCTAAGCCCATCGCAATAACACCGCCTAACTTATCTGGTATTGCACGTAAAATCGCATAAAAAGGAGTGAAATACCAAACTGGAACAATATGTTCTGGGGTCTTGAGAGGATCTGCTGGTACAAAATTGTCCTTTTCTAAAAAGAAACCTCCAAACTCCGGCATAAAAAATACTACAAACATAAAAATTGTTAGGAAAACAGCTAAGCCAAAAATGTCTTTAACAGTGTAATAAGGGTGAAATGGAATTCCATCTACAGGACTACCATCTGGGTTTTTATTTTCTTTGATTTCAACACCATCTGGATTATTAGATCCAACCGTATGAAGCGCGGCAATATGAAGATAAATTACACCGAATAGTAGTAGAGGTAGTGCAATTACGTGAAATGCAAAAAACCTATTCAGCGTAGCATCTGAAATTACATAGTCACCTCTAATCCACAATGCCAATGACTCTCCTATAAATGGAATAGCTCCAAATAGAGATATGATAACCTGCGCTCCCCAGTATGACATTTGACCCCAAGGTAAAAGATAGCCCATAAACGCTTCCGCCATAAGTAATACAAATATGAACATACCAAACAACCATAAAAGCTCTCTTGGTTTTTTATAGGAACCGTACATTAGAGCTCTCAGCATGTGTAAATATATGACGATGAAAAAAAATGAGGCACCCGTTGAGTGCATATATCTTATCAACCACCCCCATTCAACGTCTCTCATAATATACTCTACTGATGCAAAGGCAGATGCTGCATCTGGTTTGTAATTAATTGTCAGAAAAATACCAGTTATGATTTGGAGTATGAAAACGAATAGCGCTAAACTACCAAAGAAATAAAAGAAATTAAAATTTTTGGGGGCATAGTATTCAGAGAGATGGTTCCTAACGAACTTACTAACTGGCAATCTCTCATCAATCCACGCTACAAACTTACTCATGATGCTCTATCCTCACCAACAACTAATTTAGTATCACTTGCGAAATAATAAGGTGGTACTTCTAGATTATTTCCTGCTGGCATACCCTTAAAAACTCTACCCGATAAGTCAAACTTTGAACCATGGCATGGGCAGAAGAAACCACCTTTCCATTCAAGTCCCAACTCTTTATTTTCGCCTGGTTTGTATAGAGGTGAGCACCCAAGATGCGTGCATACTCCAAGAAGGACTAAATACTCAGGCTTGACTGATCTGTATTTATTTTGTGCGTATGAAGGCTGCATTTCATTACTTGATTCCGGGTCTGCTAAAAAATCTACTTCGTTGTTGATTATTTTTAGCATCTCTGGCGTTCTGTGAACTACCCATACTGGCTTGCCTCTCCATTCAACAATTTTAAAAGTCCCCGGATTTATTGTTGATACGTCGATTTCAATTGGAGCTCCAGCCATTTTTGTCTTTTCGCTAGGTGACATTGACGATAGAAACGGTATAAGTGCAAAGACAGCGCCTACACCACCAACTACCTTGGTTAGATTTGTTAGAAACCTTCTTCTTTTGAGTGAATTGTTATTATCTGTCATCCCTGTAAACTAATCTTAATTCTGTGCGTAATATATCATATAATCATTCTCTAATATATACTTTTAAACATAGTAATTAAAATATGTTAAAAGAGCTCTCAAAATATGTGGTAATTGGTATTGGTGCTGGTGTCATTGCGTATCTAGTTGCATCAATGGAATCTGTATCAATTAATGTCAATGAATCTCAACAAGCAGAAGTTGAAGTTATAAATAATTCATATAACGATATTTATAATTCTGTAAAAGATTCTGTTGTTACCATAAACACTGATAGAGGAAGAGGGTCTGGTGTAATAGTAACTAACAAAGGTCACATTGTTACTAATGAACATGTCATTAGAGGTGCAAAAGAAATTAGAGTTATTACTGCAGATAATATGTCATTTCCAGCATTGATTGTAGGAGTAGACTCTATAACCGATATTGCATTACTAAAAAGTAAATATAATGGTAAAGCCATTACATTCTCTGATTCATCTAAAGTTAAAATAGGAGATATAATTTTAGCTATTGGAGATCCATTTGGAGTAGGTCAAACATTAACTCAAGGTATAATATCAAGAACAAATAGCGGACACATTACTGAAAATCCTCTCGATGAATTTCTTCAATCTGATGCTGCGATCAACCCAGGTAACTCAGGAGGGGCGATGATAAATCTTTCTGGAGAACTGATAGGAATAAATACTATGAATTTATCAATTGGTGGAGGAAGTGATGGCATTGGTCTGGCTGTGCCATCTAATCTTGTGAGAAAAATTACAGAACAAATAATAGAACATGGAAGAGCAGTAAGAGGATATGTGGGACTGTCAGCTTACGATAGTGATGATGGCGTGTTAATAACTAATGTTGTCACAGATGGACCTGCAGACTTATCTGGTCTAAGGAGAAATGATATAATTGTTAATATCAATGATACTGCCATTAATGATATTAAACAGGTAGTAAAAATAGTTGCATCACTCGAAGTTAATCAAAAGATAAAAGTAACATATAGAAGAGACGGTACTTTACTAGAGTCAGTAATTAATGTTGCAGCAATGCCTGAAACCCATAAAACAATATACAGATAGTTATTTTCTAAGTTTAGCGGATTGAGAATGAGCACTTAATCCTTCGCAGTCTGCAAGAGAAGATGCGGTTTTAGATAGTTCCTTTGAATATGCACGCGAAATTTTCATTAGACTTGTTCGTTTAAGAAAATCATATACTCCAAGTGGCGATGCATATCTTGCTGAGCCATTTGTCGGTAAGACATGATTTGGCCCAGCACAGTAATCTCCAAAAACTTCAGGACTATTTTGTCCAATAAATATTGCCCCTGCATTACATATCTTTCCTTGTAGTCTCTTATTTTCATATCCAAATATCTCTAAATGCTCAGGCGCAATTTTATTAGCCAATTCAGTGATCTCTTTAACACTCTTTACCTTGATAAATAGACCTCTTGAAATTAGTGACTTTCTAATAATTTTCTTCCTAGGTTGGTCATCAATTAGATCATGCATTTTACTAATAACCGACTTAATAAGTCTCTCACTTGTTGTCATGAGAATTGCTTGAGCTAATTCATCATGCTCAGCTTGAGCAAACATATCTGTCGCAATGAATTCAGGATTCGAATTATGATCAGCTATAATAAGAACTTCAGATGGACCTGCAAAGCTATCAATTCCCACAGTACCAAAAACTCTCTTTTTTGCAGTAGCAACGTAAATATTTCCTGGTCCGACAATTTTATCAACAGGCTTGACTGTTTTAGTCCCATAAGCAAGAGCACCAACAGCATGTGCGCCTCCAAATTTATATATCTCATTGATACCACACAAATCAGCAGCAACTAACACAACAGGGTTGAGCTTGCCCATTATCGGTGGACAAACCATAGTAATATTTTTAACACCTGCTATTTTAGCTGGTATTGCATTCATAACAACAGTGGATGGATAACTAGCCTTACCGCCAGGTACATATATTCCAACTCTATCAATCGGCGTAACCTTTTCACCTAACTCAGAGCCTTTTACTTTGATACTCCAACTTTTTAATTTTTGGTTTTTAGAAAATTTTCTAATATTCCTAATAGCCTTTTTTAAGTCTGAAAGAGTTTTTTTTGATATGCTCATATATGCTTCACTAATTTCTCTCTTTGAAACGACAGAATCTGAAACTCTTTTATAAGAGGTTTTATCATATTTATTTATTTGTGCTAGCAGTCCTTTATCATCATTTTTTTGTATTGCTTTGAGTATTTGATCAACAGACTTTTCAATTGATGTTGTATTACCACATCTTACGGTTAAGTGTTGCTCTAACTTTTTATAAAAATCAGAATTAGAAGTTTTTAAGTATTTAATTTTCATTTACTTTTTTTAAAGTATCATCGAGTTTATGTATTAGATCTTCAGTTTCGTCCCAACCAATGCATGAGTCAGTTATGCTTTGACCATATTTTAGTTTATCTCTGCTTGCTATTTTTTGATTGCCTTCTTCGAGATTACTTTCAAGCATTATGCCTATAATATTTCTCTCGCCCAACAACAGCTGATTAGAAATATCTTCAACAACACTGGATTGCATTCTAAAATCTTTGTTACTATTAGCATGGCTAGCATCAATCATGATATTTGGTTGCATTCCGTTATCCTTTAAAATTTTTGCCGAATTTCTTACATCTTCGGATTTATAGTTAGCTTTGTTATATCCACCTCTGTGAATTATATGACAATCATTATTCCCTGCTGTGTTGAATATTGCTGATTTACCCTCTTTTGTTACTGATAGAAAACTGTGTGAATGTCTGGCTGCATTCATGGCATCTATTGCAATCTGTAAACTTCCATCAGTTCCATTTTTAAATCCAACAGGACATGACAAACCAGATGCAAGCTCTCTGTGACTCTGGCTTTCAGTAGTTCTAGCACCAATAGCTCCCCAGCTTATTAAATCTGATACATATTGTGGACTAACTAGGTCTAAAAATTCATGCCCGCATGGTATCTCCATTTCTGACAAGTCGATCAGTAATTGTCTGGCTAGTTTAATTCCTTTATTAATCTTAAAAGACCCATCAAGATCAGGATCATTTATCAGTCCTTTCCACCCTATTACAGTTCTTGGTTTTTCAAAATAAACCCTCATAATTATCAGACAGTTATTTGAAAGGCGATCTGAAAGCTTTTTAAGTCTGGTTGCGTACTCTTTGGCAGCATCTACATCATGTATAGAGCATGGCCCAACAACTATCATAAATTTTCTAATATCTTTGTTGAGAATTTTTTTGATTTCTTCGCGCGCATTGATAATTGTCAAAAGTCCTTTGTCAGTTGGCGAAATAGTGTTAATTATTTCTTGTGGGCTTATTAGTTCTTGAGTGTTTATTATACGTAAATCGTCAGTCTTATTTTTCATTTTTCTTATTTTTTTTTATTTTGTCTAAAATTAAATCAATTTTATTTCTTTTAAGTTTGTATGAAATTTTATTAGCAATTAATAATGATGAGATTTCTGCTACTGTATCATGTACCTTGAGGCCATTTTCTCTCAATGTTTTACCGGTTTGAAGTATATCAACAATAAAATCAGATAAACCAAGAACTGGAGCTAATTCTATGGAACCATATAATTTTAGTATTGAACATTGGATACCAATTTTCTCAAAATATTTTTTTGTGACGTTTGGATATTTCGTGGCCACTTTCATGTTATTGAAATATTTTGATTTACTGTCACCTGCAACAACTAATTTGCATTTTGATATCGACATGTCATGTAGTCTAAAGTGATTATTTCTTTCATCTTCCATTAGTGTATCCATACCAACTATACCAAGATCAATTTTACCTGAATCAATATATAAAGGAACATCTGTAGCTTTTATTACTATAATCTCTAGATCTTCATAATCAGTTGGAATAATTAACTTGCGAGAGTTGAGAGGATTTACTTTACACTGAATATTAATACTACTGAGCATTTGAACTGCTTCCTCTAAAATTCTTCCTTTTGAAATAGCTAATCTAATCATGGATATGCATTTTACATAGGTTTTCTTGAAATCCTAGCACCAATTAACTGAAGTTTTTCTTCAATGCAATCATATCCTCTATCAATATGATAAACACGACCGATTTCAGTAGTTCCATTGGCTGTAAGGCCAGCTAGAATAAGACTTGCAGAAGCTCTTAAATCTGTGGCCATCACTGGAGCACCCAGAAGTTCCTCACTTCCAGAAATTTTTGCAATATTATTATTAACTTTGATTTTCGCTCCCATTCTTATAAGTTCTTGAGCATGCATAAATCTATTTTCAAAAATATTCTCTTTAACATAGCTGTCACCATCAGCAATAGAATTTAGTGCAGTCATTTGTGCTTGCATATCAGTAGGGAAAAAAGGATAAGCATTAGTCTCTATATCTATCGCTTTAGGACGTTTATCCATTTTAACTCTTACTGATTCTTTTGAAATTTTAATTGTTGCACCTGCTTCAATTAGTTTATCAATTACAGCCTGACTATGGTTTGGAACAATATTACTAATCTCTATATCTCCTCTTGTGATAGCTGCAGCGACCATAAATGTACCTGCTTCAATTCTATCAGGTAGTGGCTTATGCCTGGTCCCTAATAATTTTTGAACTCCTTCAATTTCAATCTTACTTGTGCCATGGCCTTTTATCTTTGCTCCCATCTTATTAAGAAATTCACATAAATCAGAGATCTCAGGCTCACTAGCTGAGTTTTCTATAATTGTTTTGCCTTTAGCCAATGTTGCTGCCATTATTATATTCTCTGTTCCAGTAACTGACTTTTTGGGAAAAATAATTTTTGTTCCTTGAAGTTTTTTTGCTTTTGCAGAAATATAACCATTCTCAACAGAAATAATAGCGCCCATTTTTTCCAATGCATCTAGATGCATATCTACTGGTCTCATTCCAATTGCACAACCTCCAGGTAAGGAGACCTTAGCTTCTCCATATTTAGCAAGTAACGGACCTAGAACTAAGATTGACGATCTCATCGTTTTTACTAATTCGTATGGTGCGTATAGATTATGAATAGTGCTAGGATTAAGACTTATATTCATAAACTCATCCATAGTAACGCTGACACCCATTTGTGTTAGCAATCTCGTAGTAGTGGTTACATCTTGTAGATGAGGTACATTCTCCAGTTCAACATGGCCCTCAGATGCCATCACAGATGCACATAACATGGGAAGCACTGAGTTCTTCGCGCCAGATATTCTTACTGAACCAGAGAGTGACTGTCGACCATCTATTAAAAGCTTATCCATAGATATTTTTTAAGTTTGTTTCGGTATTTTAAAAGTTTATACTCAATAAAGCCATGATTAAAAAAATATCGTATATTTACAGTCATTATATACTCGGCCAACCACTACTTGTATTGCTTTTTCTCGCCGTAATACTTGTAATATCTGTTTCGCATGTTGGCAACTTTAAACTAGACGCATCTGCTGACACTCTGATTTTAGAGGATGACAAAGATCTAAAGATATTCCGAGAAATGAATGAAAAATATAAATCAAGTGATTTTTTAGTCCTTACAGTCACAGATAATGAAAAAGAAATCTTTGCTATAGATACACTATCGTTTATCGATTCGCTAACTAACGAATTGACAAAGATTAAAAATGTAGCATCCGTTACATCTATAACAAATATTCCTCTAGTAACGAGTTCGAAAAGGCCGCTAACAGAGCTAATAAATGATATACCAAACATTATGAGTGAAGGTATCAATAGGAGCCTTGCCAGAGAAGAGATTTTAACAAGTCCAATTTACAATGAGCTCGTGATAAGCTCTGATGGGAAAACCACTGCAATTCAAATCTCTATTGAAGAGAATCTGGAACTTTTAGATGCACGCAATGATAGGACATCTCTGTTTCAAAAGTATAAGAGTGATCCGAGTTTTGAAATTGAATATCTAAAAGCAAAGAAAAAGTATATTGAGTTATCGGATAGTGAGAAACAGAGAGTAAATTCTCTCATAAAGGAAATCCGAAGCATCCAGTATAACAATCAAAGTGATAGATATGAAATTCGTTTGGGTGGAATACCTATGATTACAGATGACATGGTTACTTTCATAAGAAATGACCTTATCAATTTTGGGTTGGGTGTTTTAGTGTTCATTCTTATAACATTAATAATAATATTTCGAAAAATAATATGGGTGTTAGCACCCATAATCAATTGCCTCTATGCTGTCATATTTATGATTGGAGTATTAGGTTACCTAGATTGGAAAGTGACAGTGATATCATCAAACTTCATCTCATTGATGTTAATACTTACACTATCGATGAACATACATATAATCGTTCGCTTCAGACAAATCTACAGTAGTTCAAAAGGTAATAAATATGAGGCAATTAAATTAACAACAGAGCGAATGATTTGGCCATGCCTCTATACCGCATTGACAACAATCGTGGCTTTCGCTTCTCTGATATTTAGTGATATAAAGCCGGTCATTGATTTTGGTTATATGATGGTTCTTGGTCTTACTACATTATTTTTGACATCTTTTACTCTTCTTCCAAGTTTGATAATAATATTTTCAAGTGAAAAAAATACTATAATTGGAGAGGATAAAGCAAATTCAATAATTACAAATGGGCTAGCGAATCTGACGCTTAATTTTGGTAAGACCATCTATCTTGTTACCGCATTATTATCAATTATTACACTGTATGGCTTGACGCAACTGAAAGTAGAAAATAGTTTCATCAATTATTTTAGAGCTGATACTGAAATTTATAAAGGGATGAAACTCATAGATAATCAACTTGGTGGAACTACTCCATTGGATGTAATTATAAAATTCAGCGACTCAAAAGAAATTATAGATGATGAGTATGATGATCTTTTTGTTGGAGAAAATGATGGGGAACAATCAAATTGGTTTACAACTGATAAAATAGATAAAATAAAATATGTCCATGATTACTTGGATAATAATCAATATATTGGAAAGGTTTTATCGCTTGCGTCGTCTATTCGAGTAGCTGAAATTGTAAATGATAATAAAGAACTTAACAGCGTTGAGATGTCAGTGTTATATCAGAAACTCCCGGATGAGGTTAAAAAAATTGCTGTCAATCCTTATTTATCAATTGATAACAATGAGGCTAGAATAAATGTTAGAGTTCTAGATTCTAATCAAGATTTAAGAAGAGCAGATTTGATAAATGAAATAAGATCCGACTTAGTTAATGATGTTTATCTAAATTCTGAAAATGTCTCTATCACTGGCATTCTTCTTTTATACAATAACATGCTACAAAGTTTATTCGACTCGCAAATTAAATCTCTCGGATTTGTGATGTTAGTTATAGCAGTTATGTTTCTAGTACTGTTCAGGTCTTTTAAACTAATGATAATAGGAATAATACCAAATCTGTTATCTGCATTACTTGTACTTGGCCTGATGGGGATTATTAACCTTCCTCTAGATATGATGACTATCACCATAGCGGCAATTACAGTTGGCATTGCAGTGGATAACAGCATCCACTATATTTATCGATTTAAAGAAGAACATGTTAAGTGTCAAGATTATGAGAGTACTGTGACACTTTGTCACTCAACAATAGGGAGGGCAATTTTTTTCACTGGCATAACTGTCATCTTCGGTTTCTCTATTTTGATACTATCGAACTTTATACCAACAATAATATTCGGAGCTTTAACAGGTTTTGCAATGTTTGTAGCTCTAATATCTGTCCTGACATTACTGCCAAGATTGCTCATATCTATCAAACCTATTTAAGATGACTGTGTTATTTTTTTAGTGATGATATAAGAGACTCAACGCCTTTCGTGGATACATGTTCTCTAAAATCTACCCTGTAATTTTTCATTAGACTGATTCCATCAAAAATTATATCGTACACTTTCCAGCCGCTATCAGTTCTGATTAGTCTATAATCTACAGCAATATTTCCACCTGGTATAATGTATTTAGACTTTACATAAGCGATATTATCTCTTTTACCCGGCTCATATGGAAGAAATTCTACTTTTTCTCCATCAAATGCAGTAATAGATTTCATATACGTGCTTGTCATCCTATATTTAAATGCTTCTACGAAAGATTCCTGTTGATCTTCAGGCATATTGGTCCAAATCTTTTTTCCTAGTACTATCTTTGACATTAACTTTACGTCAAGTTTTGGCATAACCACAGAGTTCATCTTACTCCTCAGGAATGCTTCATCACTCTCGAATCGGTCTTTGTATTTTGATACTAGATCAGATATCTCCACAACAGAGTTTTTAAGGAATCCATCAGGTGAATTTGATGAAAAAGCTAAGTTTGACGAGAAAAATAATATGAGAACGAATGACAATTTTTTAATCATGGTCTTTATTTTAGTATATAATTTCTAATTATGTTACAGGTTAAAACAAAAAAACTATCTCTAATTTCCTATATATTACTCATAGCAACTTTAGTGTTTACATCACTGATAAGCTCATCTGTAGCAAAAGCATCAGATGATGACCCTCTGGAGCCAATGAATAGAGCTATTTTTGGGTTCAATGAAGTTGTAGATGACGCAATCCTTGAGCCTGTTGCTGAAGGCTATAGATACATAACACCTGACCCTATTGAAGATAGTATCTCCAATTTCTTTAATAATTTAGGTGAGATTAATACTATTGTTAATAGTGCCCTACAGCTAAAACTCGATAAGACAGTTTCTTCATCAAGTCGATTTGTTATAAATTCTACAGTTGGTGTACTTGGATTGTTCGATGTAGCTACAACACTTGGCATTGATCGACATAGAGAAGATTTTGGTCAAACATTGGGTCATTATGGTATATCTCCTGGTCCTTACTTGGTCTTGCCATTTTTTGGGCCTAGTTCCTTGAGAGATGCACCAGGATTTTATATTGACGTGCTCATTGAAAAAGATATTTCACCAATTCATACTGAACTTCATCATGAGGAAAGACAAATTATCCAGGCAACAAATGTTATTGACACAAGGGCTAATCTTTTAAAAGCTACAAAAATATTGGATACAGCTGCTAAAGATAAATACATTTTCCTCAGAGAATCATACTTACAGAGAAGAGCAAAACTGGTTACTGACGGTAAAGACGTACAAGACTTTGAAATCGACGTCCTTGAAATCAATTATTAAATCTTATAACAAGTTAAATATTATTTTTTTGCTATGCTAGAAGCTCTATTTTTGCTGTTGGTTGGACTTTCATTATTAATCCTAGGATCAAATTTTTTAGTTACTTCTACTGAAAGTTTTTCAAAATACTTTTCTATCTCTGGTTTTATTGCAAGTTTTTTCTTAATAGGTATAGCTACATCTGCTCCTGAAATTTTTATCTCTGTAGAAGCGGCACTACAGAATGAAACAATCTTAGCGATTGGAAATACAATCGGATCTAATATATCTAATATCGCTTTAGTATTCTGTATCTCAATTTTTTTTCTGGATAAAAGTAATAAATCAATGACGCTTTCAACAAAAACATACTTGGGGTCTTATTCTTTAATAGCAGCGGCATTTTCTCTTATGTATTTTGATAAATTTTTTGATTCTATAGATTCTTTGATTCTATTGCTAATTTTTATAACTATATTATTTACTCTAGACAAAGTTGAAGATGGGACTCAAAAACAGAATTTAGACAATAAGTCTAAGACAACTTTACTCAAAATTATAACTTACGCATCTACTGGTCTAATCATGTTGATTTATGGTTCAGATTTATTTATAGATGGCGCGAGCCAAATCGCTCTTTTATTTGGCATAAGTTCGTATGTTATAGGGTTAACTCTCACTGCATTAGGCACAAGTTTGCCTGAACTGTCAGCAAGCATACAATCAGCTAGAAAGGGAAGGGCTGACTTTATAATAGGCAACATTATTGGCTCAAATGTTTTCAACATTGGCATTGCTCTTAGTATTGCTGGACTGTTAAGCCCAACACTTGTTAATACAGACCTTTTACTAAGAGATATTTTAGTTTTGATTGTCGCTATGTTTATATTCTATGTAATAATCAAATCAGATAATTTTTTTATAAAAACTGTATACTCTGCTTTATTAGTAATAACATACTTTGTATACATAATAGTGATACTAAGGTAATTATGAAGAGAAAGACAAACAAACTGCTTGCCAAAGAAATCATAAATAGAGAAATCGCCGCATTAAAAAGAACGGCTAATCTTATTGACAATGACTTCGAGAAAGCTTGTGACATCCTGCTAGGTAATAAGGGAAAAGTTATTGTGCTGGGCTTAGGGAAATCTAGTTTCATTGCAATGAAGATGGCTGCAACCCTCAGTAGTACCGGAACTTCAGCATTATTTTTACATCCTGCGGACGCATTACATGGGGACGTTGGTGTTATAGAGAAAAACGACACTGTTGTAATCTTCTCAAACTCAGGAGAGACTGAGGAAATCATAAAGTTACTTCCATTATTAAAAATATTGAAATGCTCATTGATTTCAATCACTGGAAACATGAAGTCCTCTCTAGCGAAATACTCTAAAGTTTCATTGAACTCCTCTGTATTAAGAGAGGCATGTCCAAATAATTTAGCGCCAACATCTAGTATTGTTTGTGCGCTTGCAATATCAGATGCATTGGCGCTTGCAGTATCATCACAAAATAACTTCACTGTTAAAGATTTTGCCAAAACTCATCCTGAAGGAGCAATTGGAAAAAGACTGCTGATAACAGTTTCAAAAATAATGGACAAAAAAAATATTCCATTAATAGATCAAGATTCTAGTTTTTCAAGCTTATTAAATAGAACAATAAAATCTAATTTCGGACTAGCTATTATTATTAACAGCCGGAAGCACATCATAGGCGTAATATCAGATGGTGATATAAAGAGAATTATGAAAGAAAAAAGGAATGTTGATTCTATTATCATAAAGCAAGTAATGTCCAAAAAGCCTGTAATAATAAATCAAGATATGCTCGCTGTAGAGGCTTTATCTGTTTTGGAGGAGAATAATATAGATGCAGCGCCTGTAGTTGATAGTAAACAAGTTATAGGGGTCTTGACTCTAAAGAAAGTTATCAAATCAATTAATTAAAATGACTTCAGACTATAAACAAAATAAATTTTATAAATCACTGTATCCAAATGATATAATTGATAAGGCAAGTAAGATTGAACTTTTAGCATTCGACGTTGACGGTGTTCTTACAGACGGTGGGCTATACTTTGACCATGATGGAAATGAATTAAAGAGATTTTGTGCTCAAGATGGTCATGGTATAAAAATTATACAATCCATAGGAATTCAGACTATGATAATTTCAGGAAGAGAATCTAAGAGTGTCTATCATCGCGGTCAAGAACTTGATATAGAATATGTACTTCAAGGTAGCAGAAATAAACTTAAAACATTTTATGAGCAAAATACGGGTATTCCAATCGAAAAAGTCTGTTATATAGGGGATGATACAGTTGATATTGAACTTCTGGGTAAGGTTGGTTTATCGGTGATAGTACCAAACTCAAACCCAATACTTAAAGAATACAAATTTGATTGGGTAACGTCTAGAACCGGAGGAAATGGCGCTGTGAGAGATACATGTGATCTTATTTATTTTTCTAAATCATTAAATGAGAAAACTTAGTAAATTCATTTTCTTGTTCTTACTGTCAACATCTGGTATTACAATATCAATTGCAAATAATCTTCCTAATCAAGACAAATTAGTAAATAAAATTTATAATTTTTCTTCTGAGAAAAAAGATATAGATATGACCACTAAATGGAAACTAACGGGTTTATATCTTGAAAAATATAAAAATAATTTTACATTCATTAAGAATCCAAGACTAAAAATATTCGACATAAATCTAGTTACTAATGTAAGTTCTGATACAGCCATTGATCCAACTGGACAAATGGATGAAATTTATCTAAATAACAATGTCTATATAAATAGAAATAGTTCATCAAATGATAGTAGTGCTAAACTATATACGTCATATGCAATATTCTATCTGCCTAAGAATCTCGTTGAGACTGATCGCGATGTGACCATAATTACTGAAGATTCAACCACAACTGGTAATGGACTATCAGCAGATTTTGATAAAGGCCTTATCACTATATTGAGCGATGTGAAGAGAGTGATTAAAAAAGATAATGAATTACAAACCATTAAAGGTGATCAAATGGTATATAATACAAAAACAGATGAATGGATTGTAAAAAATAAGCCTGCGTCTAAACTTAAAAAGGCTATAAAAGATAAAGTGACAACAACTTTCAATTTAAAATAAAATGTCAGTGTTAACATCAACTAGTTTAAAAAAAACATTTAATAACAAAACGGTGATTCATAATATCTCTTTGGAGGTGAACTCAGGAGAAATCGTAGGTTTACTGGGCCCTAATGGTGCGGGGAAAACTACTACTTTTTATATGATAGTCGGTTTGATTAAATCCGATGAGGGCAACATCGTTATCAATAATCACGACATTACACGTGAACCAATTCACAAAAGGTTTGAATTCGGCATTAGTTATCTTCCACAAGAGCCCTCAATATTCAGAGATATGACAGCAAAGGATAATATCTTAGCAATTCTAGAAGTTGATAAAACACTGGGTATAGATGAGAAGAATAAAATTTTTGACTATTTAATTGAAAAATTTGACTTGAAGAAATTTCTCAATACGAGAGGAATACAATTATCTGGAGGTGAGAGAAGAAGGGTGGAAATTGCACGAGCTCTGGCTTTAAAACCAAAATTTCTTCTCCTTGATGAGCCTTTTGCTGGGATTGATCCAATATCTGTCATTGATATACAAAAAATTATTAAAGGGCTAGCAAAGGAAAATATTGGGGTATTAATCACTGATCATAATGTTAGAGAGACTTTAAAGATATGTGATAAATCATACGTGATAAATTCTGGGCGGGTCCTAGCATCAGGAAAATCAAAAGATTTGATTAAGAATGATGTTGTAAAAGAAGTATATTTGGGAGACTCGTTCAAATTATGAACAAACTAAATCAGACGACAACTATTTCTCAAAGGAAGGTACTGTCTCAACAAACGAGGCAAGCTATCAGACTGCTACAATTAAATTCTTATGATCTTGAAAGAGAGGTTGATAATCTAGTTCTAGAAAATCCTCTTCTTGAAAAGAATGAAGAAATCGAATCTAACTACGATAGCGCAACAGCAGTAGGCTCAATATCAACTGACTCTGAGGAAATTTTAAAGTACCATAAAAAATATGATAGCTTGCAAGAATCTCTGACTAAGCAACTTGATCTGACATCATTATCAGATGAGGAG
>MDTE01186325.1_pt1 | contig 15199 bp, 14 predicted proteins | sample 811231 | NCBI WGS metagenome assembly MDTE01 (sample SAMN05326651, study PRJNA326480) | marine metagenome | isolation source: seawater | place: Indian Ocean: Red Sea | collected 2010 | reverse complement strand
TGTCTTAAGACAAAGTATCATCGGCGCAGAAAGGCTTGACTTCCGAGTTCGGAATGGTATCGGGTATAACTCTTTCGCAATAATTACCGGCAAGAGGTTTATACATAAAATAAGTTTAATGTAAACTATTTAAGTTTTTCTTTTTTTACTATTTACGATGATTTTAATGTATTTTTTTAGGCTTTTTTTACCAAATATTTTATAAACTTTATTTGATAAATTCATATTAGTCAAAGCAGAGGCATATCTTTCACCTTTTCTAGGAGCTAAAAATTTTATTTTTGTATTAAACATTTTAGCAACTTCTAATATTGTGTAACTTTTTTTTGTTGAAATACTATAATGTCTACATTTATTTTTTTTCCATGCATAAAAACATGCATCTACTGTATCATTTATGTGTGTAAATCTTCGAGATTGATTTCCAGGTTTTACAACTGTTAAAGCTTTATTAGTTTTATATTGATTTTCAAATATACCTATTACTGTTGCCATAGGTCCAGCAGATATTTGTTTTGGTCCATATACATTATAAAAATACAAAATCTCGTACTTCAAATTGAACCAATTTTTTAAGTTTTCTAGCATTTCTAAATTTTTAGCTTTTGTAAAGGCATATGGTGATAAATTTTTATCTTTTCCTTTATTTCCTATAGTCGCAGAAGTAGCTGAATAAACTAATTTAATTTTATTTGATAAACAAAAATTAAAAACAGCATGAGTTCCTATTGAGTTTGACATGATGCATTCATTCATTTTTAAAAAACTTTGATATATTCTTGAAAATTCACCAAAATGGAAAATTGTGTGAATTTTAGATTTATATTTATTAAGTGTTTTTGAAATATTCGATGTTGAATCTTTAATATATCTTACTCTTATATCTTTAATATGATTTTTGCTTGATCCAGAGCTATAATTATCAATACTTATAATTTTGTATTTGGTCTTCTTCAAAAGTTTTGCTATTAAATTTGCACCAACAAAACCTGCTCCGCCTGTTACTACAACAATTTTATTAATCATTTATCTTTATTGATCTTATTAATTAAATTCCTATCTAAAACAATATAAAATTTCTTTCTATCAATATTTCTTATTTTTTCTGCTTTTAACAATAATTTATTAAAATGATAAGTATCATCATCTATATAATAATGAGCGTTAATTAGTGGATTGTATTTATATTTATCAGACTCTTTAAAAATTCTGTCAATGTTTTTTATCGAGAATACCGTAAAAGATAATAAAATTAAAAAGATAATTTTATTTTTTAATTTTAAGTTTGAATTAAGTCTACTTTCAAAAAATATACTTAAAGGTATGAAAATAGATAATGCAATAAGTGTAAATCCACCATATCTTAAAGCTGGATGATTTAAAAACCACTCAAAAAGTAAAAATAATACTGTTGCATAAAATAAATAATAATTCTTTTTTGATAATTTTACTTTTTTAAACTTAACAATAAAAATTAAAGAAATTATTAAAAGCAAAACTAAAGATAATAAAAAATCTGAAATTTTATTAAAAAAATGATTTTGTACCCAATTTGGAAACCAATTAAGTCCAGATAAATAAAACTCAACATCGTCTATTCGATAAGTTGGAGTTGCCCCGGCTTTCGACCAAAGTTCATACCAAGTTTTCATTGCTATTACCTCTTTTTTTGGTATCGACCAAGAAAATGACTCTATACAACTGAAGCTAGCGGGATAGATTAAACAACCAGTATTTGAGAAAATAGTAAATATAAAAATTATGATCCCAATTAAAAAATAATAACTCACTCGGTTTAAGAGAATTCTTTTATAAAATTTTCCTGTGAATAAAATTTTTCTAAACTCAAAAAATAATATAAATATGAAAATTGTATAAATTAAATAAAAACTTTTAAGTGAAATAATAAGCATTATCATAATTAATATTTTTTGATAATACTGTTTGAAATTTATTTTATTTAATTTTCTATTAGTCCCCTCTAGGTAATAAATTGCCAAAATAAAAATAAGAATTAATGCTGATCTATCAGTTCCATGTTCAGCTAGTCTGTAAAAAATTGTATTAATAAACAATAATGAAAAAAGAGATAATATAAAAATAAAATTAAATTTTTTATTTTTTATTTGATTAAAAATTTTTTGGATTAAAAATATATTTGAAAAAATTAAAAAATATATGGCGCCACTGTTAATTAAAGACTTTTCTATTATTGGTAAATAAAATAAGGAATTTAGGTAAAATATAGAAGATGGTGTGCGAAACCCGTGTTCTAAATTACCTACACCAAATATTTTTTTAAACTCAATTAATGAAATTGTGTATGGGAAATGATAATAAAAAAAATCATCATGAGTTTTGTACATTAGAATTCCAATAAATAAAATTAACGAAACCAATAAAATTAATTTTATTTTTTTTCTGAATAACTTTTTCTTTGATATTAAAAGAAAACAAAATAAGCCTATTACCAAAAAAATAGAATTATGAATAAAGCCATGAGATACAAATAAATTTGTAATATATGATAGAATTGTCATGAATAAAATTCCACTTAAGCCTAATTCTCCAATAGAAAGTCTGATAGATAAAAGTTTAGTAGATAAGTACCCAAAACCAATAATTGAAAATAAAATAATTATATAACCAAAATATAATAGAGGTAAATTTATCATTTAAAGCTTAATTAAATTTTATAAATCTTAAAAAAAGTATCTAGGATAAACTTTAATTGATTTAGTAGATTCTTTTTTTAGTTTCATAATTAATAAATAATTATTATTCACTTTTACCCCAAATAAACTTTGTTGTAAAAATTAAAAATCAATATAAAAATAATCAGTAATTTCTTATAATGACATCTAAAAATTTAGATTTAAAAGATAACTTTATTATTATTTTATTTGCTACACTCCCTGTAGCGATAATCATTGGAAACTTTTTTATAAATTTTTATCTTCTTTGCATTTTTTTGACATTTATCTTTAAAGTCTTTAAAAAAAATAGTTTTACTTGGTTAAAAAACAAAAACTTTATAATACTTTTCATATTTTATTTATATATTTGTGCAAATTCATTTTTTAACTACTATATCAGTCCACGGATTGGTTACGACGGGATTACGCGCTCGTTATTATTTTTCAAATTTTTAATATTATTTCCAGCTATCCCTGTTCTATTAGATAAAAAAGAAATATTAGAAAAAATTTTCAAATTTTGGTTATTTATAATTTTCATAATTATAATAGATATTTTTTTCGAAAAATATAATGGATCAAACTTAATTGGTTTCAAGAGTCTAGATAGTACAAGAATAACAAGCTTTTTTTATGACGAAAATGTAGTTGGTGCTTTTCTTTTTGGTTTTGGATTTATAACTACAACTTTTTTCTTTCAGAATAAGATGACCAAAAAATATATGGTTACTCTAAATTTAACATTAATTCTTGTTTTGTTAAGTATTCTTATGACTGGAGAAAGATCTGCTTTTTTAAAATCGACCTTACTTTTTTTATTAGTCTTTTATTTTATAGAGGAAAAAAAATTATTTTTGAAAAAAATTCATTTACTTACATTTACAATTTTATTAGCTATATCTCTACTTTTTATTTTTCCAAATATTCTTTTGAAACAAACAGAATTTTTTAAAAGAATTTTAAATGTAGAAAATCCAAAATCATTATCTCAACGATTTGAGAATATAAAGTACTTTGCTCATTACGACACCGCAATTGAGATTTTTAAAGACAATAAATTGAATGGTATTGGAAATAAAAACTTTAGATTTAAATGTCATCATAAAAAATATTTTAAAGAAAATATTAAATTTACTCATCAAAGATGTTCAACACATCCTCATCAAATACATTTTGAATTATTATCAGAACAAGGTTTGATTGGATACATTATCTTTATTTTATTTTTATTCAGTTATTTTAAGAAAAAATTTTTCAATGATTTAAAAGAAAAAAATATTTTTAAGATTACAACAAATTTTTACTTGATCATTTTTTTGATTCCAATTCTACCAAGTGGGAGTTTATTTTCAACATTTAACGGTTTTTTATTTTGGTTTTTTTTAGGGCTTGCTAATCTAAAAAAATTAACTTAACTAAAATTGTATGAAAAAAAAAAGAAGAAATTTTATAAAAATTCTAATTTTTAAAACAATATTTTTATTTAGTTTAACGAAATCATATTCTGATAATAAATTTTACGCTAAGAAAATATTAGATAAAAAGACTTTTAAAAAATTTGTTTGGTACTTAGACAAAAATGATAAATGATTCATAAAAATCTAAAAGAACTTGTTGGAAAAAGTTTTCCAGTCATAATTGTGGGTAGTGGGCCGGCAGGAATTACATTAGCTTTGTCTTTAGAAAAAAGAAAGATTGATTGCCTTATAATCGAAGCCGGGCGAGAGCAGTACTCTGATGAATCTCAAGAAAACTATGCTGCAAAAATAATTGGTGATCAAATAACAGACCTTCGATATAGCAGATTAAGACAATTAGGTGGAACAAGTGGACATTGGGGTGGTTGGTGTAAACCAATTGAAAAATGGAATATTAAAAAATGGGGTATTGAATATGATTCTCTTTCTAAACTAAAAGAGCAAACATGTGAAATTTTAGAAATAGAAAATAATTTTCAACAATCAAAAATAAGTAATTATTATAGCCAAATTCAATTTCAATATTCTAAAGTAAGATTTGCAGATAAATATAAAAATCATTTATCTAGTTCAAAATATATTCATTTACTTGTTGACGCACAAGCTACACATTTATCTGGTGAAAATAAAAAATTTGAGTCAATTTCAGTCTCTCAAAATGATGAAAATGTTATATTGAAGTCTAATTTCTTTATTTTGTGTGCTGGAGGAATTGAAAATTCCAGAATTTTATTATGGTCCAAAGAAAAAGATAGCTCTTTAATTAATAATGATCTTCCAATTGGGAAATATTGGATTACTCATCCATGGATTATTGGGGGTATTGGATTTTTATATAAATCTAAAATAAAAAAAATTTTGAGTGAAAATTTTATAAACTATGATGGACCAATGCATTTTGCGACAAACAAAGAATTAGTTAATGAAAAAAAAATATTAAGCGGAGCTATGTATATGAATGCTAAAGAGGATACAAAATTATATAAAGAAATTGTTAAAGACTTTCTATGTGTGGCACCCGAATATGGAAAAAAAATCGCAAGATCTATTTTTGGTAAAGATTTGAAATGTGGAAATATTTTTATGAATTTAGAGGAACCGCCCAAAGAAACAAATAAAATCACCCTAGATAAAAAAATAATAGATAAAAATGGTGTTCCTATAACTAATCTATATTACAAAAAATCTAAAGAGACATTAAATTCAGCTAAAACAATCTTAGTTGAATTGGGAAAATTGTTTATTGAGAAAGATATCGGAAGGATAGCTTTAAAAAGTGAGATAGAAAACTTAGAAAGTTATGAAAATCTTGGGGTCCATCATCATATGGGTGGTACCCGGATAGGAAATAATTTTAAAACTTCTGTAGTTGACTCAAATTTAAAACTGCATGACTTAAAAAATTGTTTTATTTTAGGAAGTTCCGTTTTTCCTACAGGGGGATATTCGAATCCAACATTTTCAATTGTACAACTTGCAATTAGATTAGCAAAACATCTCGAGCCACAAATTATTTGATGAAATTAAAAAAATATTTAAAATTCAAATTCGTATTATTATTTTTAATTTTATTTTCTTTTCTATATAAAATAAATCCGATCAAAAACTTTTCAGAAATAATTAGTTATAAACTTCCTAAAAGATTGGAAAATATATATGGATATTGCGGTGGAGAAAGCATTGGGTATCTCAAATACATTAAAAAAGAATTTAAATTAAACGCAAATCCAGAAATTATTAATTTTGAACATACACCTCCAAATTTATGGTCTATTTATGAAGCTAAATTTAATAATTACAAAAGCGATAGAAAAATAGTTTTAAATTATCCTGGAAAAAAAATTCAAGTTAATTTAGCTAGTTTAGGTGATAATATATTTGAATTTAAAGATCCATACTACTTTTCTACAATATCAAATAATATAAATAAAATTTACTCAAAAAAAACTGATCTTAAAATAGATTATTTAGAGTTTTATAAAAACAACTACTCAAATAATTCAAACTTAATTAAAAAAAGTAAATTAGGACACATGGATTTGAATGATTATAAATTAGAAATCAATCTCGAAGAATTTGAAATTGAAGAAAAAAGGCTTTTTATAAAGATAATTTCAAATGAAATTTATGATAAAAGTTCAGAGATAAAATTAGAGTTAGAAAATAAGCTTGATATTAACGATTACGAAGTAATCCACAGCCATAAAAATTGTTATTTTTTAAATTAAATGAGTGAAATATTAAGCATAACTTTATCATTTTTCATTTTTTTTCTTTTTTTATGCGCTCCACTAAATATAAATAAATCAAAAATTTTCAAATTTGGATCTACATATCAGATTGGAATAGCTAACCTAATTATAAATTTAAATTTTCTTATTATTATTTCCTTACTTCCATTTAAGCTGATTAGCTATTTGCCTTTTTACTTTTCTGTTTTAATATTAATATCAATATTTTATTTTTTAAAAAAAAAAGAAATACTAAAGTTTGACAAATTAATCTTAAGTTATTTTTTCGTTTTATTTTTCTTAATTAGTTTAGATATAGCTGTTAAACTTAATTTAGGATGGGATGCAAAATGGTTTTGGTACATTAAATCTTTGTTTTTTTTTCAAAATTATAATTTCAGTTATTTAAGTCAGTATGAGTTCAATTCATTTCATCCACATTTTGGCTCATATTTATGGGCCTTTTTCAGAGAACTTTCACTAAATAAATTTGAATATAGTGGAAGAATTTTCTACGTTTTTCTATATTTAGCATCTTTATTTTTTTTAATTGATAAATTTAAAGAAAATAAAACTCAAAATTTTATTATAATTTTTTTATTATTATTAATAACTTACAATTACAAAATTTTTTCTGGTTTACAAGAAATCTTAATTTTTAGCGTGTTAGTGATTACAACAAAATTAATTTTTGAGTATATTAATCAAAAGATAAATTCTTACTTATTTTTCATAATTCTATGTATGAATATTCTTTTGTGGATCAAAGCAGAGGGAATTGCATATTTCATGATTATTTTAATAGGATTGAATTTTATCAAAAATTTTGAATTTGAAAAAAGATTATTATTTATTTTTTCTAGTTTGGGTCTAATTCTATTTAAAACTTTAATATATAAGTACTTTAAAATATCACTTAATGATCAACCATATTTTGTTGAATATATTTTGAATTTAGATTTTCAGACTATTATATTTAAATTAAAGAATATTGTAATTTATGGCACATTTTATAGCTTGAAAAATATAATTTTTTTAATAGTACCAGCTATTTTTTTTCTGAATTATAAAAAATTATTTAAAGATGAATTCAATAAAATTATATTCATATTATTTATGCTGAATATTGGGTTTATTATATCTGCATATATGTTTAGGGAGATGGAAATCGTTTATTCTTTGAGAACTACTATGGATAGAATTATTTTCACATCTTCAGGAATGTATGTGTTTTATTTAATCAACTTTTTTAAAAGCAAAAATTATTATAAAAAATATATCCTATAAACCAAGTCTTTTAGACAACTTTGATTTAAATGTGGAATTGGGATTAACTTTTTTTTGCAATTCATTAAAATTATTAAAATTTGAATACGATTTTTTAAAAAAATTTTTAGACATAAACGAGTCTTTTGCAAGGTAAATTTTAATATATTCATTACTAAATTTTTTCTCAAACTCTTTATAAACATCTGAAAAATTATTTCCTAAGGGAATATCTAAAGTAATTGATAGCCCTTTTTCTCCAAATGAAAGTAAATTTTTGTTACCTTCCCCATATTCTTTGAGAGTTGTAAGATAAGAATAAAATCCTTTTTTACGAAAATAATTTATAATTTCTGCAAGTAAATCTTTATTATCTTTATTTTTTTTGATCAATAATTGCACTTGGGTAAAGCCGTGTTTTCCATACAATTTATTCCAGTTATTAATTGTATCGAGTGGATAAAAAAAGTTATTAATATCCTTTTTCATTTTTTGATTATCTTTATGAAATAAATAATAAAATAAATTGAATAATCTTATACAAATTAAATTAAGAAAAAAGAAACCAAGTAAACTCGGAATTTTAAAACTTTTTTGTTTTTTATAATTCAGATCACCATCATTAGAATGTTCCCCACAAAATATGATCGATCTACCATTATTTTTTTTACTTAAAGTATCTGTCCAAGCAACTAAATATTTGTAGTCTTTGAGATCATTAAATTTTTGAATTGTTTGTTCAAAATTATTTGTTTTTACAATCTTTACATCAATATTCTTTGAATTTATTTTTAAAAGTTTTATTTTTACATTAATTATAATTCCAGTTAAACCAAGGCCCCCACAAGTAGCATGGAACAATTCCGAATTTGTTTTATTTGAACAAGAAACTACTTCTCCGTTATCTTTAATAATTTCAAACTCCTCTAAATAATCTGAAAAACTTCCATCTCTATGATGATTTTTTCCATGGACATCATTTGCTATAGCACCTCCAACAGATACAAATTTTGAACCAGGGGTAACATTTAAAAACCAACCCTTTGAAATAATTAAATCATTTATTTCTGAAATAGTTACGTTTGAACTACATTCTAAATAGCCATTTTTTTCATCAAGCTTAAGTATTTTTTTATAATATTTTAATGAAATAATATTTTCATTAAGCGCAACATCTCCATAACTACGACCCATACCTCTTACTAAAATTCCTTTAGATTTATAGTCTCTAATTATTCCAATGATTTCGTTGATGTTTTTAGGGTAAATAGTATTGCTTTTAACTACTAGATTGTTTCCCCACCCAGATATATACATTAATTTTAATTTAAATTTGATTGTTTATATTTAGTAAAATTTATTTTAATTATTTAAATTACAATTATCAATGAAAAAACTAAATAAACTACTAAGAATAGAACATTATATTAAAAATTTTATAATTTTTGCGCCTTTATTATTTACTACAAGATTTGAAAATATAACAAATATTATAAATGTTTTTAAAATATTTAGTATTTTTTGTATTCTAGCATCAATAGTTTACATTTTTAATGACATAGTCGATATTAATGTAGATAAGCTGCACCCTAAAAAAAAAAAGACAAAACCACTTGCTGCAGGGTTAATTGATTTAAGATATGCAAAATTAATTCTTTTTGGTTTAATTATTTGCTTAATTATTTTTTTATATTTTTTTCCAAAATTTATTGAAGTATCCTTACTGTATATTTTGTTAAATATTGCCTACTCATATTTATTAAAAAATATTTTTTTGATTGACATATTTTCATTATCCTTAAATTATTTAATTAGAGTTTATGCTGGTTGTGTTGCGCTCGATGTTGATTTATCAAATTGGATGGCAGTAACTATTTTCAGTGGCGCTTTATCAATATCTTCAATTAAAAGAGAAAGAGAATTATTTCTTTATGGATACAAAGCCAGGAAGGTTCTAAAATATTATAGTAAAAAGATTCTAAGAATAATTACAATTTTGGCGAGTATTTTATCAGCAGTTTTCTACAGCTTATATGTAATTTATTCCAACGAGAGAATATTTCTAACAATTCCATTAATAATATATGCGATCTTCAGATTTACCTACAGATCAAAATCAAAAGATTTTACTGACTCACCAGTCGAGGAACTACTTAAGGATAAACAAAATTATTTAATTATATTTTTTTGGTTAATTATAGTAATTTTTTACAACTAATATTTGATGCAAAATTTAATAAAAATATTTATTTATTTATTAAGAAAATATTCTCCACTGAGAATGTTTCAAATTATCGAAGCAAATAAGGTTTTAATAAAAGGTAAAAGTTTAGAATTTGGTGCTTATAAAAATCAAAGTAAAAATTTTTCCTCTTATTTAAAAGGTGAAAAAAATTTTCAATATACAAATCTTAAAAAAGACAAAAAAAATAATATTCTAGGAGCAGATCTAAATCAAAAATTAAAATTTAAATCTAATTATTATCAAAACCTAATTATCTTCAATGTTCTTGAACATTTAATAAATCCAACCAAATCTTTAAAGGAATTAAATAGAATCTTAAAAAAAGGTGGTTTGCTAATAGGCTCAACTCCATTCTTATATCAAGTCCATGGAGCTCCAAATGATTATCTAAGATTCACAGCAGATTACCTTATTTACGAATTTAAGAAAAAAAATTTTAAAGCTATTTATGTGAAAGAATTGGGTCACGGACCCTTTTTAGCTGCATTTTCAATATTGTTTCCTTATTTCAAATTTTTGCCAATAATAAATTATATAATTTTTCTTATGTGTTTAATTTTTGATTCTTTTTTACAAATATTTATTAAAACAAGATTAAGAAAAATATTTCCTTTGGGAATATTTTTTATTTTCAAGAAGAAGTAATGAAAATCTTTTACTGGTCACCTTTTTTTTCTAATGTTGCTACTATAAAAGCGGTTACTAGATCAGCAGAGTCTTTGATCAAGTTTACTCAGAATAAAAAGTATAAAGTTTCACTAATTGATGCCATTGGTGAATGGGAACAAAACGAAGATATTATTAATAAAAAAATCTCGGTCATTAAATTAAGTGATATTAACCTAAAAAATTACCTACCCAAAGGTGGTTTCCTTAAAAGTAGAATTTCATACATGACAATTTTTTTTTGGAATTTTTTCAAGTTAAAAAACTTAATAAATAAAGAGATTCCAGATTTTTTGATTATACACTTGATGACTTCACTTCCAATTTTTCTTAGTAGTTTTTTTAATTCCAAAACAAAAATTATTTTAAGAATATCTGGATTGCCTAAAATTAACATGATTAGATATTTATTTTGGAAACTATATGCTAAAAAAATTTATAAAGTTACGTGTCCTACAAAAAAAACGTACGATTTTTTACTAAAAAAAAAAATATTTGATAAGCAAAAAATTTTTATTTTGAGAGACCCAATAATTGATATGAAAGAATTTTTAAAAAAAAAAAAAGAAGTTTACGATTTTGCATCTCCAATTAAAAAAAAATATTTAATTTCAATAGGAAGACTTACTAAACAAAAAAACTTTGAATTACTTATTAATTTTTTTCATAAATTATTAAATAAATACTCTATATTTGAATTAGTCATAATAGGAGAGGGAGAAGATGAGTTAAAATTGAAAAAACTTACTAAAAAATTAGATATAGACAAAAAAATTCATTTTTTAGGTTATCAAAAAAATATTTATAAATACCTCAAGAACGCAGAGTGTTTTATTCTAACATCACTTTGGGAGGATCCCGGTTTTGTTATAGTTGAGGCGGCATTATCTAATATATCAATAATTTCAAGTAACTGTCCAAATGGGCCAGAGGAGATAATTCAAAAAAATGGGTACTTATTTCAGAATAATAATTTAAAGAATTTATTAATAAAGTTTGATGAATTTGTAGGTACAAATAAAGATACGATTTACCAAAATAAATTAATACTTAAAAAAAGAATTAAAAAATTTTCTATGTTTCAGCACTATAAAAAGTTAAGTGAAATAATCAATTAAATGAAAATATTAATCTGTATTTGTACTTACAAGCGAAATAATTTTTTAAATAAGTGTTTATTGAGTTTTTACAGAGCGGTAATTCCTTTTAACTTCGAAATCGAATTTTTGATTATTGATAATACCATAAATGGAAATGCAAAATTTATTATTAATAAAGTAAGAAAAAAATTTAAATATAAAATTTACTACGTTAATGAAAAAAAGAGAGGAATTGTTCATGCTAGAAATAGATGCTTAGAAGTGGTAAAAAAAATGAATTGTGATTATTTTTCATTCTTAGATGATGATTGTGAAATAGATACGAAATGGTTTATTAACTTTAAAAAAATTATAAATAAACATAAAGTTAAAATAGTAACTGGACCGCAAATTCACAAAAATAATCGGGAAATTAACAGTAATCTTGAGATAATTTTTGAAAAAAAAATTGATAATAACAAAACATTTGTTAAATGGGCTGCAACAAATAATGTGATTATCAGTAAAAAAATAATTTTATCCTCAAATTTAAAATTTGATATAAATTTAAATAAATTTGGGATGGGTGAAGATCAATTATTTTTTCTTCAGCTTTATAAAAAAGGTCATCAAATTTTGTGGAATAAAGAAATTAAAGTTTATGAAAGAAAACATTCTCATAGATCAACAATGAAATGGGTTAAAGATAGAAGTTTTAGGCTTGGAATCTTGGGAAATTATATAGATAAGAAGATATATGGATCAATTATTGGGAATATTGTTAATTACATAAAAAGTATTTGTTATCTCTTACTCTCAATATTAACAGCTTTATATCCATTTCAAAAACTTTATTCATTCAAACTGATAAATTTTATGTATAGATCATTTGGAAGAATGTTGAGTCCATTCTTGTTAAAAAAAATTGAGTTCTATAAAAAATGAAATTAAGAAATAATTTTTTAACAATATATTACTTAATCTTATATTTTACTCTTCTTATTGGTTTCTTTTTGGGTGAGGATTTTGCAAGAGGTTTTAGGTATGATTATCAAATCCATCAAAATTTAATCAAAGATTTGTTCGATGTGAGTATAGCTTATGGTTTATTAAATTATGATGAAAACTATGTACCACATTCACCTATATTCATAATTTACATAGTAATTTTTAAAAAAATATTTATCTATGAAGATATATTCAGATTTTTCAATCTTCATATTTGTCTTCTAATTCCAATATTGAGTGGACTTTGTTTAAAGTATAAATTTAATCTTAAAAAAAACGATCCAATATACTTATTACCTTCAATTTTTTTTTTCTCACCATATTTTAGAGCAGGGTCGATTTGGACGGATGATAACATTCTCGCGCTAATTTTTTTTTCTATATCTTTATTTTATTTTATCAAATATGAAAAAAACAAATCAAAAACTAAATACATAATATTTAATACTTTTTTTCTTGCTGTCTCTTGTTATTTAAGACCAATTTATTGTATCTTTAGTATTTATTTTTTTATTAATTATTTTATTGATTTAAAATTTCAGAAAAAATTTATTCTTTATATTCTAACAAATTTATTTTTAGCTTCTCCTGCAATTTACTATGTATTTATTCTGGGTGTAGATAAATGGATATTCACTTATTTATTCAGAGAGAATATCATAACTCCAATTTCTTTAGCCTCCACATTAATATGTTTTTATTTATTTCCCTTTTTAATCAAAGATATTCTAAAGAAAAGGAACGAATTTTTTAATTTTAAAAATTTATTCATTTTTGGAATAATTTTTATTCTGTTATTATTTTTTTTTGATTATGAGCGAAATTATTCCGGTGGTATTTTTTATAAATTATCTAATATAATCTTTGGTAATAATATTGTTTTTTTCACAATATCCTCTTTGAGCTTGTTGATATTATTTGTTATCTTTGGAAAAAAAACATCATTTAAAAATGCTGATATTTTAATAATTATTATTTTATTTTTACTCGAGATAGATGGTGTAGTTTATCATGAAACTTATGATCCTTTAATATACATTCTTACTTTGTCTTTATTAAAAAATGAGATTATAAAAAAATTTATTTTAAAATTAAATTTATATAAATTGATCTTATTGTTTGGTTATTTAATCTTATTTTATACTTCATCAGTTTTTCGAACTCTTATTTTGTAAGTTATAATATCAATTTTAATCCTTAATTGATTAATTTACTTTTTTAAGATTAAATTTTAAAGATAAATATAAAAAGTTATAAATTATAAATGAGAGAGAAAATAAAAGTAATTGGTACTTCGTGTTCGAATAATCTTGAGATGCAAAATAAAATAAGACTAAATTATATATGTTTATCATGACCCCAGATAATGAATTGGCGTGATATTTATTAGAAATTTTATCTTTTACATATAAATAGACTAATTGATGTAAGTGTAAATTATCTGGACTAAGTGCTGATTTTTTTGTCGAAACTTTCCTAATTATTGAAAATAAGGTTTCATAAGCAGGATACCAGAGCAAGTTCATCACAAAATAGGGTGAAATTAAAACATTATTATTAGTAAGGTCTATTAAATATATTCCTACAAAAACAGATAAAAGATATGAACCATTATCTCCCAAAAGAAGTAGATTATAACAATTTAATACAAGCAAAATTAATAAAGAAAATATTAATAAGTCAATAAAATCATCACTAATAAAACTAATATTTGGACTATCAATTGAGGATACAAAATAAAGTACAAGTGCATAATAACCTATTACCAACGTGTTGACACCGTCTAAGAAATTTGAACCATTGATTAAAATTAATACACAGAATGTTGTTAAAAAAACTTTGAAGAAATAATTGTTCAATAAATTATCAATAAATTCAATTCTTATAGACTGTATATAAAGGTCTGAGAAATAGAGAGTTAATACCACCAATATTAATTGTAAATAAAATCTCAAGTTTATTGACTTAAATAAGTTAAGATCAGAAAAAAAACCAATAAGAAATATTGTTAGTATAAGGAATTTAAAAATTATACTAGCATTCAAATAAAAGACTATTAATAATATTATAAAAATACCACCTGAAAACGGGGGTTCAAATTTGTTCTCTATAAATCTTTTATGGAGCGAGGTGTCTTTCTTATCTTTAATTAGATCAAATTTATTTAATAAAAAATTGAAAATCAAAATTATTAAAAAGATATTTAAAAAACTTACATAATCTGACATGAAGTTTTATTTTTTTTCTAATTTTGCTAGCTTAAGATCACTAGTTATCATATCTTTTACTAAATCTTTAAATGAATATTTTGGTTTAAATCTTAGTATTCTAAACGCTTTTCTAGCATCGCCTTTTAAATAATTGACTTCATTCGGTCTAAAGTATTTTTTATCTATTTTGATTAATAATTCTTTCCTTCTATTATTTATAAGATAACACTTCTCATTAAGTCCTTTGCCTTGCCATTTGAGCTTCATATTTAAGAATTTTGCTGCTGTATCGATAAATTGCCTTACACTTTTAGTTTGGC
>MDTE01139573.1_pt1 | contig 15199 bp, 2 predicted proteins | sample 811231 | NCBI WGS metagenome assembly MDTE01 (sample SAMN05326651, study PRJNA326480) | marine metagenome | isolation source: seawater | place: Indian Ocean: Red Sea | collected 2010 | reverse complement strand
GAGCGCGTCGCCGCCGATCTGCGTCGCGGCGCCCGCGGCGCCCTCGCCCGCGGCCGCGCGCGCGTCGGACCGGTTCTCGGCCGCGAGCGCCGACTCGCCCGCGGCCGTCGCCGCCGCGGCGACGTCCTCGGCGTCGTCGCCGGCCGCGTCCATCGCCGCGTCCGCGCCGCCGCCGGCGTCGCCGTCCTCGTCCTCCGCCTCGACGTCCTCCGGGCGGCCGCCCTCCGCCTCTTCTATTTCGTCGTCGCCGTCGCCCTCCGCCGCCGGCTCGTCGATCTCCATGCTGTCCGGCAGGGCCTCGCCCGCGTCGTCGTCGCCCCCGTCGCCCGCGTCGTCGTACCCGGCCGCGTCCTCGTAGGCGCCGGCCTCCTCGCCGTCGTCGCCGTCGCCGCCGTCGCCGACCTCCTCGACCACCTCCTCCTCCGCCTTGGCGTCCTTGGCCGCGTCCTCGCGCGCGTCGTCGCGGCCCGGCGGCCGCGCCGCCTCGTCGGCCGCGGGCGGCGCCGCGCCGTCGTCGTCGTCGCCCACGTCCGCGTCCTCCTTCGCTTGTTCCGGGTCGGGCGGCGGCGCGCCGTCGCCCGCCTCCTCCTCGCGCGCGCGGACGTCGTCCGTCGCCGCCTCGCCGTCGGCGCGCGACGCCTCGGGCATCGCCTCGTCCTTGTTGTCGGCGTCGCCCTCGCGGTCGTCGTCGTCGCCGCCCCAGAGCCGCTCGTCGACGGCCTCGGCGTCGTCCCCCGCGTCGCCCAGCTCCCGGTCCACTTCCTCGCCCTCGTCATCAACGTCGTCGCCCCCGTCGTCCTCTCCGTCGTCGTCGTCCTCCTGCTCGCGCCGCTCGCCGTCGAAGGCGCCCTCCATCTCCACGCCCTGGTCCTTCTCCTCGCCCCGCAGCTTCTCCTGCTGGCCGTCGTTGTCGCCCTCGTGCTCCTCCCGCGCCTCGTCCTTGAGCCCGAGCAGCTGCTCCTCGTTGTCGATCTCGTTGCTGACGTCCTTCGCCTCGCTCACGTCGCCCTCGCCCATGCCCGTGCCGTCGCAGTCTTCCGTGCGCCCCGAGTCCTGGGGCCCGTCGTCGTCCGACTCCTCGCAGAGGCCGCGCGCGAAGAGCGCCCGGACCACTCGACAACACACGTAGCACAGCTTGGCCAGGGACCGGTGCCGCCGCGCGTCCTCGCGCCACGCCGCCATCGCCGCGTTGCGACAGGGCACGACCACGCTCAACGCGGCGACCGCCAGGGTCACGTTCGACGAAGATGCCGTCGGCCGGGCCAGCGCCTCGAGCGCGTCGGCCAATCTACCTAGTTTGAGCGTCGCCGCGCGCGTGACCCGCGCCGAGGACTGGTCGCCGACCGTCTCGCCTTGGTCATCATCTTCTCGCAAGCGCTGCGCCGTCAGGAGGGCCGCCTCGACGCACGCGTCGAACGCGGCCGCGCGGTCGCCGCCGTCGCCCTCCGGCGCGACGCGCGCCGCCTTCACTAACTCCTCCAACGCGGTCCGGGCGGCCGCGGCCGCGGGCCCGCCCTCGCAGCTCGCCGCCGCCGCGCGCAGCGCCGCGACGAGCGCCGCGCGCTCGCCCGCCTCCGACTCGGACGACGCGAGGCGCCGCTTGGTGGTCTCGCACGACGACGCCAGCTTCTCCAGGGCATGGGCGTCGACGCGGCCGCCCGCCAATCTAAGCTGCGCCGCGACCTCGGCGCCGCGCGCGGCGACCGGCGCCGCCGCGTCCAAGATGCGCGCGTCGCGCGGCACCGCGTCCACGGCGAGCACCTCCAGCGCCGCGTCGCACCGCTCCAGATCGTGCTGCAGCCGGCCCAGCGCGACGCGCTCCCGGAGCAGGAGGAGCTGGAGGCGCGCGCAGGCGCTCTTGAGCTGGGCCGCCTCGCGCGGCGTCACGTCGCGGTCGTGCTGCGCGCGCTCGTGCCGCAGGAGCTGCACCTCGGCCGCGGCCCGCGCGAAGTAGCCGCCGTCGTGTCGCACGGCCGCGACGGCGCAGGCCCCGGTCCGCGCGTCCCAGACCGCGGCCGGGACCGCGCCGCCGAGGCCCTCGCCCTTGAGCCCCCGCGCCAGGTCGACGACGGCCCGGCGCTTCACGGCCCGCGGCGTCGCGGGGTGCTCCCGCAGGTAGGCGCACCGCCCCAGGATCGTCGCCGCGACGCGCTCCGCCGCGTCGTCCGACGCCGGTTTTGATGAAAGGACCGCCCGCATGCGCGTCGCGAGCTGCGGGAGCCGCGGGCCGTAGGTCGTGGCCGGAGCCACACCAATCAAGGGCGCGGGACCGAAGACCCGGGCCTCCTCCTCAATTGCCTCGTCCTTGACGAAGGGAGCCGCGCCGTCGGGCGGCGCCGCGCGCCGTTGTAGAATGGGCGCGACGGGCTCCATCAATACGTCCCGGAAGGCACCGAGGATGCGCCGCAGCGTCTTCCGTGACGCAAGCGTGCACGCCTCGAGGCGGTGGTAGTTCCGGTCGTCCCAGCTGGCCAGTTTTGATTCGTCCGCGAGCTCCTTGAGGTGCTGCGCGCGCGCCTTCTCCACATCTTTCAGAACGTCGGGCAGCGCCAGCCCGTACTGGTCCGCCAATGCTCTTACTTCATGGCGGCCCGTGGCTTCTCCTAGCGTCTTTACGAGCTCGACCCTCGCGCTAAAGTCGCCCCGCGTGCCGTCCCGCAGGAAACCGTCGAGCCTATCGAAGGCGTCCTCACTTATTAATTCGCCTTCGTCATCATAAAAGGGCAGGTCCTTGCGCAGCCACGCCGGGATGCTATTTTGCGTCGTCGGTATGAGCTCGCGCAGCCGCAGAAACGACTCCAACACTTCACTACCAACACTACGCTCCTCCACGCCCTGGATTAAAGACGGCCACCGCTTTACCTCGACGCCCCGCCAGCGCGCCACGACGGCGCGGATCGCCTTGAGCTCGTCTTCGAGCGTCACGTGCCTCGCCGCGTGCTCCTCCCAGTCCTGGGCCCGGTGCAGCAGCACCTCGAGGCCGGCGAGGACCTTGCCTAACACCTCAATCTTGGAGGAGAGCAGGGCGTCGCCCACTCGTACAATTCGTTCGAGCGTCGCATTCTGCGGCCACTGCTTCAATAACTCCGCGCAGCGCTCGAGCAGCCGGGTGCACGGCCCGACGGCGTCGCGCGCGCAGGCGGCGCCCCACCCGACGTCGGGAGACACCTCGGGCAGGCCCAGCGCCGCGAGCCGCTCGACGAGGCTCCGCGCGTTTTTCGGTACAACGTCGATGGACGGGTCCAGCAGCGCCGCCTCGCTTTCCAAGACGTGGGCCAGCGCGCCGGCGTGCGCGGCGTCGTCGCCGCGGTCGAGGGCCGCGACGCCCGCGCGGACCGCGGCGCTCCGGAGGCGGGCGGCGTCGCCCGCGCCGCGCGCGCGCCGGAACCACGCGCCGCACGCGACGTGCAGCAGGGACGCGTCCTGCGTGGTGTCCAGGGCCTCCGCTTCCTCCCCCTCCTCGGCTGGAGGAGCAGCAGTCGCGCCGCGCGCGAGGAACCCCGACGCGAGCCGCCGCTCGTCGGCCTCCGTCGGCGCGCGGTCGCGCCACGCGGCCACGACGCGCTGCAGGGCCTCGTCGAACGCGGACGAGCGCCGCCCCTGAATCATGTCGTCGAGCTCGCACCGCCACAGATCGAAGACCGGGTCCGACGGCGCCGCGGCGCCGAACGGGAACCGCCACCCGGCGTCGCGGTCTTCCTCTAGACGCAGCAGCAGGCCGAAGCAGCTCGTGCGCAGCGCCGCGCAGAGGGGCTCCACGACGTCCAATCGAGACGAAGCGTGCGCCCGGTCGATGGCCTCGGCCGCCTCGGCCGCCGCCGCGCGCCACGCGGCGGCCGCCGCCCGCGCGTCCGCCGATCGACGGTCCAGCGCGTCCAGCAGCGGTGATATTCGCGTGGCCAGGACCGCACACCGCCCCAGCGCCTCCCGGAGCGACGCCCACGGCGGCGCGTCGCTCGCGCGCTCGAACGTCGCGCGCGCCGCCAGCGCCTCGCGCCGCTCGTGTGCCGCCTCGACCGCGCGCCGCGCCTCCCCCACCAAACCCCGGTCGCCGAAGCGGGCCGCGTCCGCGAGAGCTGCGCGGTGCGCCACCTCCACCACCTTTACGTGGTGGTCGTGCGCCTCGAGCTTGGCGGCCGCGCGCGCGCCCGGGTCCAGCGCGCACGCGGCGAGCGCCAGCACGCGCGCCGCGCCCAGCGCGGCCCAGCCGCCGCCCACGTCACCGCCGTCGAAGCGCCGCTGCACGTCGGGCGGCGCCCCGGGCGTCGCCGCGAGGTGCGCGCGGCCCGCGCGCAGCGCCGCGCGCCGCGCCCTGTCGACACCCGCGTCCTCCCGGAGCAGGCGCGCGACGGCCCGGAGCTGGCGGCACCGCTGCGCGACGGCGACCAGGGGCGCCGGCGCCCGCAGCAGGCGCAGGCCCCGGCACACGAGCGCGTCGCCGGCGAGCGCCCCCGGCAGCGGCTCCGCGGCCGCGGCCGCGCGGGGCGCCAGCGCCAGGCCGTCGCGGTCTGCGAGGTACGGCGCGACGTCGCAGGCCCGGGCCCAGCGGCCCACGACGCCGTTCGTCACGCGCCGCAGCGTCGCGGCGGCGCCCACGTTCTTCGCGCGGACCCAGCCGAGCGAGATGAACGCCGACGCGTCCGTCGGGGGCCGCGTCGTCTCGGCCAGGATCGCCCCGGCGAGGCGGTCGCAGGCCGCGCCGTCGACGCCCCCGCCCGTCGCGTCCGCCTCCGCGACGTCGGCGACGACCGCCGCCTCCGCGCGCGCGACGCTCACGGCGGCGCACGCGCAGCTCTGGACGTGCGCCCACCGGTCCAGGAGGCCCCCGTCGTCGCAGGCCCAGAGCACGACGACGTCCTCGCCCCCCTCGTCGTTCTGCAGCGGGACCCCGCGCGCGGCCCAGCGCGTCGCCGCCGCGGCCCGCGCCGCGGCCCACGCCTCCCCCAGAAAACCGTAGTCCGGGCAGTCCCGGCGCGTGGCGAGGGCCCACGCTTGCGTCGCGCGCGCGTCGGCGGCGTCGCGCCGCATCGCGCCGTCCACCGCCAGCGCCGCCGCGAGGGCCGCGTGCGGCGCGAGGCCCGCGTCGCCGCGGCCCGGAAACGCCAGGTCCCGGGCCGCCGTGGTGACCCCGTCGACGCGTTGAGCATGCAACGGCGCGCGCGGCCAGCCGGCCTCCTTCGCCGCGCGCTTCCAGAGGCGGCACGGCGCGGTGTCGGTAATCCGGAACAGGGCCTCGACGCGGCCCAGCACCGCGCGCGCGGTCGTGGCGGGGGCGTCGTCTCCTACCAAGGCCTTGCGGACCATGGCGCACGTGATGGCGAGCAAGACGTACTGGGCTTCGCCCAGATCCGCGGACCCGGTCCACGCCGCGACCGCGTCGCGGGCCCGCTCGAGCGGCACGAGGTCATCGCCGGGTACGAGCAGGGCGTCGCGTTCATGAAGGACGGCGTCCAGCGCGCCGACGAGGCCCCGGACCCGCTCGTCGTGCGCGGGCGACGCGTCGCGGAGGATCCGGCGCCGCGCGCTCGCGCCCGCGCGCCGCGCGTCGCCCCAGGCTTGCGCGACGTCGCTCTCGCGCACAATACGCCCGCCGCACTCCGTGACGTCGGGGCTCGCCAGGAGGTCCTGAAGCGCGTACGCCACGTCGGCTTTATAGTGATGCCTCTCGTGGGCGTCGTCGATCGCGTGGCCGTCCATCACGAGGTCCTGGAGCGCGAGGAGGCTATCGATGACATCACCCGTCGCCGCGCGCCGCCGCAGATCAATGATGCGCCCCCGCGCGGCGGCCTCCGCCGGGGCCTCTCCAGCAACAAAATCGGCGTCGTCGCGGGCGCGCTGCGACGCCGGGTCGAGGACGCGCGCGCGCCACGACCCCGCTCCCTGATCGATGTCGAGCGGATCCGAAGCAGATGGAGGCGCCGCCGCCACGCACACGTGGCAGCAGCGGTTGCGCATCGCGCGCGACACGTCGCCGTATTGTTGATCGACCGTCAGGAACGCGCGGAACGCCGGCGCGGGCCGCACGGCGCGCGCGGCGCCGCCGGCCTCCGTCACCGTGAGCTCGCCCCCGGGCTCGAGCAGCGCGTTCAGGCGGTCCAAAACCGACGGCGGCGCGAGGTTCGCGTCCTCGAGCACGAGCCACGCGCCCCGCCGCGCCGCGCGCGTCACGGGCCCGTCGACCCACTCGAAGCGCGGCGGTTCGTTCCCGCTCGCGGCGGCGCGCCGCTCCGCCGCCTCCGCGGCCCGGGCCTTCTCAACACAACCGGGGTCGGCGCGCGCGTCGCGGCAGCGCGCGGCGGCGCGCCTTCGCAACCGCTCGGCGTCGACCTGCTCGAAGCCGCCGAGGAGGTCCGTGACGTCGGACGCGGGGTGGAGGCGCACGCGCCAGACGCTCGCCCCGCACGCCTCGGCCAGCCTTAGGATTGGCTCGACCGGCGCGCGGCCGGCGCCGTAGACGAGCGCGGGCCAGCGCTGGCGCACGCAGCGCGCGAGGCTCGCGAGGGACGGGGCCGCGTTGTTGTCGCGCGCGATGCGTCGCGGTGCTCCGCCGTCGTCGTCGTCGCCCGCCGCCGGCGCGATGGCGAACGCGCGGGCGAGCGCCACGCCGCCCGCTCTGAGGCAATCCGGGGCCAGATCCACGGGGCACGCGGGCGCGACGGCCGCGCCGACGGCCTTCTCCAACTTCCGGCGCTGTTCATCATCAGCGCACCGCGGGCCGAAGACCTCGGCGGCAATCTGGGAAACGCTCGCGTCCTCGCGACTGGAAACGACCTCGCAGAGGCGCTCGACGTCCCGCGCGTTCACGTCGCCCTCCAAGCCAAAGACGCCCTCCCGTCGTATGCGATCGACGCACGCCGCGCACTCGCGCGCGAAACCCTCGTCGAGCGCGTACTTCTGGTACGCCACCGCCTCGAAGTCGACCAGAGTGAGCGCGGCCACGTGCACGCGGAAGAACCGATCCAAGAAGCTTTTGGGCAACGCCCGGCGGCCGCTCACGCCTCCGTGCGGATTCTGCGTCGCGAACAGGCGGAACCCCCGGCCCTTCGCGACGGCCTCGCCGAGCTCGGGGACGTAGAGCGTGCCGCGATGATCCAGGACCGCGTTCAGCGCCTCGAGCACGGGCTGTGGCGCCAGATTCAACTCATCTAACAGGACCCAGCTCCCTCGTCGTAGTGCGCGCAGCAGCGGCCCGTCGCGCCACGAGAACCCGTCGTCGGCGGGCAAGTCCGCGCCCACCAAGTCCTGCACGTCGCTGTGCTCGCTGAGGTTGATGCGCTCCAGCTCCCGGCCGCAGCGCCGCGCGAGCGCGCCAATCAGCGCCGACTTCCCGACGCCCGGGGGGCCCTCCAGCAGCACCGCGCGCTCGAGCTGGCACGCGCGGACGACCCGCCTCAGGTTCGCCGCCGTCGTCGGCGCGTCGTCGCAGAAGGCGTCTCCGTTAAAATCGCCCCGTGCTTCGAGCGCGAACGGCGCCGCGCCGTAGACATGAGCGTCTCGGGCCAGCGGCGGCCCCGCGCGGTCCCATTTGAGCGCATCCTCGACGTCGCCCATGCCTCGACAAATCTCCGCGAACCGGCGCTCGCAGACGTCTCGACACGCCTCTAAAGCGTCCGCTTCGACGCAGGGGTTCGCCACGCCCAGACCGTCCAGCACCACGCCGCAGCCGTGCCCGAGGGCCTCGACCACGTCGACCTTGCCTTCGAGGTGCTTCACGAAGGCCGCCCAGTGGACCAGGTCCCGCGCCGTTAAGGGCGGGGGCTTGACGTCGTCGGCCATGCCCTTTATGAATTCGCCAAAGTCCAGCAGCGCCTCCGTCGCGGCCGCGTCCGGCAGCGTCGTCGCCACGAGGGCCCGCAGGTCCTCGCGCGAGCTGCACGCCGGCGCCCAGAGCTCCGTGAAGCGCGACCGGAGCGCCGGCGACAGCTCGCGCTTGCCGTGGTCGCCCCCGGGGTTCATCGTCGCCAGCAGCCGGAACGCCGGGTGCGCCGTTACAATTTCGAGCGCGTCGCCGCCCTTCTCCGCGAGCGCGATCGTTCTAGCTGGCTCCAGGACGCTGTTCAATCTCTCCAAAACGGCGTCGTCCGCCAGGTTCAGCTCGTCCAGCAGCACCATCTCCCCGCGCCGCATCGCCTCGACCAGGCACCCGTCGACCCACTCGAACAATGCACCACCACTCTCGCGCCGCGCCGGCCGCAGCGCCCCCAGGAAGTCCGACGCTTCCGAGTGGAGGTGGCAGTTCAGGACCCGCAACTGCTGCCCCCGCATCGCCGCCAGCAGCTGGCACGCGGTCGTTTTGCCGCCGCCCGTCTCGCCCACCAGGAGCACGGGCTCCTCGTGGTCCAGCGCCGCGCCCATGAGCTGCACGAGGCGCGCCATCGCGGCCGTCGGCGCGACGTTCTGTTGCATGCACACGTCGCGCACCGAGGCCCAGGTCCTCTCATCATCAAGGTTCGCCTCGAGGGCCTGGGAGATGCACGCCCGCACGGCCCGCACGTCGGTGGGGCACCGCAGCCGCTGCGCGAGCAGGTCGTCTCCCACCAATAAAGCTCGCGCCTTGTCGGCGCTCCCGCCGAGCCGCTTCGCCCACTTGAGCACGTCGCGCGCGGAACATAACGCCGCGTCCCCGTCGAGCAAGGTGCCGCCCTCGCGGCCCCGTCCTAGTCTCAGCCGCGCGAGGCGCCGCCGCGCGTCCACGAGCTTCGCCGCCAGCGACGGGGGCACGCCGCCGACGCGCTTCACGATCTGGGCGAGCTCGTCCGGCGGCGGCTCGTCGACGTGGATCTCGACGAAGCGGTCGCGGAAGGCCCGCGACAAGGGCTTGCGGCCGCCGTACTGCGCGCCGGACGTGGCGCAGCTCGCGGGGTTTTGGGTGGCGAAGAGCCGGAAGTTCGCGTGCGGTGTTATGACTTCGCCCGTCTCCGGGAGGCGCAATTCTCTATTATCGTCCAGTAATCTATTCAGCGCCTCGAGGACGTCCGGCGGCGCCAGGTTCAATTCGTCCAACAGGATCCACTCGCCGCGCCGCACCGCGCCGGTCAGCGCGCCGTCGAGCCAGCCGATCGTGCCGTCCGGCAGCGGGGCGTACCGTCCGACGTACTCCGCCACGTCCGTGTGCTCGTGGTTGTTGATGCGCGCGCAGCGCACGTTGAGGCGCCGCGCCAGGTAGTCGATCAGGGACGTCTTCCCGGCGCACGTCGGGCCCTGCAGCAGAATGGGCGCCCGCCCGAAGGCTAACGCCCGGGCGACGCGGCGCAGCGACTGCGTGACCGTCGGCGTGAGGCAGAAGGCGCCGGCCGCGCCGTCTCCCAATAAGGCGGCGTCGACGCGACCCGCCTTCGGCCCCGCCGCGACCCAGAAGCCCGCCACGAGGTCCGCGTCGTCGTCCGTGAAACGCGACGGCCGCCGCGGCGGCATGTCCGATGCCATGGATGCGCCCAGCCCCTCGCGGATCTCCCGCCCGCAGACGCGGCGCCCGCCCTCGGCCGCGTCCCCCACCAGCTGCGTCGCGTAGGCCAGCTCGAAGCCCTCCCGCAATGCCGCCACGGGGCCGCCCTTCACGCTTAACACGCAGGCGGCGTCCAGCGCGCGGCACAGCGTCCGTAGGGAATACCGCGGCGCCTGGCCGCCGCCGTCCGTGAGGACCGCCGGCCCGGTCCTCACGAGGTCGAGGAGCCGCCGGTGCGTCGCCACGGCCAGCGCCGCCGCGTCGCGCCGCGCCGCGCGGTGGAGGTCGTCGAGCGGCGCGAGCCGCGTCTCCGCGATGGCGATCAGGTCCGCGTCGTCCGACGGCTCGCTCACGAAGAGCTCCGTGAACCGCGACCGCACGGCGGGCGGCAGCTCGCGCTTGCCGGCGTCGCCGCTCGGGTTCATCGCCGCGAACACTCTAAACTGACCGTGGACGTCCCGGCCCTCGAGCATGGGCAGCAAATGCTGGAGGACGTCGCCCGGCGCGAGGTTGACCTCGTCCAGCAGGACCCAGTCGCCCTTTGCCGCCGCGTCCGCCAGGGCGGACGCCATGAACGCGAAGGCCAGGCGGTGCGGCTCGGCGCAGCGCTTCTCGAGGATCTGGGCCTGCGTCGCGAGGCGGGCCCAGCCGGCCGTCTGGCCGGCGTCGAGCTTCCGGCGCTTCGAACTTTTCGTGTAAGCGTCGCAGGCCTTCGCCGCGCCCCGCGCGACCTTGGCCCAGTCCGACGCCGCGAAGGCCCTATCCAGCACGCCCAAAAAGGCCGCGTTCGCCGCGGCGTCGAAGGTCGCCGCGAAGAGCTCGGCGCACGCGTCCCGGAGCCGCCGGCTCACTTCGGCGACGGACACCGGGCGCACGCCGCCCAGCAGCTCCTCGGCGTCCGTCGCGTGGGACAGGTTCAGCACCCGGAGCGTCGCGCCGCAGTGCCTCGCGAGCACCTGCACCAGGGTCGTCTTGCCGCCGCCCGGCTCGCCCACCAATAGGACCGGCTCGCGCGACGCGACGCAGGCCGCGACGCGCTCGAGCAGCCGCGCGGCGTGCGGCGTCGGCGCGAACCTCAGGTCCGGCGCGCCTCCGGTCGTTTCCAGCACGGCGCGCCCGACCTGGACGCCGCGGGGGGTGGACGTGATTTGGGGGGAGGAGGCCCGCACGCGCATGCGCAGGTGGTCCGGCTCGAGCCCAAAGGCCTCCGCGACGTTGGCCTCCGCTTCCGCGGCGTCGCCCCGGCACCGCCCGAGCACGACGTCGCAGGCCTCGACCGCGGCGAGTAGGCGCTTGGCCTCGGGCGCGTAGGGCCCCTCCTCGAGGTTCACGCGGTCCCGCACGCGGCGCGCCATCTTGATCGCGTCGCGCGCGCTGCCCTCCGCGGCGTCGACGACGGCCGCGGCGACGGACGCGGGGAGCCCGACGATGGCCATGAGCTCGGCGCGGTCCAGCGGCCGGCAGTACGCCTCGACCCAGTGCTCGCGGCCGAGGAACCGCGCCTCCTCCGTCGTGGCCGTGCCCAGGAGGCGGAAGCCCGCGTGGCGGCGCACGCTCTCCGAGGCCAGGGCCCGGCCCGCCGCTCCCAGCGAAAACCCCTCGGCGAGCGGCTTGAGCAGCGCGAGGACCTCGAGCGACGCCCGGTCGACGTCCTCGACGACGGCCCACTCGCCCCGCTCCACGGCCAGGGCGAGGGGCCCGCGCCGCCACGAGAAGCGGCCGTCCTCCGCGACCTCGTGGTAGCCCACGAGCGCGCGCGCGTCGCAGGCCTCGTCGAGCACGAACTCCCGCACGACGGCGCCGCAGCGGCTCGCCAGCTCCCGGATCGCCGCCGTGCGGCCCGCGCCCCGCTTCCCCGCGACGACGACGGGCGGCCGCCGCGGCGCGTTGAGGGCCTCCGCGAGACTTCGACAGTTCGCCACGAACGACGCCGCGGCCGTCGGATAGGGCGACCGCGCCGGCGGGCCCCGCCGCAGCACCGCAACCCCGAACACGTCCACAAACGCCGGGGACAATACTAAAGCGTGGGGGTCGTCCGACGCGTCCGCGTCCTCCCACAGCGGGGCCGCGTCGCCGTCGTCGTCGAGGAGCCCGGCCGCCGCCAGCGTCGCCGCGCACGCGCTCCGGCGGAGGGCGGGCATGAGCGGCTGGAGGAGCGGCCGGAGTTCCTCGCCCGACACGAGCTTGAGTATCACGCCCGCGAGCGCGGCGGCGGCCGCGTCGCCGCCCGCCAGGCGGACGCCGCGCGCGACGAGGTCCAGCAGCATCGCGCGGTTCCCCCGCCACATTTCCAGCTCACTGACCACCCAGTGGGCCTGGTCGGGTGTGAGGAGCACCGCGGCGCAGGCGTCGAGCGCCGCGCGCACGTCCAAGTCTTCGTCGTCGTCAACGTTGAACATTCGGGGGTTGCACCCCGCGACGAATCGGCGCGCGTCTCTTTCGTTCATTTTATTCTATTTACGCATTCGCGCTGTTCGGTCTAGGGTTGCTGTGCAGAGCACTGCTGGCGCATTTCCTCGGGGCTGTTAGATTCGCTCCTGCTGTACCGCACGCCTACAACAGTGTAACTACGTGTATGGGATACGCTGAGAGCATCTGCGTTCTCGTCGCTTGATGCCGATGCTAGTAGTATAATACTAGTATCTTTACGACGCTAGCTGCCGCGATTTTCACGCCACTAGGAGCTTCTTGAGATTCAAAAATAAACGCCTCATCGCGGCCGCGCCCGCGGCGACCGCGGCCGACCCTGCTGCGGCGGCGCGGGCCAGGGAGGACTCACCGCTCGCCCCCGCTTCTCCGCCGGCGACGACGGCTCGTCGGCCCAGGCCGCGTCGGCCGGCCGGGACGGCGGCCGCGGCGGCGACGCGGCCGCTTCGCCAGCAGAGGACAGGACCTTCTCGATCTCGGCGACGATGCGCCGCTTCTCGTGGAGCGCGTTGCGCTGGACGAGGTCCCAGTGGGCCGCCACCGGGTCCGCCGCGGCCGGCCGCGGCGGCTCGCCCCCGGGCGGGTCGGCGAGCGCGCTCGCGCGGGGCCGCCGCGGCGACGGCTGCTTCGGCGCCTCGGTCAGCGCCGCCGCGAGCGCGAGCGGCGCCTTGTGCTCGCAGCGCGGGAAGGCCGCGTCGTCCCCGGCCGCCGGCGGCCCGTCCTCGGCGAAGAGGCCCGCGGCCTGGCGCGCGACGCCGTCGAGCGCGAGCGCGGCGCCCCCACTGAGGGCGGGCGCGTCGACGTGCGTCTTGTCCTTCGCCGGCGCCAGGCGGTAGAGCAGCAGGAACTCCGGGAGCACGTTCTCGGGCTTGAGCGGGCGGTACTCCTCCCGAACGGAGCTATATAAAGCGTCGGGCTCCGGGCCGTCGGTGGACGCGTCCTCCTCGACGCGCACGGCGCCGACGAGCACCCGGCACAACGCGAGCACGCGCAGCCGCCCCGCCTTTTCACCACCTTTCCGCGCGTCGCCTCGCACGCTCTCGAGCGTCGAGTACCGCGAGAAGGCGCGCGGAAACTCGAGGGAAGCCGCGTCGCGCGCCGCGCGCCGCGCCTTGACCTCGGTCGGCTTCCGCTCGACCGTCCCGCCGAAGCCGCCGGGGCTCGCGGCCGTCGGCGCGCCCGGCGTCCGCGACTGGTCCGCGAGCCACGCGTCGTCGAAGAGCGTCCGCTCCAACGGCGCCGCGTCGCCCCGCAGCCCGTAGAGCACCAACCGTTCCACGCTCGCCGCGGGCACGTCGCAAAATAAACCCTTGACCGCTTTTTTCTTCTCGTCGCTCCGCGGCGTCTTCCTCCTCTCCACCTCGCGCTGGAACGCGTCCAGCAGGCACCGGTTCTCGATCTTGAAGACGTCGACGACGTCCAGCCCCGCGAAGGGCCCGCCGCTCGCGAAGAAGCCGCGCCGCGCGTTCTCCGCCGCGGCCCGTCGACATCGCGCGTACTGCGCGTCGCGCGGCGTCAGCCTCCGTAACCGCGCCGCGCCGCGCGTCTCGTGGTCGCAGTGCAGCGCGAAGGCCGCCAGCCGGTTCCGCAGCTCCAGCACGTCGATCGCCTTGAGCCGCTCGGCCTCGGCGACGCGCTCGCGGCACTGCGCCGCGCGGCGCTCGGCGGCCACGACGCTGCCGTAGCGGATCGCGAGCGTCGCGAGGCGCGCGTCCGCGTCCTCCTCGTCCCGCTGCTCCCGGCGCGTCTGCGCGCGCGCCGCGCGCCGCGCCGCCGCGCGGCCCTCCTCGACGAGGCCCTCGCCCCGGGTCTTCGCGGCGGCGATCGACGCGACCGTCGCGCCGCGCCGCTCCGCCGCGGCCTCCCTTAAAATCGCGGCCCGTCGCAAGCTCCGGCCGCAGCGCTTCCGCGCGACGCGCCCGCGCAGCGAGTCCCGGAGCCTCTTCTCGAGCGCGGGGGGCAGGCACCGGTCGTCGTTCTCGTCGCTCCTCAGCAAGAGCTCGCCGCTGACGAAGCCGTTTGCCGCGTCTTGGGTGCTCATCTCTGGCAGCTCAAAATGAGTACAAAATGCTCGTCCTCAGCGTCCTCAGCGTTTCGCCGCACGACGCGCAACGGGCTGTAGGTCACCACGCACCAGCCTCTTGCGAGAGAGACTAGCGGCGCGGCTTGCAATTCCCGTTTATTAGTTAGCGACCTGTAACACACTAGAAAGAGCACCAAAACCGCTGTAAGGCATCATCAACCAGGCCAGCATTCGTTCGCAATTTATCACAAAGTGATCGTTTTGATCAATCCACCCACCTGGCCTCGCGCACTTAGCTCGAAGGCTGGCACAAGAAGTGCAAGCAGAGAGTCGACGCCGGCGCTCCGCAGCGGCATACCGACCGCGCTAGACCATGGCCGAGGCCGAGCCACCCACAAATAAATATGAAATAAATATGGAAGGAAATAAACCGACTTCATTAACGACGGAGCGCCGCCCGTCGCGGAAGCGCACGATCACGACGCTCTACGAAACCGATTCATACGTCGCCGTCGACAAGCCCTACGACATGCGCATCGACAAGCAAAAAAACGACGACGGCGACCCGAACCTCCAGGACCTGGTGCGGGCGTCGCTCCCGCCCGCGGTACGGACGGAGCTGCGCCACTGCCACCAGCTCGACTACGCGACGAGCGGCGTCATGCTCTACGCGACGTCGAAGAAGGCCGCCGCGGCCGCGCAGATCTGTTTCCAGGAGCGCAGGGTCCAGAAGGAGTACCTCGCGCTCGTCTGGGGCACGCCGCCGTCCCGGGAACTGGCCTGCGCGGAACCGATCTGCCAGTCGACCGAGGACGCCTTTAAAATGATGATCGGGGACGTGGACGCCGTGTGGCCCCTCCTGGACCAGGACGCGTCGAAGGCGGACCGGGACGAGCGCCGGCGGAAGCGGAAGCACTCGGGGCCCGCCGCGACGACCGTCCTTGAACTCGCGCGCGGTTCGTACATGGGCGAACCCGTGGCCAAGCTCCTCCTCAAGCCGACGTCGGGACGGCGCCACCAGCTCCGCCTCCACTGCGTCGCCCTCGGCCTGCCGATCGTCGGGGACGCGACGTACGGCGCGGACGACGGCGCGCCGCGGATGATGCTGCACGCGCGGACGCTCCGGCTGCCCGTGGGGGAAGAGGGGCTCGAGGTGTCCGCGCCCGACCCCTTCCGGACGGGCGTGCTGGAGGGGCTCTCCTTCCAAGCCGCGCCGGCGGAACAGCGGTAATGGTGGAAGGATGGGGGCCGGCTAAGGCTGTTTGTTGAATTTTTGCTAGGACTAAAAGGTGGACGGCGTTTTT
>MDTE01016574.1_pt1 | contig 15200 bp, 8 predicted proteins | sample 811231 | NCBI WGS metagenome assembly MDTE01 (sample SAMN05326651, study PRJNA326480) | marine metagenome | isolation source: seawater | place: Indian Ocean: Red Sea | collected 2010 | reverse complement strand
CGCCTTCTGATTGGACACGGCGTGCGCCTCTTTGCCAACTCGATTCGATTATACCACGAATCCAAGCATCTAACTCCCCTAGGAGGAACTCATGCTCTTCGACTGGGCTAGAACCACCTTCTCCAACCGGATTTCCTTCGAGGTCAGTCGAGCCCGACACATCCACCACTTGGATTAATGCGTCACAACGTGCTAAATCAGACAAGAATTGGTTTCCTCTGCCTCGCCCCTCATGAGCACCTGGTACCAACCCTGCAACATCTACTAATGTGACTGGAACTAGTCGATTGTGCCCAACGCAAGAACCAGTATTTGGAGAACATATGCTACCCTTTCGTGGGTCATCTGCTGATATTGATTCAAGTCTTCCATCAGCCTCACGTTTCGCTCTAAGTGCCGAACAAGCACATGGTTCTCGTAGTGGAATCCATGCCACCCCTACATTTGGATCAATTGTTGTAAATGGGTAATTTGCAATATCAACAGGGGTTTGAGTTAGAGCGGAAAAAGTCGTCGATTTACCAACGTTCGGTTTACCGACTAATCCTATCCTCATGTTACGTCCTCTCTTTTTCTAGATTTTAATTCTCAAATTTACTGTTTGCTTGTAATCTTCCCTTGCATTACACTTCGTGAATACCACGTGATTAACACGCTACCAATCACTGTTGGGGTTAACCAAATGACAATTGAATCTGAAATAACGGTGAGGAGAAATGCGGTTACGGTAGCAATCGTTCCCGCTCCCATAAAAATCACATGTTGAGTGATTCTTACCTTACCTACAGGGCCTCGGTTATTTTCATCTCTTCTAGTCTGACGAGCTACCAATAGGGTCGTTATTATTGCAAAAGTCAACGGGACTAATGCGAAATTTTCTCCGGATGAAAAATAATCCATTGCTGATAGTGATAATCCAAGTATGGCGAGGATACCAAATCCTATCAACAAACGATCAATATTGGTGAAAACTCCTTTTCGATTTACTGCAAGTCTCCAACCGACAGCAACAAGGTAAGCTGAGAATACTCCCACAAACAACAGGAAGACTGGCCCGCCTAATGATACAAGAACTGTGGAGGTTAATGCTACACCCATCATTGCTAGAGAGTAGATCTTTCCAAATCTAGCGTGTTGTTTTCGACCTTTTTTTGTAAAGAAAGAGCCTGCAGCTGAAATTAGTGCTATACTGCCACAGATTATGTGTAAAATTAGAAAAAAATTGTACATCAACTTGCCTCATAAATCAGTTGCTGAGCCCTTCTCATCTGATTCGCCTACAGGCACTACCATTGTCTCCATTCCTGCCCCGGAGGCAAGAATTCGAGATACACTAGTTGCAGATGCTAGGTTGTATGTATCTACTTCAATAGATGAGGACACCTCATTCTCTTCTCCAACAATTCCACCTCGGAATAGACCACTTACCATGTTTAGGCTATGTAGGATCATCGCAACTACTGCGGAGTAGAAGATTACGGAGGCTGCTACTAAAAGTTCGTGAGAGAGGCTAGACGGATCTTCAACGCCAGCATCTAGCAGAGCCATATCAATAGCGCTGGAAGTTAGACTGAGCATTAATCCAAGCAATACTGCGGCACCCATTAGCCAAAATGCAGCTCTTCCACGTTCTGTCGATGCCAATTGGCGTCCTGTAATGGAAGGATAGAGAACAAGTACTGAACCAAGTGATAGTGGAACCATTACTGCCCATCGACTCATCTCTTCAATTGTCCATGATAGTCCTGAGATTGCATTGGTTCCCGAAACCGCATCGGTTTGAACGAAAAGTGAACCTACGAATACCGGAATCATGGCTAGCAATCCAAGATTAATCTCTGCCAACCCCGGTGCTCCAGGAGAGGAACTATCGCGAAGGGTTAGCATAGCATTTGCAACGAATGCGATTACTGGAATTGATGCCATTGCCATGAGGAAAGTGACAATAACCGTGTCATTGGTAGACATTGCTAACTCTCCAGCATCAAGTCCGAATAAATCAGCGACCAGAGTGCCGTGGTTTGCCCCAAATGGGTTCAGTGTGAATAAGCCGCCTAGAAGCGTTGCACCAACAAGAGTTCTGGACCAAAGCGGATTTCCAGAACCAACACTGGATGCGTACAATACAATCCCAGATAATGAAAGGAAGAAGAAGCCACTTCCCTGTAGCCTGTACATCAACCACTGGCCATTTCCATCTTCTATCATACCGGTTGACATTACCGCGATTAGATTGAATGATTCGGCCATTAATCCTAGTAAAATCAACCATGCAGGCATAGGAATTGAGCCGGTGCGGTTTGCTACTGTGAGTAATTGGTTGATGACGATGGCTGTAATTGCCAAAACATGTATTGCTGTTCCAATTACCAGAACTTTTTGCCCAAGGATTACTGGATCGTGAGAGCCAATCAATGTGACAAACACCCCTACCGAGTAAAGGAAGGAGACCAAAGTCCCATTCCTTTCACTTGCAAGTCCTGTGCCCAATAATTTGGGAAGGATGTATAGGCCACAGCCGATTAGTGCCATGCTTATTCCGCCAAATGCGGTAACTGCCTTACCTGTGGCCGCTAGAGTCTCAGCGGTCGGGTCGTATCCCCATGCGCTTAGTGAATGAAGTGCGGTTGGATCATGTGCAAGCCACATACCTTCGAAAGTGAACAAGGCACCAATCATCATCCAAAGGACCGATTGCAGAATCCATGCTCTTGCTGCTGAACTTGAACGGCCCTCGACCAATTCGATTCCTGGGCCTAGTGCTTTCTCGAGCATGAAGATCCCCATAGTTCGTGCTACGTCAGAGAATATCCACAATCCTCTGTGGACTAGAATGTAGAAAATTAATGCGGATAACCAAAAGATGGCAAGGGTGGAAAGAATATCAGACATGACAATCACCTCACTCTCGAGTGGCCTCCGTAATCATCGTAGCAAGTATAGTGAAGATTCCGAATATTGCTCCAAGAAGGAAGAACCAGATTCCCCCGTTCAAAGAACCGAATGTCTCAAAATCGGATAAAACCGGATAATCTTGTCCAGGATACAAGATGCTGTATATCACCATGAAGATGAGAGCGGAGACCAATGCTCCAACAATTACCACCTTCGAAGCTGCAGGTTCGTTATCGCCTTGTAAGAATCCGTCATCATTCGTCATTGAGACACCACTAGCCCACAACACTTCGTGGACAGGTACACCACCGAAGATTCGCCCTTAAGCATTGGGCGAGGGACGTAGTCCCTCAGTTCAAGGAGCCCGCATTAAGTCGACGTGGTTCCCACGCCTATCTCGACCAGTGCCTAGGGGGGTTGGGAGATTCAAGTCGGAGGTAACTTCTGCATTCCAAATCTCCTTACATTGGCATTCCAATCCTTTGAATTCAGCAAGATTACGAGATACTGAGTATCGCTCTATAGCGGCCACTACATGCTTGTCACAGGAACCGCAGTTGTGAGCCCCTCTGATCTTTCCCCCAGCGGTTGGATGGACTATGATTCGAGAGTCATGTTCTGCTGTCTCTTCATGAGTACGTTGAATCATTTCTACCAGAGACCACAACCATGGAGGGCGATATTCTCGATTTCTGAACAAGCGATCGACGATTGTACGATTCTGTATATTCATTGGATTTATCGAAACTTCATCGGAAAGTGGTGCAACGTCGACAAGCCATTTCGATGTGTGATTCAACGCATCGCCTTCACTCATGAATGGAGGCTTGAAAATTAGGTATGTTTTGACTCGAAGGCCATTGCTCCGAAGATCTTTTACAGCCTTCCTCCAAGTCTTTGTTGAGAACCCTTTGTTAACATGAAAACGAAGCACTGCGTCATCATAAGCCTCTAGCCCAATAGCTACTGTACATCCCGGATGATGCTCGGCTAGGAATTCTAATTTCTCTGGCTTACACATGTGAGCTTGAGCTTCGACAACAAGATGTAATCCCATTTCATACGTCTCTTTCAAAACATGCTCTTGCCATTCTACTGGGTTCTCTTGATCCTCAAAAAATGTACCCGATGTATACACCTTAATCATAGAGCATCCCTCGAAATTATTGGTCTGATTTTTTGCTTCATCCCACTGAGCAAATAGATCATCTGCGGTTACATCATCACGAACATCGTTGAAGTAGCCGCAGAAAGTACAACCAGATTTCCACCACCAAGCGCAGCCACGGGTTCGTAAGATTACAGTAGCAGCTTGACAAGGTGTCCCATCTGGCATTCGCTCAGGCGTTACATAGACCGTTGCCGGCTTCTTTGAGTCCCATGACTCGCGACGTGCGATTGACTCGGCTGTATTTTCTGGTGCTTTGACTAAATGGTGAATTTTTACCGAAGGTGAACCATCGCCCAGCATACCACAAGCCTGAGCCATATTACGCCGGAAGTCCGAACTGTCTTGATTCTGCCGACAGGCCAAAATTGATGACTGAAACACCCTAAGCAAAGGCGGGGTGCACACATGAAGTCGTTTGAGGTCGTTCAGAATGTGTTGACTTCTTTGATTATTCCATTCCTAGGAATTATTGTAGGGATTGCAGCAATTCCTGGTGTTTGGTTATTCCTTGAGGCTAGGGCTTACCTACTCGAACAAGAGTATTGGATTGAATTAGTTGGTACTGGTATTTCGCTAGGTTTAGCCTGTGTAGTTTGGGGAGTCACCTTAGTACTGCTTTCGGGTCTACTTGGTGGATTATTCCGCCCCCGTCTAGAGCCCGGCAGATACCCTCTCCGTTCATTTGTTACAATTCAATGGGCTTGGTCAATGGTATTCCACAGAGTAGCGATACTATTCTTGCCCATGCTGGTTCCTTCTTTTGTTGGTACAATTTACTACCGCATGGCAGGGGCAAAAATTGGAGCAGGTTGTCAGATTAATTCTGCTCATCTGAATGACGCAGGTTCTGTTGTTCTCGGAGACGGTGTAGTAATTGGAGGAAATGCGATCATTAACGCCCATTTGGTTGAGAAAGGAGAACTAGTTATGGCTCCTGTGAAAATCGGAAATGGTGCCCTAATCGGGGGAAATTCAACTGTTCAGCCTGGTTGTACTATTGGTGAAGGAGCAGTCGTAGCTAATCGTGCAGTGTTACCGAAATGGACTGATATTCCGGCTGGTGAAGTATGGGGAGGAGTTCCGGCAAAATGCATACGTCTGGCTGACGGAACTAAGCCTGAATGAGTAATATCATTCATCGTCGACTTCTTCTTCGGTTTCTTCTGCTGCTTCTTCAGCTGCATCTGCAGCAGCATCGAGAACCTCATCCATTCTCTCGCGGAAAGTTGCCTGTTTGAGTTCCTGCTCGCGAATTGCTTCAATCGCTGCATCAATCATGTCGTAGCGGGTTTGAATCGCTTGACTTAGATCTTCGAAGAGTCTCATGTGCTGAGCGTACCAATCATCCCTTGCGGTCAGTTGTCCCTTTGCAACGCGTAGTGCTTCATCGAGGTCTTCAGCAACCTCAAACACCCTTCCGAGTCGAGCCGATTCACGGCTGTACATCTCTTCCATTTTCTGCAACTCTGGCTCAAGATGCTTTACTCTTTGTGAATTCTTTGCGCCATCTAATTCGAGGTCCCTAATACGATTATCCTTCTCTGATAGGAGTTCTTGAAGGCCCTCCATTTCTATCTCTTTATCGATCATCTGACGCTCTAGAACATCGATTGTTGCATCCTTTTCATCGGAGGCATCTTTGAGGGCTGTGTATCCAGCGTAGAGCTTCTCAAGTCGGTCTTTCTCCTTTGTCAAATCTTCCTCTAATTGGCGGATTCGAAGTTCCGGAGTGTCATTGATTTCTTCATCGCTCATCAGCACACCTCAACTCCCTCGAAACTCCGCCCTGCTTTAACTTCGGCGGACCGAATATCATCCTAGAAAGCATTTAGAATATCGAATTTTACTTTGATTTAGTACAAAATTATTGACAAATTGCGGCAATAGCGGCTGCGAGTGCAACGTTTAGCCGCTTGGAATGAGGGATGTGCAACTTCTCGTCTGGACCATGCGCATTATTTCCTGGACCTGAAGACCCAGTACAAAGGAAGCAGGCCTCTGGAAATTTACCTTGAATCATCGCCATGAATGGAATTGTTCCACCGATCCAAGTAGCCATTGGCGGATGCCCTGTAAGATGTACACTAGCAGATTCTAGAGCCGAGGCCACCCCCTCATGTAGAGGAGGTGCATGGAATCCATCGGCAGGTTCGGTTGGTTCGTAACTCACTTCGGCCCCATATGGTGGATTAGCCTCTAGAACCTGCTTCAAAATCTCTTGAACATCATCTGCATTCACTCCTGGTGGGATTCGGAAACTGAGTTTCAAATCTGTATTTGTCCGTAGAACATTTCCTGCGGTTTGTACTGGGGGTATGCCATCTGCTCCAATCACTGATAGAGCAGGTCTCCAATTGATGTCAAGTAACATCTCGCTGGACTCCTTTGATTGGGCTTCGAGAGTCTCAACAACGGGCAGAGATGTCCACAATTCATCTCCAAGAATTTCCCCTAATGCTATAGCCTCTCTTTTTATTTTTTCAGAAATCTCAACGTGCATTTCTGGAATCAAAACTTCGCCTGTCTGTGAATTCTCAACTCGGTCCAGAAGCATACGTTGTATCCTAAATGAGGATGGTATTGCCCCACCTGACATTCCTGAATGAACTCCTTCGTGAGATACTCTAACACTCAGTTTTCCTGCAACAAGGCCCCGCAGTGCCTCGGTTATCCAAATGTGATCATAACTTGGCCCTCCACTATCGAGAACCACAATTAGATCTGGATTACCCAGTTCATCGGTCAGGGCATCTAGGTATGGAGGTAAGTCAAATGAGCCGGACTCTTCACAGGTCTCAATTAGAAAAGTGGCCTTTGGATGAGGGATGCCAGCTTCTTGTAGAAGGCGAATCGCTGTTACGCATAGGTAGCCACCGTAACCATCGTCAACAGACCCTCTTCCAAATAGGAATGGATCCCGTCTAACAGCCTTGAGTGGGTGTAAGCCTTCTGACCAAAGGTTGGGTCGACTGGGTTGCTTATCTAAATGAGAATAGAACAGTACCTGTCCGCTTCCAGTCCCTTCTACGGTAACTATGAGCACTGGAGTCCGATCTTCTATTCGATGAACCTTGTAATTCATTCCTCGAATTCCCTGATTGTCTAACCATGAACAGAATAGGTCGATCGTCGCCTGTAATTCGCCGACTTCATCCCAATTTGGCTCAAACATTGGCGATAATGCATGAATCTCGATCAATTCTCCAAGACTGGGGAGAATTGAATCTTCCCAAATCCTCTCAGCATTCTCCGCCATACTATCCAGGTCCACTGCCATGGACTCGGGTTCTCGCTTAGGCAAATGGATTATTCCCCATAGATGACTGACTTTTTGGTCTGAAATAACGATTAGAGGGTTAGTTCTTCGAGAGGGCCACAGATTGGTAAATCTCCTCTACTGAACGGACACAAGTTGCAGATATGCGACTCCGATGCAGGTCTTCTTTGGAAATCAGTTAACGGCAATTCTGTGACTAACTCCATACGTGCTGCAGTTGCGAGAATTTTATCCAAATCCGATTTTGCAGCGGCAAACATATCTTCTGGATAAACTACTAGGCGGCCAGAAACACCAACGAGTATCGCTGGTCTCTCTACACGACGTCGCTGTCCCTCTGGTCGTGAGGCCTCCATCTTCTCCAGCGCACGGTGATAGAGTGCCAATTGTAGACGATGATGCTCCAACATATCCAATTCGGCTTCATTAGCAGGCGATGTAGAGGTGTTTCCATAGGCATCGAGTAATTTTCCTGAGCCTGTTAAAATTGAGTCTGCTTGCTCTGTTTTTAGGTCAACAGGGCGAATCGAAGAAGAGCCATCTTGGTGAGTTGAGCATAATACGAGGTCGATTGAACCGTCCATATCGACAAAAGCGTTGGAGATATTTGCGAGATTCTGCTCCCCATCTGGAGTCCATCTAGTTCTAGATAATGGCTCAAATGAGATTTGATTTGAGATAGAGAATGGATATTCAGTACGTAACCCCTCAACTCTTTCGCCATTGATGATTTCTGCATTTGATAATCTTCCCACATGGCCCTCTTCTATTCTTCTCATCATCAGTGAAACAATCTCTGAGGTTTTCTCAACATCAACACCTTTTGGAAGCAATTCAGCGAACACTTCTGTCATCAATCCACTGTCCAATAAGCGACTATTTACCTCATTTGACCATGTTGTAGGAATTGGCATTGAAGGCTTATCTCCTGAGGGCCCAGGATTGCCAATACCAACCTCAAACATCCTGTGTACGATTAATCCTAATTCGGTTGGACTTGGAAGATTCAAATCTTCGTATTCTATGTTCGGTTCATCCATTTGACGAGGTGAGCGTGAATCATCATCCTCATCCAACAATTGGTTGGAGGAGGATATGGAATCTGGTTTCAATCCCCCTCTTGTCTCGAACCAATTCCGGCGAGGGCATGAGTCGATTTTGGACAATCTGTGAGGCGCTAATCGTATTCTTGCTCCTGTTTCCAACCGTGATGATATTTCCGAATCCGCTACTCTTTCATCGGTTGCTGCTTCATGTAACATAGTCTGTCGAACAAGTGGTGAGTGCAATACATTCTCATCAGCATTTTCACTGATTAGACATTCTGGGTTATGGTAGATATTGATGCCCATTTTCGAATGGCCCTCTTGTTCGGCCCTCAACCAACCATCAAAACGAAGTGAACTGGGATTGAGTATTCTATCTGGTCCCTTATCTGAGTTCAGAGGATGTGGTTGGTTATCGTCATCGATAGAAAGCCAAGGCGAGTCGTCAGAACTCTCGCCTCTACGATGGGATGCCTGCCTGAGAGATTCAACCCACATCTGTCCGAGGGTGGTTTGGGTGGCCGAATACCGCCAAGGAAGGTGTAAACCAGAATCTTTCTGCCAGTTTGTCTTATCTGGAGAACCAACGATTACTAAATGCTCCTCTGCCCTAGTTGCTGCAACGTAAAGTAAGCGTCTAGCCTCCGCGTTCTTCCTTTTTTGAGCGATTTTTTTTGCATGTTCCCACATTGCAGAGATTGGATACTTATCACCTGGCCATGGGGCCGGATGTCCGGCAAAGAATTCGGGGCTTACGATTAATCTGGACTGAGTTTCGTTGGTCAATGTAATGATTCCCTTGGCGCTAAACAAGTCAGTGACAAACACTATTTTTGACTCTAGACCCTTTGAATTGTGAATAGTCATCAACTGAACTGCGTCTCTCTCCGGGGTATTTTTTGCCTCAAGTGCACGTCCAGTTTGTTCTCTCAAATCCCTGAGGCGATCTGCAATTACAATTGCATCACCACCAACGGAATCAGAAATCGAGCGGACCTCATCGATGAATCTCTCAACATCTTGAATTGAGCCTTCATCACAATGGGCTGTTAGCAAATCAGATTGATCGATTGTTTCCTGTAATAAGTCAACAATCCTTCCAGATGAGGAAAGGTCAATCCATCTCTGAACTAACGCTCTTTGTCTAGGGTTTGAACTGTATTCGATAAGTCGAGATAGGAGATTTTCATGTTGCCTTGTTGAGAGGAATGATTGTAATTCAGCATCGCTCATTCCAATCAAGGAAGAACGTGCCACCCAAGCAGCCGCGAATCTACTATTTGGACGAGCAATAAATTGAATCAAGCCATCAAGATCTGCGACAACTGGCCTTTCCATCAAGCCACCTTCTCGATCGGCTTGCACAGGTATGTTGTGATCTCGTAGATGTCGAATTAGTGCATCGCGAATTTTTGAGCGACTGGCCATCAAGACCATGATGTCGCTATATCGAACGGGAGATTCAGATGCAGGTATTGTAACCCAATTACCATCTGGCCTCATAACCCTAGTTTCTCGACCTTGAGTCATAGCCTGTATCCGCTTTGCGATCATCATCGCTTGACGCTCGTTAGAATCTGCTTTACCCGACTCAAATGGATCAATGTAAGTTGTCAATTCAGTTGGAGGATTTTCTTCCCCGTCATCCATCACTGGACATATCCATTCCAGAGTTCCGCGATTTCTCTCCTTTTCAGGAGATGGAAGTAAACGCTGGGCAGTGGCGTAATAATCTGCATCGGGAAAGAAACGATGCCTGTCCGAAAAAATATCTTCCCACCATTCGTTCATCACGTGTAGGAGCTCTCCCTCTGTCCGATAATTCGTTGTAAGTGAAATCTCGCCTTCTGAACGAGCAACGACCTCTTCTGGGCTAAGTGGAGTAATACCTTCGGTAGTTTCAAAATTAATCCACTCTGTTATATTACGGGCATTTTCTTGTGATAATTGAGATGCGCGTACAATTTGCCTTGAATGGGAAAATCTTGGATCTCGACTGGCCACATCACTTCTTAGAGCTGGTTCTCTAGTTAGTTCTGAGATGTTCTCATATTCATGCCGATTTATCGAACGAAGTCGGTGAGCAAATTGTCTGAACCCAGCGACTTCGGCTTGTCTGAATGCGTAGATTGACTGTTTCATGTCACCTACGTAGCAAACTGTTGGTTGCCAGTCTGTATCCGGTTCGTTGAGGTCATCACTTGCAAGAAAATCCCGAGGACCCCAAAGTCTTGACAAAATACGCCATTGAAGTGGAGAGTTGTCTTGAGCCTCATCGATAATGAAAGCGCGATATCTTCGCCTAATCTGTCTGAGTCTTTGGTATCTAGCATCAAGATCGCGACGGATTTCGGCCAAATTAGAAGCAGAGTTACCCGCCAATTCTGGATTTGCATCCATTTCATCCAAGACAACATATGCACGATGTATGTGGTCATCTCGCCAAGTATTCTCTCCTATAGAATCTAAAGCCGAAATTAATGGCTCCGGGTAAAATGTTCGGCATATTCTTGGACAGGAATCTAACAATAAATCACCTGCTAGTAAGGCTACATCTCTATGCTCGTGAACCTCTTCCCTCTCCTTTAGAGCATCCACTATTCCAGCCAAACCTCGAAGAATAGTTCGTATATCATCGAGGTTCCTCGCTTCTGCTTCGATATTGAAAGAATACCTTTCAGGGCTAATTCCATTTGGAAGTCGTTCCGGTAAATCCTCTGGAAGATGGGACAAATTAAACCGAGCGTATTCAGGTACAATCGTACCCTCTCTTGAATCAAGAATTAGGGCGAGCAATGAGTGATGTTTCACCCTTTGTCCGGCATCTGAACCCAGCAGATTACTTGCTCGCAATTGGCAATTTTTCCAAATATCTTGGACGGTTGATTTGTCTTGACCTTTTAGTGCTGTGTAAGATTCTATTCCTGGTCGCCATGGATAATTGTGGTTATCTGGTAATTTGCCACTAGGGAATGGATTCCATCCATCTACCTCCAGTAAACTTCCTCCAACTATACACATGAATACTCTACTGAGCCAAATCAAACGCTGCCAATCATCCGTTGGAGGGCCCTCATCGGAAAGTGAGGATAGAACATCGATTCTGGTCCCCGCTTCCCAACCATCGGCCCAGAGTCTCGGATAGCTACGCACACAGTCAACGAATTCTTCGATTATCGATTGAATCGTAGTTGTCACTTCTTCAATATCCTCACTTCGAATCGAAGACATGAGGCGTTGTTGCAACCGTTCTGGGTCTACTCTACCATCTAGGCCCAAAAGACCTCGTTCTCCCTCTGAAATGAATATCGATTTGGAAATTATGGGGTTGAGTATACTAGTTGCTCGGTTTCGTCCAGAATAATGTTGGGTTATTCTGTCACGCGCCGCTAGAACTGCTTCAACATCATTTGAAGGGATGCCCGCATCAACTGCGTCACCGTACAAATTTGCTGAATTTGGTAATCTCCAGAGCGTGTTGATACTTTGTTCTGTAATTCGTATAATATCCGATTCAGTAACAACATCTTCTCCGAATTCATCACCTAGATAACTACGATATGGGGAGACTAACTGATTGAAGAAGGAGTCAATAGTACCAATAGGAGCATCTTCTAACAACATCAGTAATTGTTCAGGGAACCCTTCGTGAGTTATTCTAGGGTCTGCATCAACTTCGCCAGACGTGGTGAATGAACCGGATTGTAATCGAGAGATTTTTTTCCGTAATTTATCTCTCATTTGATCCGCGGCTGCTACTGTAAATGTGAGGAGTACCACCTCCGCAGGGAGTAAACCCTCCCAATCTTGTAGATTCATCCTTTGAGAAGAAGGCGAAATTAGAGTACCGCCCTCTAGTTCTCTCGGCCTTTCTGGCTTTGGTAAGAGACGGGTTGCACGTTGATCTTTCTCAAGATAATGCTGAACAACTCTCTCTACAATCGTCATTGTTTTGCCTGTTCCAGCACCGGCATCAATGACGATGTGTGAATCTAGATTTAGTGCTAAACGCTGACCGGTATTGAGAGTGAGAGGGGCTGAATCATCCTCAACATTACTCTTCGTCATTTGTTATCACCTCTTACTTTTACATCACAGACCGAGGTTACAGGACAGTATTTGCAGGCGTCTTTGCTCGGAGTTGGATGAACTCGACCATCAGCAGCTCCTGCTGCGGTAGCAAGGGCAGTAGTGAGGCGCTGGGCTAACCAAGCCCTGAATGAATCACTAGCTTGGTCTGGTTCTTCATCGGGGAAACGATGCATTTCAGTAGTCTGTTGCTGACTTCTATCTCCTAACTCAAGCGAAATAGATCGATCATTAATATGACCTGAAACTTCCAAGAAATGGTCTGTATTGTGACCGATTACACTGATACCAGCAGCGATTACCAAGTCGCCCGGATGTGCTATCTCCCAAGCCCTTGCATACAGTGCAAGTTGTAATTCCTCTAGTAGCCCCAAGCGATGTCTTTCAATCGGTTTACTTTCACTGGTTTTTATGTCACGAATAATAATTTGTCTGCGAGGGCGCCAATCTTCACCATCTAGACGGATTGGTGCAACAGTTTGTGAACCAGTTTCATCCTCAAAAATAGTCATCTCAGAATCGAATGGAACCAAATCCACTCGATCTATTTCTCCTCTCAATCTCAAGGAGGGTAATGCTCCATCACCATGGCTTGAAAGCCCTACTGGAAGAGAAATTTCAATCCCGTTTTCATCGAAAGAAAGGGCCTCCCATTCGATTGCAATTGGTATTGCCCCGGATAGTGTTCGTTCATCTGCAATCATTCTACCAATTCGACCGGCTAAGGGTGTTGGGTTTTCTTCGCTGAGCCAATCAAACCACTCGTTTCTCGTAAATCCAGTTAGCATTCGTAAACGAGTGTTTGAGACTGCATCAGTCCTCTCTAACCATGGGGCTAAATCTGCAAGAATACTGAGAGCTATAGATTGTAATTCGGAATCACTGAAGTTAGACCTTGCAATATTCAAAGGAAAGTTATCGTTCTGAATTTCTTCCACAGTTCGTTCTTTATTCTCTTCAACCCCTAAGATTTGTTCAATCAACTGATGATGTACCTTGTGGAGTAAATTTCCTTGCACTCTGGCATCTAGATCTTCCTTTTGGCGTTCCTCTTCTTTAGCATACAAACCGCGGGTTAGCCAACCTTTTCTGGGACACGAAAGCCACTGTTTCAGGCGACTAGCGGACCAAATTGGAACAGTTTGTCCCGCACCGTTAGCGTATCCGTGTCTCGAATCGAAGGGGATTGAACCCGTTGCTTCTGGTCTTAGTGGCCTAGGGTCAATCGAGGCCATTCTAGGCCCTCCAACTACTGGCCATCGTGAGGCCCTCCTAGGGCTAACCTTGTTCTTAGGAGGGCTGATGATCAATCGTTTATCTTCGAGGCCCCATAGATGAGGAATGGCGGTTTGAGGCAGATACCCTTCAGCATCTAATCCCCTTTGTGTCCGCCGTTCTCGGTCGTGTTGAATCTCTATGTCCAGAGGTATTGAAACTGCTGAGGGATTTAGAGGAAGTCTGGAAGGAGGTTGCATATCCCTCAATGAGTTGCCGTCCTTCCATCTTTGATTGCTTGAGTCATTTTCTCGAGTAGGAGTTTCTTCCGAGTTAATGGATGTTGAATCTGGGGAGTGAATGCTAATCCATTCCCGAATGGGGGCAGCAATGGGCGTTGATTTATCCTCACTGGGATCTAAAATTACAACCTCTGATCTTGCAGCACTTAGCAGGTGGTGGAAATGATGACGGGCCTGGCGAATTGGTGTATCAGGTCGAAGGATTCCTAATCTATGTCTTTCCTCTTCCCCAAGCAGAGGGACTTTGTGAACTCGTAAATCCCAAGAAGAGCTTGATACATTTGCTAGAATTATTACATCTGCCGTACAACCCAATGCATCTTCGGGAGTACAAAGGCGGACTCGGCTGTGAGAATTGCCACCTCCACTTCTCACAGGAGTTGAGGATAGAATCGTTTCTAATTCAACGACCCAATTAGAGCCAGATTGTGGAATTGATTGGCCTGTAGTTTGTTGCATCCTCCGAAGTCGAGAATGTGCATCGACTACGCTTTGCACTACTGCGGCTGGAAGCGAATTAGTCCCATCTGCTAATTCAATACCAGATTCTAAATCGACTCGAGATAGGGCTGCAGTAAGCCATTCATCCCCACTACTTGTGGCTTCAATTTTTGGCAGGTTTTGGCCACTATGACAACCTCGCCATAACTCAACATTTGCAAGAGCCCTTTGGTCATAATCTGCAAGAAGTGCCCTATTACTCTGAGCTAATGATAGTAGCCACCACTGAGTAGCTTCCTTTGTCCGACCCTTGTTTACGTCGGATTCTTCTCTTGCGAGAGTTATCAACCACCTCTCTAGTGTTCCAGCCCCACCAAGTATGTGGTCACTTCTAGCCAACTCTGAAAGTAAATCTGCATCCGCAATTGGAAGAATTTCATTATCCGATGGGTGAGTATTTACCTCGGGGAAAATCTTCAACGATTCCTGTAGAGCAAGTGAACGCAATGAATCTAGAGACCATGCATTAGGGCCGTGGCAAATCCCTGCGAGACTAGCAAGCCAGTGTCCGAGGGGCTTACTAGAAGCCATTGATTGTGAACTTGGAAGGGTGATTCCCAGATCTTTTAGGGCTCGAATCCATTGATGATTTTCTTCATTTGATGTAGGGTCAATAAGCAAAATACTAGCATTAGGATTCGCTTTCAATTGCTCTGAAATCAGACTAGTAGCTAGTGGAATCGAGTGTGCTTCTCTTTGGATTG
>MDTE01175338.1_pt1 | contig 15201 bp, 13 predicted proteins | sample 811231 | NCBI WGS metagenome assembly MDTE01 (sample SAMN05326651, study PRJNA326480) | marine metagenome | isolation source: seawater | place: Indian Ocean: Red Sea | collected 2010 | reverse complement strand
GAGATGACCCCCGAAGAAACCGAGGAGCTTGCAAACGAGCCTAAGCAAAACTGGCTGACCATGCTGGCAGGCCGCGCCGTTGCTTTTGCTGGCGCACTGTTTGCAGCCCTTCCTCTGCTGGATGTATACGCCAACAAGCGCGGTGGCAAAGAAATGTTCACCGACATCGCCGACACTGGACGTAACGTCGGCCTGAAGCTGGAGAAAGCTATTCCCGGCATGTCCAAAGAAGCAGGGCGCAATTGGAGCATCGCAGTGGTAGGCGACGTGTTCATGACCATTCTGGCCACCACCGTGTTCTACTTCACCAGCAAGGCCTTTAGCCGAATGGGCAGCAACGAAAACGAACAAAATGCCTTTAGTCAGGATCAGGCGGCAGAAGATAAGACCGCCGTGCCTGCAGCGACCGCAACCAAAGTACTGCAAAAGCAGGATCAGGCTGAAAAAACGAAACAGCCCGATACGGACACGCCAAAACTGAAAGTATCCGAGGCGCAGGCGCATGGCGCTGTCAAGCAACCTTCTATTGAAATGGAGGCGTTGCAACAATAATGGCCAGAAAAGAAAGACAAGATCTGCTACGCGACGGCACCCCTTACAAAAAGTCTGAGGGTGAGCGCGCCTTTAACTGGCAGGTCTATGGCATGGTTGGCCACTGGCTGAATGTGGCTATTTCTTTGGTAGCTGTTGGCGGCATCGACAAATTCTTCCCCAGCTTCTTTGACCGCGTGGCCGAGCGCTGGGCCAAACTGCGTGAGCGTATCGAGCCTAACCTGCAAAAAGGGGATGAGGCATGGCGCCCCTATGAAGAAAGCGCATTTAAAGAATTTGAAGCCTACCGCGATGCCGCAGGGCCAGGCGGTGCAACGCTGGAAGAAGAAGGCAAAGCGTGGAAAGAAATTCTGGGGCGTGCGGAAGAGAGCTTTAAGCTCGCAATGAAAGAAGAGCCAGAGCTGATTGCCGCCGCCATGAAACGCCGCGATATTGTGAGCTGGGGGCAGTTCTTCTGGAAAAACGTGGCTTTGCTGAGCGGTGGTTTTGCGGTACTGCCAGTGATCAAACATTACGAAGATCACAAGAAAGACTGGATTCGCAATTACGATGCTGAGCATGGCACCACCCCTGAAATGCCAGTAGATGCCAATGGCAACGAATATGACCCGCTGGATAAAGAGCCAAAACAAACATGGGCAAGCCTGCTGACAGGTCGTTTTACCTCCATTGGCATTGGCTATGGCGCACTGGCGCCCACCCTGTCTAAGCTGGATAAAGGCCTGCGCCCTTACAACACTGCTTATAACAAGCTGCCCGGCGATGCTTTCTCTAAATTGACTGGCATTAAACGCTCAGAATATGCGTCCAAAGTGCCCGTGCAGGTGGAAGAAAATAAAATGCTAATGAGCGAAGCAAAAGACATTAGCAACCCATGGTACTGGCCTGACCTGTTCACGATGGAGTTCGTCTCTTCGGCCATCACAGCCGCCTCCCTGTTTGTCAGCTCTAAAATTGCCGCCGCATTCGGCCATTCGCTCAAAGACGATGTCGAAAGCCCGCTTGATAGCGCCATCCGCACCCACGAGAAGATATCTCCTATCGGGTTTGACTCACAACAATCGCAAGTGGCAATGGACACTACCACAGCCCATAAGCCAGCACTGGAGGCTAAACCGCACGGCCGCCCAGACACTAAAATTCATGCCGTAGCGCAGCACGATGTTGCCAAGGCTGTACAACCCGAACAACAAATCGTATAAACCCAGCATCGCAACACCAAAGGATGATTGCACCCCGCCAAGCATGGCACTATGGTATCTCGCATGTTGAAAATTCGTACAAAACCATCGCTTTATCGCGACTTTGCGCTGCTATCAGCCTTCATCCTGTTCATTCTGGTGCTGGTGTCGGTGTGGGTGGTGTACGAAACCTATCAGGATCACACCAAAACGGTTTTGAAGCAGCTGGAAAATGAGTCAATTCGTATTGACCGCGCATTGATTGTAGAAATCGAAAACGCCTCCTACCTGTTGGAATCCATTGGCCGCCAGATATCCAACCAAGGCACAGATAATCTGGAACAAATCAACGAGCTATTTACCTCCTTTGACAAGCAGGAATACCCTAAGAATAGTATTTTCTCGTGGATCAGCAGCGACCAGCGGCTCGTGCTCAGCAGCAACAAAGGCATGATTGAAAAGCCTGTGGATGTGTCTGACCGCGACTATCTCAAGAAAGCACTGGCAGACCCGTGGAGCGTTCAGATTGGCCGCCCGATTCTGGGGCGTGTGTCGGAGGAATGGGTGATTCCACTGGCGATGGGACTGGCAGACGATCAGGGTAATTATCTCGGCGCCGTACTCATCAGCCTCGACATCAACACCCTCACCCGCGAAATAAGCAAGGTCATCAAACAGAATGGCATCAGCTATGCCATCACCAACACGTCTTTTACATTGCTGACGCAAGTGTCCGACAGCCAGAATTTTTTCACCCGCAATTTCGATGTGAAAGAACTGGCAGCGCTTGATTTCAACGAAACCCCAAGCGGCATCTACAGCACCGCCAGCCTGTTCGGCGAAGATAATATTTACTCATACTACGAGATGTCCTCGCGCTACCCTTATGTGATTCTGATTGGTTACGACCAGAATCTGAATGACAGTGCCATTCAAAATATTTTGATGCCTCGGCTGTTCCAGCTGGTGGTCATTGCCGTATTCCTTCTGTTTGTCTTGTGGTCGGTACGGCGCCGTATCATACAACCTGTGGTTAACCTTACCGATGGCACATCCGAGATTGTGCGTGGCGAGAAATTTAATTTGCTACCACAGGGCGGCCCAATTGAAATTGAAATGCTAGCGCAGGAAATCCAGCGTCTTGGCCAATATATTTATGAATCCAAACGTATCGAGGAAGAGCTACGTCAGAAAAACAGCCACCTGAATGCGATTCGTGAATCCGCGCAGCACACCAATCAAGTGAAGGCAGAGTTTCTGGAAAGTGTTAGCCACGAGCTAATGGCTCCCATCAACGCCATATTGGAAAATGCGCAAGCCCTGCGCGACCAACATTTTGGCCCGCTTGATGCGAAATACAGCGAAAATGCCGACGCTATTTACAGCCAGAGCGCGCATATTATGCATATCATCAACGATATCCGCGCGATTTCCGAGGCCGAGTCCGGCATTGTTGCGCTGAACGAAAGCGACGTAGATGTGCCATTCATTCTGCAAAAATGCGTGCGCCTATTTAACGAAAAACTAGGCCACCGCGAAATTCAGGTGTCGCTGCATTTGCCTGAAGAGCCGCCCAAACTGCGCGCAGACGAATTGCGCCTGAAACAAATATTTCTCAACATCTTCACCAGCGCATCCAACCAGCTAAATCCGGGCAGCGACATTCAGGTAAGCGTAAGCCACGATAACGGCCTACATTTCACCATTGAATATACCTTGCCGGACCCAATGGAGGACGAGAACTATATGCAGCCGAGCAATAGTTTCACCGGCACGCCCTTTGCCGAGCCCAAAAGCATCGGAAATTATGTGCAATCCTCTACGGGGCTGGGCATTGCCCTCACCCGCCTCATTGTGGCGATGCATCAGGGCGAGCTGGAAACCCGCAGCAAACCTAACCGCCACACCACAGTGCGCATAAGCTTCCCGGAAAGCCGCATTATCAGCTAAGCTCACACCTCACGTAGCCCGTGGGCAGCGTGTGCGGCCACTCTATACCGTTATTCTGAATGAAATTTATTGGTGCGAGGGAAGCCAACCGGCGGCAATTTACCCACCGAGGCACGGTTGCCAAGCCATGGCTTCAAATCTTCTTCATGGCGGGTGCGATCACCAATATCCCACTCCAGACCATCTTCCAGATTGAACACCTTGGCATCCGATAACGTCGCGCCTTTGTATTTCTGCAAGCCTACGCCCTGCCCGCGTTTCATTGGCGGCAATTGATCCAGCGGGAACACCAGCATTTTGCGGTTACTGCCAATCACGGCCACATGGTCACCCTCGGCCGGCACACACAGCAACGCCTTACCCTTACCCGGATTCAGCACCTGCTTACCATTACGGGTTTGTGCCACCACGTCTTTTTCGTCCACCAAAAAGCCTTTGCCAATGTCCGATGCCACCAGCAATTTACGCTCTGGATCATGCACACGAATGGTGATCGGCTCGTCTTTCTGCTCCAGATCCACCATCAGGCGGATTGGCTCACCATGCCCCTTACCACGCGGCAATTTGTCACAAGGCAAGGTATAGAAACGGCCATCGGTCGCAAAAATAATCAGCTTGTCGGTTGTTTTCGCCTTCAACTGGAATTTCGGCCCATCGCCTTCCTTGAATTTCAAATCTGGCAGATTATCGAAATGCCCCTTGAACGCGCGTACCCAGCCCAATTGCGACACCACTACGGTAATCGGCTCTTTCTCTACAAAAGCCTCAATCGAAATGACTTTGGAAGGGTCTGGCGCATCGCCAAATTGTGTGCGGCGCGCTCCCAGCTCAGTCTTCTGACCAAAGCGTTTGCGCAGCTCCTTCACTTCGTCGCTAATCGCACTCCAGCGCAAGCCCTCGTCTTTCAGCAACGCCTTCAGGCCTTTTTCTTCTTCCTTCAGCTCTTTATGCTCGGCTTTGATCTCCACCTCTTCCAGCTTGCGCAACTGGCGCAAACGCATATTGAGAATGGCTTCCACCTGCACATCACTCAGGCTGAACTGTTTCATCATCACCTGTTTCGGCTCGTCTTCCTCGCGGATAATACGAATCACCTCGTCCAGATTCAGATAGGCAACCAGCAACCCTTCCAGAATTTCGACACGACGAGCAATCTTATCCAAGCGCCATTTCGTACGGCGCACCAGCACCTCGTGGCGATGATCCAGATAGGCTTGCAGCACTTCGCGCAAATCCAGCACTTTCGGCACATTACCCGCCGTCAGCACGTTCAGGTTCATGTTGAAGCGCGACTCCAGATCCGTCACCTTAAACAGCGACTCCATCAATACTTCCGGGTCTACCGTGCGCGATTTAGGCTCCAGCACAATCCGCATATCCTCAGCGGACTCATCCGAAATATTGCCCAATAGGGGCAGTTTCTTAGCGCGATACAAATCCGCAATTTTCTCGATCAGTTTGGATTTCTGCACCTGATACGGAATTTCGGTCACCACAATCTGATACAGACCGTGGCTCAGCTCTTCTTTTTCCCACTTCGCGCGAATACGGATGCTTCCGCGTCCTTCGCTATACGTCTTCAGCAGGCTCTCTTCGCTTTCAACAATCACACCACCGGTTGGAAAATCAGGCCCGGGCATCGACGCGACCAGTGTTTCTATTTTCGCATTCGGGCTTTTAATCAGCTTCAACAACGCATCACAAATCTCGCCCAGATTATGAGGCGGAATACTCGTCGCCATCCCCACCGCAATACCTTCCGAGCCATTGGCCAGCAGGTTCGGGAAGCCAGCAGGCATCACCACAGGCTCAGAATCTTCGCCGTCATACGTGTCACGGAAATCTACAGTATCTTCATTGATGCGCTCCATCAGCGCCATCGCAACATCGGTCAGCCGCGCTTCGGTGTAACGCATGGCAGCTGCGTTATCGCCGTCAATCGAGCCAAAATTGCCCTGCCCATCTACCAGCGGGTAGCGCACGGCAAAATTCTGTGCCAGACGCACCATTGTATCATACACCGCCGTGTCACCATGCGGGTGGTATTTACCAATCACATCACCCACCACACGCGCACATTTTTTGAAGCCCGACTTAGGGTCCAGCCGCAATTGCAGCATGGCATAGAGCAAGCGGCGATGCACAGGTTTAAGCCCGTCGCGCACATCAGGCAGCGAACGGGACGTAATGGTCGACATAGCATAGGCCAGATAGCGCTCGCCGAGCGCATCTTTGAAAGCTACATCATCAATTATATTGGGTTCGGTCTTGCTCACAGCTTGGTTTTAGCGCAAACCCGCATGAATGCAAGTGTTTTGATAGGATGAAAGAGGATTTCCTGTGGATAGATAGGCGCTTTAGTCGCGCACCATGCCTGCGATTTCTTCGCGTTGCTCTTGTGGCAGATCAGCCGGCACTGTTACCGATGCTATACTCGCCTCTTCAGGCGATGCGGTAATACCGCCAGCGGGATTTACCTCCGAGCGGTATTCGCCCAGCATCTCGCCCAAGCGGCCACGCTCTTCTGCATCCAGCGTGCCATTACCTTCATAGCGCAAGCGGCCATCTGCGGTTTCAATCACACGTGCTTCTGTTTGCGCACGGGTTACATCTACGGTGCTGCGACGCTCGGCCTGTGCACCACGTTCAGCTGCATCCGCCCCACGCTCTGCGGCATCCGCTGCAGGCTCGTCATTGTCGCGCCAGCCACGTCCTTCGGCAAAACGAGCGCCCATTACAGCGCCAATCACAGTCAGACCCAAAGTGGTGATGCCACCAAAAATAGCACTCCACATGCCCTGGCCTTCTCCGCCACCAAACATGCCGGTAATCATGCGACCACCTAAGAAGCCGCCAATACCACCAATAACGGTAGCGCCATTATCTTTAATGAAATCCCACAAGCCGCCTAGCAGGTTTTGTGTACCTTGCCACACATTGCTAGCGGTGCCACCCGGATCTTCAATTGCGCCGCGCGCTGCATCACCTGCTGCGTCTACTGCACCATCTACACGTTGGCCTACGGTTGGGTTTTCTGATTCTGGCATAATTAAATCTCCTTACTGTGCATAATAGCAAAACCTAGCCCTGAAGAGTATGACAGTTCAATGAAGATGAATTGACTAATATTTCTCAAACACTTAAGCCGCATTTACCGCCTGATGCGAGTGGCGTACCAATGTGTCACGCGTGGCGGGCAGACGTTTGGCATGCGGCATATAGACCCATTTATCCAGAAAATAGCCGCTAAGCCGCAGCCCTGCTTCAATATCGACAGCACTCACCTCCTCGGCTGGCACACGCTCACGTATAAAGACAGGCAGCCCCAGCAGCTTATCCTTATACGGCGCGCCCTCTTCTGCGCACACCGCACGCCCAGAGCGCGGCGACACATAGATCAACTCGTCCTTGCGCCCGCTGGCTGCGCATACATCCAGATCCAGCCCAAACCCGCTGGTAATCAATATATCCAACTCAAACTTAATGTAATACGGCAGCCATGCATGCCCCGCGGCAATATGCTTCACCAATGCCTCGGCGCGGTCATACAGCTCGGGATGCGCTTCGCGTTCATTCTGCGTGTCAGCCAGCAAGCCGCACACGGTCGACACTGCCGCCAGAGACAGTGCATCCTGCATCACCAGCGCTGCAACCGGCTGCTCCAGGTCGCATTGCAAGCTGCCCATATGCTCGGCCAGCCGCGCTTTCCAGGTTGCCTCCACCAGATTACCCGGCTGAAATGTACCGCGTTGCTTGCGTGTAAATGCGGCGCGCGCCATACCGCCATACAGCCCATGTTCACGGCTATATAGCCGGATAATACCGGCATGCTCGCTGTATTTACGTACCGATAATATGAGGGCGCGGTCTGTCCATTGCATACCGCACTATAGAATGGATCAGCTGGTAAATTCCAGCCCCATATAGCGGTAAGTATCAGGATTGCTTTTCCAGTTCTCACGCACTTTCACAAACAGGAACAAATGCACCTTGGTTTCCCACAGCGCTTCGATTTCTTTACGCGAGGCCTCGCCAATAGCTTTCAGCATCGCCCCTTGCTTACCCAGCACAATCCCCTTCTGGCCTTCACGCTGCACATAAATCACCTGATTAATCTTGATACTGCCATCTTTGCGCTCTTCCCAGCTTTCAGTTTCCACCGTCAGTGCATAAGGCAGTTCTTCACGCAGCTTAAAGAAGCATTTTTCACGTGTGATCTCCGATGCCATCAACCGTTCCGGCGCATCGGTCAGCTGGTCTTCGGGGTAGAGCCACGGCCCTTCCGGCACGCTCTCGGCTACATAATCTTTCACATCGCTCACCCCTTCGCCTTTTAAGGCGGAAATCATGAATATATGGCTAAAACTATAGAGTTCTTGCGCTTCTGAGGCCAGTTCCAGCAACACTTCTTTTGCCACCGTGTCGATCTTGTTGAGCACCAAAGCCGCAGGCTTACCCATGTCTTTCAAACGCGTAATCAGCGCTTTATTCTCGTCATCCAACCCACGCTTGGCATCCACCATCACCAGCACGATATCCGCATCGGCCACGCCAGCCCATGCACTGGCCACCATGGCTTTTTCAAACGGTTTTTCGCCCGCATCAAACACACCCGGCACATCAATAAAAATCAGCTGCGATGCATCGTGAATGCAAATGCCCGTCATACGCGCACGTGTGGTTTGCGCTTTGGGCGTAACAATCGCTAGTTTGGTGCCAACCAGATTATTCATCAACGTTGACTTACCCGCATTGGGCGCGCCTAGCAGCGCGATATATCCACATTTTTCCATGGGTTCACAAAACCTTCATTTTCTACTCATGTTGCGTTGCGTTATAGTACACTCATGGCAAATGGCAATACATCAGATACAAAGACTTCAGGTAATGGCGTTGCCTTTGCAGCTGCAGGGCTGACTGCTGTTGGCTCCTATATGGCGCTGGACCATTGGGCACATAATGCCCGTTCATGGAAGGGCGCAATGGTCATCGGCAGCGCATCTGCCTTAGTGCTACTGGTCGCCAAGCATTTGACCAACCTTGCCAAAGACACGCCGCAAACAACACCACGCCCCAGCAGCAACGCACTCGATCAGGCTTATTTCGGCGACGATAGCAACCCGCGCACCTATGTGCAAAGCCTTGATGCGGAACGCGCCCCTATACAAGACGAGCAGCAAATCAGCCGCTAATCTTTTTCCACACTCGCTAACAAGGCCTCCGCAGCATCGCGCTCGCCTTGTTTTTTAGACCCCGCCACTGCTTGCGCGGGCGGATGCCCCTCCACTTCCACACTAATGGTAAATTCCGGCGCATGTGCCGGCCCTGTGTGGCTAACCACGCGGTAAACCGGCAAACCAAGCCCTCGCGCCTGCGCCCATTCCTGCAAGCCTGTTTTCGGGTCTTTGGGTGGCTCACTCACCGCTTCGGCCAGCTTCGACCAGTGCGCATGCACGAATGCTTGTGCTGCTTCCATCCCGCCATCCAGATAAATCGCGCCAATCAGCGCTTCGCACGCATCTTCCAGATTCGACGCATTCTCGCGTCCACCGCATTCTTCTTCGCTGCGGCTCATTTGCAGGCTCTCGCCCAGCCCCAATGTTTTCGCCACCTCGCTCAGCTGCGCACCATTGACCAACGCCGAATGCCTACGCGCCAAATCGCCTTCCTGCTCGTGCGGGTACATGCTATAGAGCAACTCCGCCACCAGCAGCGCCAGCACCGAGTCGCCCAGAAACTCAAGCCGCTGATTATTATACGGCGCATCATCCTCGGTTTTGGCACAGGATGGATGCGTCAGCGCCAAGCGCAGCAATGCATCATCCTTAAAACGGTATGCTATCGCTGCCTCAAACGCGCTATATTCTGATTGCCCCATCAGCCCAACAACTCAAAGAAACGATCGGTACGAATGGCGGACGGCCAGTTCCACACTTCCCACAATTTCGCCTTATCACCATCCCACGAAAACAGAATCAGCTCGGCACGCCCTACCATATTTTCAAACGGCACAAAGCCCACCCCTTCGGCAAAACGGCTATCCACCGAGTTGTCACGGTTGTCGCCCATGGCAAAATAATGCCCTTCCGGCACCACATATTCTTCGGTGTAATCCGCATCCCCCATACGGGTTTCATCCAGCACCATATATTCACGCCCGCTTGGCAATGTCTCGATATAGCGGTTGATGCGGCGCTCCACGCCCCCCTCGCTCACCACACGGTAAGCCTCTGTCGGGGTGCGTTTGACCTGTTCGCCATTCAAAAACAGCACGCCGTCTTTTACCTGCACGCGGTCGCCCGGCAGGCCAATAATGCGTTTGATGTAGTCCACATGCGTATTGCGCGGCAGGCGAAACACCACGACATCGCCACGCTCTGGCGTGTCTGCCCAGATGCGCCCGTCAAAATAATCCACCCACGCCCCAAACGGAAAACTATAGCGGCTATAGCCATAAGACGGCTTGTAGACGAAGATGTAATCGCCTTCCAGCAAGGTCGAACGCATCGAGCCAGACGGGATATGAAACGGCTCCAGCAACAGGCTGCGAAACACCATGGCCAGCGCCACCGCAATCACAAAGGTGCGCGCCAGATCTAAAAACCCTTCCTTATTATTTGGTTTTTCTTTCTTTTTTGGGGTGTCTTCGCTCATATTTCGCTCCATTTCGGCCAGCAGAGTACGGCTTTGCAGGGCTTTTTCAAATGGTTTTTGCAGTTAAACGCATTTTTGCGGTTGCCTGAGTGTAGGCGGCTGGTTATAGTCCCCGCCTGTTCGGGCAGCGATTATACGATGCCTGTTGACCGCGGAGAGTTGGCTATAGTGGTCGCCAGCCTCGCGGCGCCTGAGCGAAACAAATGCTTTCGACCAGGCACTTTAAGACCACATTATGACCGCGGAGAGTTGGCTATAGTGGTCGCCAGCCTCGCGGCGCCTGAGCGAAACAAATGCTTTCGACCAGGCAACTATAGACCACATTATGACCGCGGAGAGTTGGCTGAGTGGTCGAAAGCGCTCCCCTGCTAAGGGAGTATACCCATATCCGGGTATCGAGGGTTCGAATCCCTCACTCTCCGCCATTCATATAAGAATGAGATGAGCGCCAACAGGCGCCTTATTTTTATGTGAATAGTGATGCTTGGGATGAGAACGCAGTTCGACGCCGAGCGCAACCGCGCGAGACGGACGAGCAACGCGATGTCAATCCCTCACTCTCCGCCATTTCCATGGTATTTTGCTGTCCTTATAAGTCCGACAATCGTTGTATTTCAAAGGAAAATTCTTTATTATACGTTCCATAGTGTTCGTGAATATTTTTGTAATCTACTCATGTTTTGAGTAAGTTTTGGAGTAGGTTTTCAATCATGTCTGGTTTGAGTGATATTAAAATTCATAAGGCTAAGCCGCAGGATAAGTTATACCGTCTGACAGATAGCAACGGCCTCTGTATCGAGGTTACCCCCAATGCCTGATGATATGGCTTCGGGTGAGTTTGAAAAACTGAAATGGCAGGTTTGCCGATAGAGAAAGAACAAAGAAATGTTTAAGAAAAAAGAAACAAAAACAGACGAACAAAAAATTGAAGAATTATTGTCCAGAGTAAAAATTCATAAGACATGCTCTACTTTATTAGAGTTTTCTACATTGATTAAATTTGGCGGCTTTCTCGCTGGATTGGCATTGTTTTTAATAGCGAATAATCATGATGGCTCATCGAGCGATTCTACGGGGTTTGTGATTTGGGGTGTTGTTGTTATTTTAATGTCAGTATTTCAAGCCGCATTGATAAAAGGATTTGTATTTATGCTATTAAAACTAGACCGCCTCTAAGGTCGTTCATGCACGTTAGGCTGCAAAGCGGTTGCTAATGATCTTAAAGAAATTAAAGTATTGGGTCAGAGGGGAGTGATATGGATGAAGTAGCCAAGAAACCAAAACTTTTAGACAGGGTTATCTAATCGCCTTTTTGAATTGTACCCGTTTATCGATATTCAAGATCACAGCAAGCTCTGGCTTGGAATATCACATTTTTAAAAAAACTGACTGTAATTGGATGCAGACGTACAGCCCTATGCATCAAATGATTGATAATTTCATTGATATTCCAGCTTTCTATTTAAAGCATAGACGGACATGAAGCTTAGCCACCACCACCTCCCCATGTAACGCAACCACGTGTTTTACCAAAGCTTAACCCCCGCTATGCTATGATCCCATAATTGTAACCGCGGGAAACATGACAGACGCACCCAGCAACGTAAAAGACCTGATCCTACGCTCGCTCAACACCGACCATTTTTTGGGACGTGGCGGCAGTGCGACTGTGTTTGCGCTCGACCTGCCGGGCGCCGAAGAGGATTATGTGCTTCGCATCTCGCAAAACGGTACTGTGCGCGACTATGCCGACGGTGTCTATCCACACAACACAACTTACAGCCCGAGCGCTAGACTCAAAGAGAAGCTAGAAAACAGCACCTCCCTCACCCCTGTGAAACGTGTGTTGAGCAAGGCGCATGTGGGCCAGCCGCTGATGTTTTTGCCGGGCGAAATAAGCCACGACGAAGTGCGCCTCAGCATTCGCCGCCGCGAAAAAGGCATTAATCTGGTTGAATGGCTGGTACAACGCGGCGAACAATATTGTAGCCAGTCCTACGAAAATGCCGCCACACTCGCCCATGCCGACCTGCTGCATATATTGAATCAGCAGCCTGAAGAAAATCTGCGCCGCACATTGCATGACCTTTGCCTGAGCGAAGCCAATTCCGTGCTGTGGGACGCAGGCAGCCCTGGCAATGTAATGTTTGACGAGGAGCATGGCCTCAGCACGATTGACCACGCATTTAACGACACAATTCCGCAAAGCGCGATGCGGCAAAGCAAGGCAGACACGCTAAAGGAATTTGACCGTGACAGCCGGTCATTATTCGTGCATTTACTCGCGGCCAAGTCGCTATTGGACGCCTCTACCCCTGAAAATGCCGCCTATTACGACAGAGAACTTCAGACATTTGAAGCGCGCTATAAGGCGATTTGTGATGAAATCAGGGATGAGGTGCAAACCAATAGCCGCAGCGAACTGCGCAAACCCGCATTCAAAACCATTAAAAAGACCGAGGCGATCGCACTGGACGCCCCACCCGCCACCTTATTGCAGGCGTTACGCGGTATCGAAAGCGAAGCATCTATCAATCGCTAGAGGTTAACGGTTCGCCTCCACTTTTTCCAACTTTGCCAATAATTCCAGCACACGCCGCGATGCAGCTTCCACTCGCTCTATTTCAGCCAGCGCATCACTCACTTTGCCCGCGTTATAAAGGCGCACCGCCTCGATGCCACGCGCATGCACTTCCTGATGTGGTTCAATCAACGCTATAAAGTCAGGATTTTGTGTATAACGTGGATCGGTTTGTTTATCGTACCATTTACCAAGGCGACACGCATGATGATCCGCCAGCTCATCTGGATTTAATCCTTCACGTCCCGCGATCATACTTGCTAAGCGCTTTTTCCAAATCACATGATCTGACTGTGCCAACTTAACCACCTTAGCAGGCACATCCAACTCAGCCAGCACTGCAATTTGTGCACTAATCATCTGTTCTACTTTGTCCATAGAATCGACTATACGATCAATTCCCTCCACACTTTGACTGCTGCTACGTGCAATAGACGCAATACCTTCTGCCACTTCATTGGAGGCCTCAGCCTGCTGCTGCAATGTTTCAGCAATATGCGTGGCATTCTCTGTCATTTCGTCGATATTTGTACGAATAACGCCCATCTTGTCGTTTAACTGCTCAATGGTTTCCTCCCCTTTGCCCACAGCCTCTGAGCTGCGGTCCATCGAGCCTAAAATGCCCTGCATCTCTGCTTGCAGCTTATCTATAATGGAAGCAATCTCCTCGGTTGCTCCTGCCGTCTGTGTAGAAAGATTTTTCACTTCTGAGGCCACGACAGCAAATCCACGGCCTGCTTCGCCTGCACGTGCGGCTTCAATGGTAGCATTCAATGCAAGCAGATTGGTTTGAGACGCAATTTTTCTGATACTACCTAAAATATCGCTAATACTATTAGATAGCTCATCGAGTTTATTTACGCGCTCAGCGCTTTCCTGCACACTCTGCGTAATAATTTGCATACGACCTTTTGCATCCAGCGATGCCTCAGCGCCCTCATGTGTAACCTGCTGTACTTCTTTTGCCTGCCGCGAAATATTTTCGCCATAGCTCCCAATCTCTTTAACCGTAGCAGTCATTTCTTCACCGGCAGCAGCGATCACTTGCGCTTTTTCGTCCACGTTGCGCAAGCTATGCAGCAATTGAGCAGAAAAAATGGCGGTTTCATTAGATTCAACCGACAACGCTACCACACGCGATAGGTCAGCCTCTCCTTGCACCTGCAATTTCTTCCGTAGCTGATCAATTTTTGCACCTATTTCGCCTTGAACTGATATCTGTTGTGAATAATTGCCGTTTAGCAAATCATCCAGTGCCAGCACTATTTCGTTATCTTGTTCGCTCACCATTCCTCCAACATAATTACCCTGTATGATATCGGCTCTCAAAGCTCACTTCAAGGTGAAAGCACCAAACGTCACGTCTTGTTACGAAGACAAAAAAAGCCGCCTGAAAACAGACGGCTTTTTCGGTTAACACGGCTAGTGCCTTACATTGCGCGCGCCGTTTTAGCCAAACGCACCAGATTGATGAACTCGGCGCGACAGCCAAACGGGTCGTTGCCTTTGGCCGATTGCGCCAGCTCGATCACATCGTCAAAACTGTAATCACCTGTGTAGGTGCCGCCTTTGAGTAGCTGGCCAAACGCTGCTACCGCTGCGGCAAAGCGCACTTCCTGATCCGCTTGCTGCACCGACTCCAGCATATCGCCTTGGGCAATCGCCTGCGAGATCAGGCGGCTTTTGCTTTCCTCAGGTAGTTTATAACGCAGCTTGAGAAACGCATATTCGCCATTTTTCTCGCCCTGTGCGGCCGCTGGCTGCTTGATATCCTCATCCTGATAACGCAGATCATCCACCATGCGCGCCTCACTACCTGCAGGCGTCAGCTCATAAATCGCGGTCACGGTGTGGCCTGAGCCAATATCGCCCGCATCCACCTTGTCGTTATTGAAATCCTCACGCTTGAGCATGCGGGTCTCATAGCCGATCAGACGGTATTCAGACACATAAGCCGGATTAAATTCGATCTGGATTTTCACGTCCTTCGCAATCGGGTACAAGGTGGAGCTGGCCTCTTCCACCAGCACTTTGCGCGCCTCGTTCAGACTATCAATATAGGCCGCGTTGCCATTGCCATTTTGCGCCAGTGTTTGCATCAGCGCGTCGTTATAATTGCCCTGACCAAAGCCCAGCACCGACAGGAAAATACCGCTATCACGCTTGCGCTCAATGTAGGATTTCAACTCATCGCGGTTAGTGATGCCCACGTTAAAGTCGCCGTCGGTGGCCAGAATCACGCGGTTCACACCGTCTTCGGTATAATTCGCCTCGGCCAGCGCG
>MDTE01064613.1_pt1 | contig 15201 bp, 14 predicted proteins | sample 811231 | NCBI WGS metagenome assembly MDTE01 (sample SAMN05326651, study PRJNA326480) | marine metagenome | isolation source: seawater | place: Indian Ocean: Red Sea | collected 2010 | reverse complement strand
GCAGTAACTCTACCACCTCTATTCTTATATTCATTTATAAAAGTCATCCATAACTTATAATTTTCTTTCCATTCAGTTTCAAGTTCAGAGCCCCAGTCATAATAAGCTGCGGCATGAGAATCTCTAGCTGGAAGGAAAAATTTAAGAAGTTTAGGTCTGGTGTAATCTTTATGCCATGGTAGGCTACTTGCTCTCTGAACGTCTCTAAATACACTGTATGGAACAAAAGTAACATCAATTGTAAAATCTAATGATATTAATTCATTCATTACATCATTCCACTTTTTAGAATATGGTTCGGCAGCCTGTTTCCAAAGTTTTCCAGCTTCCTCGAATCTATGTCCTTCATTCATATAATTATATTCTACAGGATAATTCTGGACTGTTTTATCTTCAAATAAGGCTTCAGGTAGACCGTACCAGTGTTCCATAGTAGTAAGTCCATTTCTAGCTGTTTCTAGAACATTCATTTCGGCAACATCCATTTGTGCGTGGTGACATGCAGATCTTAATCCTAACCTCTTATTTTCTTGTAGGGCAGCTTTAAATATATCAGGCCTTGAACCAAAAAACTTAATACCATCAGCTCCTCTATCAGCATTTTTTCTTACCCAGTCTATTGCTTCCTCAGGAGTATTAATTCCATTTTTTGCTCCTTGACCAAAACTTGTATATGCTAAAATTCTGGGTGCTGTAATACTATTTTTTTTACTTTCCTCTTTCTGGTGTAGAACCCAATCAAGTCCCTGACCGCAAGAAGGATCTCTTATAGTAGTTATTCCGTGAGCCATCCACAATTTAAATACATATTCAGCAGTACCTTCTCTTTGTGAAGAAATATGACCATGCATATCAATAAAGCCAGGGAGAACATATTTTCCGTGGGCATCAATTTCTTTAGCACCTGGCTTTGCTACAGGTCTTCTGCTCTCTTTAATTTCAAGGCCTGGATAGCCGACATTTCTTATACTTTTTATGATATTTTTCTCGATTACAATATCAACTGGACCAGTTGGAGGAGCTCCATTACCATTAATAATTGTAGCACCCCTTATAATTAACTGATTAAAAGGTCCTTCACCTCTAAATCTTTCTGGAGCTTTTTCTATTTGACTAAAAGTATAATTGCATATAAATAGGAAAATAATAAGTATAGTTTTTTTCATTGTATTAGGATAATATTGGAACTAAATTTATTTAATATAAAATTTATAAATTAAAATTAAAAGTAATGGCACTCACTTATTCCCAAATGTTACCTTTAGGTACAGAGTTACCAAAATTTAAACTGGTAAATGTATTGACTGATAAATTATACTCTACAGAAAACTTTACATCTGAAAAAAATACAATAGTTATGATTATTTGCAACCATTGTCCTTATGTGATTCATTATCATGATGAAATCAAAAAATTAATTAAAGACTATTTTGACATAAGATTTATTGCAATTAGTTCAAATGATATAAAAAATTATCCTCAGGACTCACCAGAGAAAATGAAACAATTATTTCAGGAATTAGAAATTTCCATCCCATATTTATATGATGAGACACAGGAAATTGCAAAATTATTTAAAGCAGAATGTACTCCAGAATTTTATTTATTTAATAAGGATAGAGCATTGGTATATAGAGGTCGACTAGATTCTTCTTCTCCAGGAAACTCGGATGAAGTTGACGGCAGTGATTTAAGAAAGGCTATTGATTTAACTCTACATAATAAAAAAATAGATTTCGATCAGTTTCCAAGTATGGGGTGTAATATAAAATGGAAGTAAAAATGAATCAATTTTTAATTATTCATTTAGATAAAAAATATCTATAATTGCTTTCTATTTTACAAAAAAAGCAGATTATGGAAGGAAATAAAATTAAATATTCAGATGGAAATATCGCGGTGCCAAATGATCCAATAATACCCTTTATTGAAGGTGATGGAATTGGAGTAGATATCTGGCCTGCAAGTAAGTTGGTGCTTGACTCAGCAGTAGAAAAAGCATACTCAGGTAAGAAAAAAATTATTTGGAAAGAAGTATTAGCTGGAGAGAAGGCTTACAATAAAACTGGAGAATGGTTACCTCAAAAAACTCTAGATGTTTTTAATGAATATTTGGTAGGTATCAAAGGCCCACTTACAACTCCAGTAGGAGGGGGAATAACATCTCTAAACGTAGCTCTTAGACAAAAGCTTGACTTATTTGCTTGTGTTAGACCTGTAAGATGGTTTAATGGTACTCCTTCTCCTGTCAAAAACCCTTCTACTACTGATATGGTAATTTTCAGGGAAAATACAGAAGATATTTATGCTGGAATTGAATTTGAAAATGGAAGTGATGACAATAATAAAATTAAAGAACTGTTAAAAGAAAATTTTTCAGATAGATTCAATAAAATAAGATTTCCTGATACAGCTGGGATTGGAATCAAACCAATTTCAGTAGAAGGAACATACAGACTAGTTAGATCAGCAATTCAGTACGCTATTAAACAGAATCGAACCTCAGTAACTTTGGTTCATAAAGGAAATATTATGAAGTATACCGAGGGTGCTTTTAGAGATTGGGGATATAAAATAGCAAAAGAGGAGTTTGGAGCTGTAGATTATCAAGGAGGACCATGGCAAGTAATAAAAAATGGATCTCAAGACATAATTATTAAAGATGTTATTGCTGATGCATTTCTACAGCAAATTTTACTTAGACCAAAGGAATATTCTGTTATAGCAACAATGAATCTAAATGGGGATTATATCTCTGATGCATTAGCAGCAATAGTTGGTGGTATTGGAATTGCTCCAGGTGCTAATATTAATTATCAAACTGGTCATGCTATTTTTGAGGCAACTCATGGTACAGCTCCTAAATATGCAGGTTTAAATAAAGTCAATCCAGGTTCAGTCATTCTCTCTGGATCTATGATGTTAGAACATCTAGGTTGGAATGAAGCTAAAGATTTAATTCATAAAGGATTAACTAAATCTATAGAGTCTGGAAAAGTTACTTATGATTTTGAAAGATTGATGGATAATGCAACTCTTTTATCTTGCTCAGATTTTGCTAAGGAGATTGTTCAAAATATGTAAATTTGGTAAATGGGTAAAGATAAAGTTCATGTATTTGATACAACATTAAGAGATGGAGAACAAGTTCCTGGCTGTCAACTTAATACTAATGAAAAAATAGAAATTGCTCTTGATCTTGAATCATTAGGTGTTGATATTATCGAAGCTGGTTTTCCTATTTCAAGTCCAGGTGATTTTAATTCTGTCTCAGAAATTTCAAAAGTTATAAAAAAACCAATAATATGTGCTTTATCTAGAGCTAATATTTCTGATATAGATATGGCAAGTTTAGCATTAAAAAATGCAAAAAGAAAAAGAATTCATACAGGAATTGGTGCTTCTGATATTCATATCAAACATAAATTTAATTCAACCAGAGAAAAGATATTAGAACAAGCTATTGCTGCCGTTAAATATTCTAAAAAGTTTTTTGAAGATGTAGAGTTTTATCCAGAAGATGCTGGAAGAGCTGATCAAGATTTTTTGTGTAAGATGGTTGAAGAAGTAATAAAAGCTGGTGCAACTGTTATAAATATTGCAGATACTACGGGTTATAATTTACCAGAGATGTATGGAAAAAAAATTAAATATTTAATGAATAATGTTCCTAATGTCGATAAAGCAATTATATCTGTTCACTGTCATAATGATCTTGGTTTAGCTACTGCTAACTCAATAGCAGGACTTCAAAATGGAGCTAGACAATTTGAAGCAACAATTAATGGAATAGGTGAAAGAGCTGGTAATACATCTCTGGAAGAAGTTGTAATGGCATTGAGATCACATCCAGATTTAAATCTTGATACAAATATTAATTCTAAGAAAATTGTTCCAATAAGTAAGAAGGTTAGTAGAATGATGAATATGCCTATTCAAAGAAATAAAGCAATTGTAGGGGCAAACGCATTTGCGCACTCATCTGGAATTCATCAGGACGGGTTTTTAAAGAACAGAGAAAATTATGAAATAATTAATCCGGAAGATGTTGGTTTAAAAGCTTCCTCAATAGATTTAACTGCTAGAAGTGGTAGAGCTGCTCTCAAGCACAGGCTTAAATTACTTGGATTTAGTTTTTCTAAAGTAGAATTAGAAACAATTTATATTAAATTTATTGAAATGGCTGATGAAAAAAAACTACTTCATGATGAAGACCTATACGAGTTAATGAAAAAATATAACTGATGGGAAAAACCCTTTTTGAAAAAGTTTGGGATAACCATGTTGTTGATTCAATCCCAAATGGACCAAGTATAATTTATATAGATAAGCATTTAATTCATGAGGTAACAAGTCCTCAAGCTTTTGCGGGATTAAACAAAAGAAATATAAAAGTTTATAGACCAGATAAAACTGTTGCAACGGCTGATCATAATGTTCCAACAAAAGATCAGCATCTACCAATACAAGAAGCATTATCTAGAAATCAAGTTGATACATTAAATAAAAATTGTAGAGAACATGGTATAGAATTATATGGTTTAGGTCATAAATATCAGGGTATTGTTCATGTCATTGGTCCTGAATTAGGTATAACTCAACCGGGTATGACAATAGTTTGTGGAGATAGTCATACATCTACTCATGGTGCTTTCGGTTCAATAGCATTTGGAATTGGAACAAGTGAAGTAGAAATGGTCTTATCAACTCAATGTTTATTACAGAATAAGCCTAAGACAATGTTAATTGAAATAAATGGTGAGTTAAATAAAGGTGTATATTCTAAAGATATAATTTTATATATCATCTCAAAAATTACTGCTTCAGGTGGTACAGGTTATTTTGTAGAATACTCAGGCTCTGCTATACGTTCTCTTTCAATGGAGGCAAGAATGACAATATGTAATATGAGTATAGAAATGGGTGCTAGAGGTGGAATGATTGCTCCAGATGATACTACTTTTGAATATCTAAAAGAAAAAAAGTTTTCTCCAAAAGATAAAGAATTTGATGCCTCGGTAAAAAAATGGAAAAAATTAAAATCAGATCATGATGCTAAATACGATAAGGTAATTAAGTTCAATGCTAAAGATATTGAACCAATGATTACATATGGCACTAACCCAGGTATGGGAATCAAGATTAAAGAGTATATCCCAAATAGTGCTATAAATACTTCATCTGAATCATTCAATAAATCTTTAGACTATATGGGTTTAAAATCAGGAGAAAAGTTAGTCAATAAAAAAATAGACTACGTATTTATTGGATCCTGTACTAATTCAAGAATAGAGGATTTAAGAATTGCTTCTAATATAATAAAGGGAAAAAAGAAGTCAGATAAAGTTAATGCATGGGTTATACCTGGATCAAAATCTGTTGAAAAAGTAGCAATTGAAGAAGGTTTGGATTTGATTTTTAAAGAGGCAGGGTTTGAATTTAGACAACCTGGTTGCTCTGCTTGTCTTGCTATGAACGAAGATAAAATACCGAAAGGTAAATATTGTGTCTCTACATCTAATAGAAATTTTGAGGGAAGACAGGGGCCTGGCTCTAGAACTTTTTTAGCTAGTCCAGCAACTGCAGCGCTAACTGCAGTGAATGGTTTTATAACTGACATAAGAGATTATAACTAATATGGAAAAATTTTTAAAACTTGATTCTACAATAATGCCTCTCAATATTGAAAATATTGATACTGATCAAATTATTCCAGCTAGATTTCTAAAGGCAGTTACTAGAGATGGTTTTGGAGATAATTTATTTAGAGATTGGAGATATGATAGCAACGATAAATTAATTAAAGATTTTAATTTAAATAATATAAAAAATGATTCAAAAATCCTTCTTGCAGGAAGAAATTTTGGATGTGGTTCCAGTAGAGAACATGCAGCATGGGCTATATATGATTATGGATTTAGAGTTGTTTTAAGTAGTTTTTTTGCTGATATTTTTAAAAATAATGCTCTTAATAATGGGCTATTAGTAATTCAACTTGATCAAACTAAAATTGATAAAGTTTTTGAGAGTGTGTTTAATAATATTAACTCTATATTTTCTGTTGATTTAAATGATCAAAGATTTTATTCATCTGATGGAGTAATTGATGAGAAATTTGAAATAAATGAGTATAACAAAACTTGTTTACTCAATGGATATGATAATATTGATTATTTACTAAGTGTGAAAGATAAAATTGCAAAATTTGAATCTAATATATAATGAAGATAAATAAAATTGCAGTTTTAGAAGGAGATGGGATTGGACCAGAGGTTATGAAAGAAGCTCTAAATGTATTAGATATAATATCTAAAAAAAATAATATAAACTTTGATTGTAATAAGGGATTAGTTGGCGCTGCTGCAATTGAAGTAGAGGGCCATCCTTTTCCTGAATCTACCAAAAATCTTTGTAATAATTCAGATGCAATATTGTTTGGTGCCATTGGTGATCCTAAGTACGATAATAATCCTAAAGCAAAAATTAGACCTGAGGATGGATTACTAGAGATGAGAAAATTTTTAGGATTATATGCAAATGTGAGACCAGTTATAACTTATGATTCTCTTTTGGATTCATCTCCATTAAAAAAAGAAATTGTAAAAGGAACAAACTTTGTTGTTTATAGGGAGTTAACTGGTGGAATTTATTTTGGTGAAAAATATATTTCAAAAGATAGAAAATCAGCCTATGACACATGCTCTTATAGTTTTAAAGAAATTGAAAGGATATCTCACTTAGCATTTAAAGAAGCAAGAAAAAGAAAAAAAGAACTAACTCTAGTTGATAAAGCAAATGTTTTAGAAACATCTAGATTATGGAGAGAGGTTGTTCAAAAAATTTCGAATGACTATCCAGATATTAAGGTTTCCTATCTTTTTGTTGATAATGCTGCAATGAAAATAATCACAAATCCTAAAGATTTTGACGTTATTTTAACTGAAAATATGTTTGGTGATATAATTACTGACGAGGCATCAGTAATTACTGGTTCGTTAGGTATGCTTCCTTCTGCGTCCATTGGAGATAAAATTTCTTTATTTGAGCCAATTCATGGATCTTACCCTCAAGCTGTTGGTAAAGGTATTGCTAATCCAATGGCTATGATTCTTTCTTTAGGAATGATGTTAGATATGTCATTTAACCTTAAAAAAGAATCAGAAATAATATTAAAATCTATTGAGGATGCTTTAAAAGAAAATATAGTTACTATAGACATAAATAGTAAAAAATATTATTCAACAAGTGAAGTTGGTGATTGGTTGTCGAAAAGAGTATCAGATTACTTAAGTTAGATTTAACTTTTCTTAATAAATGTTTTTTTGATATTTTATCTAAATTAATTTACTTTAAATATGTTTAGGTTTATAATCTTATTCATTTTACTAATATCAACACCTATTTTTTCTCAAGAAAAAGAAAAAAATATTTCAATATATTTATTTCCAAATCCAGCATCTGAATATATTAATCTAAAAATAAATAATGATACTTCAATAGATGATTATGATTATTCAATTCACTCATTGATTGGTAATAAGATGGCTTTTATAGAAGAACGAATATCAGGCACTGAATTAAGATTTGATATAAATAACTTTAATAATGGTTATTATTTTATACTTTTAGATTCTAAAAAAGAAAATAAAAGAAGGATCATAAAATTTTCAAAAAATTAATTTATTGAATTCCTAGAATAATTATTTTCAAATAATTCTCTATACTTTTTAGACAAATCTGGGTTATTATATTTACTATATGCTCTTGCTAATGTATTTAGAGACACAAGATTTTTTTGAATTTCATATTTATCATTGATGTTATTATCATAATAATAGTTTAGTGTTTCGTCAGATCTTTCTCCTATTTTCTCAGCAATTTCATTAGCTAATTCTTCCGTATCCATATTTGCTTTTATTTTTAGATCTAATAAAAATTCTACTAGTTGTACAGAAAAATGGTCATACATAATGCTACTATCTGGGATCAATTCAATAGAAGCTTTTATCACTTCAAAAGCTTTTTCATAATGATTCTCATTAATTAATTTTCTAATTAATGTATTAAAAGTTGATCTATAATTCATTATAAAACCTCTATGATCTTCTGAAAAGTATGCATCTTTATTATCAAGTTCTCTCCAGTAAGAATTTTTCATAATATTATAATACATCAAATCTGTATTAATTAAACTTCCAGAACTAGGATTTAAGACAGGCATTAGTCTATATGCAAAACCTTCTTGTATAACATTTCTCTTTAGATCTAAACTTATGCCATTTAATGATGTATTATTAAAATAAATTGGTCTTTCCCAATTATTAGCTTGTAAAAGATCTAAAAACGCTAAATCTTTTTTTTCTAAACCACTCTTATTACTTTTTAATGTTATAAATAAAGTATCTTGTTTAAATTGTTTAAACTGTTCAGGTATTTTAAATGGTAAATTATTGTTCACTGAGAGCCAAAAAGATTTAGATGGAATAGAATTATACTTACTTACAGATGTTGGAACTTGAATTGCTTTACTATTTCTTTGAACAAGATTAATATAACCTTTTAGATTTATTGCAACATTTTGAATTTTAGGGTTGTTAACATATGGTAAGTAATCATTTAATCCCCCTTGAATATAATTTTCTAGATCAATTGAGAATTTTATTTTTTCTGAAAGATTTTTCTTGGTCATCATCTGCTCAATATACCAATCTGTATTGAAATAACTTAGAACTATAACTCTTACATCTGTTCTGAAATTTTCAACTTCTTGAACGTACCAAAGTGGGAATGTATCATTATCACCACCTGTAAAAAGAATAGAGTTTGGAGCACAAGAATTAAGAAGGTTTTTTGCAGAGTCAACAGTTAAATATCTATTTGATCTATCATGGTCATCCCAGTTTTCTTTTGCTAATATGGCAGGAGATGATAATGATAAAATAAATGATAATCCTAAAGCTAAACTTTCTTTATTTAATATTCTTTTAAAAAAATTAAATAAAAATATAGATCCATAACCAATCCAAATTGAAAATGCATAATATGAACCTGCATAAATATAATCTCTTTCTCTCGGTTCTGTTGGAGGGCTATTAAGGTATACAACTAACGCAAATCCAGTAAGGATGAATAATAACATAACAACATAAAAATTCTTATTATCTCTATAATACTGAAAAAGGAGACCTAATATTCCAAGAATAAGAGGGATCATTAAATAGTTATTTCTAGCTTTATTTATTTCTAATTGATAAGGTACTTTATCAAAAACATTTTGTAACCCTAACCAATTTGCATTTTGAATATCTGAAGATCTTCCAGAAAAATTCCACATAAAATATCTTAGGTACATATGACCTACTTGATATTTAAAAAAGAACAATAAATTATCGGAAAATGTAGGGTTTTGATTTTGTGATAAATTAGTAATTTCTCTATACCTGTTAATATGATTTTGATTACTACTGTACATTCTTGGAAAGATAGTAGTCCTTTTTGGATCATAGACATAATTATATTTTTTTTCTTTTACTTCATATTTATCTTTTCCTTTTTTGTAACTAACCCCAGATTCTTCTTGCCTTACAACATCAGCATCAAAGTATTGACCTTTAAATAAAGGTCTATATCCGTATTGTTCTCTTTTTAAATAAGAAATAAAATTTAAAATATTTTCAGGATTATTTTCATCAATGGGCGGATTATAATTGGATCTTATTAAGACAAGAGAGTAAGATGAATAACCAATAAGTATGAAAGTTAAAGCTAAAAGTGAGGTGTTTAATATTACTTTTTCTTTTACATAAGAATACCATAAAAAATAGGTTAATAATGAAACAAATATTATAATAAAAAATATTATACCAGATCCAAATGGTAATCCAAATGAATTTACAAAAAGTCTCTCAATAAAACTTGCAATAGAAGGTAATCCAGGTATTATGCCTTCAACTATAATTCCGACAACTAATAAGCTTAAAATGAGTGATAAGGTTACTCCAATTAATGTGATTTTTTCGGTTTTCTTAAAGTACATAATTAATGCGAGTGCTGGTATTGCAACAAGATTAAGAAGGTGAACACCTATAGATAAGCCCATCATATAGGCAATTAATATTATCCATCTATTTTGATTAGAAATATTTTCAGAACTTTCCCATCTTAATATTGCCCAAAATACAAAAGCTGTAAAAAAAGAGGACATTGCATATACTTCAGCTTCAACTGCAGAGAACCAAAAAGAGTCAGTAAATGTAAAAGATAATGCTCCAGTTAAACCGGAAATTAAAACTAATAATATTCCTTTTTGATTATCAGTTTTTATAATTTTTGAAGTGAGATATGTAATAGTCCAAAATAAAAATAGTATAGTAAAAGCACTAGACACAACACTGAGAAAATTAATAGCTAAAGCTATTTTTTCTAGGTTTCCAAATGCAAAAAAAGAAAAAATTCTTCCTAAAATTAGATAAAAAGGTGCTCCAGGTGGGTGAGGGACCTCTAATTTATTTGATACTGCAATAAATTCTCCAGCATCCCAAAAACTAGCGGTATCTTCAACAGTTATTGAGTAAACTACAAGTGCTATCAAAAATGTAAGCCACCCTGTATAATTATTTAATTTTTTATATTCTATCATAATCTAAGAATAAAGGCGAAAATAATTAAAATAATTATAATCATATTCTTTATGATTCAGTTATTTTGCTTAATGATATTTAAAATTGTAATTATAATAATTATACTATTTTCGAATCCTTTTATATCAGCTTCTCAAGATAATAAAAGCATATTGATAAATGTAGACCTTCAGATTGAGGCTACAGCAGCTATTAATAAGATGTATAATTTTGAATTTCATGAAGCTGAGAAGGAATTTAATTGGCTGGTTCAAGAATATAAGGATCATCCCCTTCCTGTTTTTTTAAAAGGTTTAGGGCTATGGTGGAAAATAGATTCTTATGCAGGAATTTCTGATATAAAAAAAATAGATTCAATTAAAAGTTTAGATGATAAATTTTTAAAATTAATGGATCAGTCAATTTTATTATCAAAAAACATTTATGATAGTGGAAATAAAATAGATGGAGCATTTTTTTTAGCTGCTTCTTATGGTTTTAAAGGTAGACTTTTATCAGAGAGAAAAAAATGGAGGGCTTCAGCTTTTGCAGGAATGAATGCATTAAAATATTTGAAGGAAATTAGAGAAGATGACTTAATGATTCCTGAGATATCATTTGGAAATGGCTTATTTAACTATTATTCAATATGGATTTCTGAAAGATATCCTTTACTTAAACCTATAGTTAAAATATTTCCAGAAGGTGATAAGAAACTTGGTATATTACAATTAAATAATGCAGGAAATAATTCTTTTTATACAAGAACAGAGGCTCAGTATTTTTTAATGAGAATATATTCTGGAGAAAATAATTTAAATAAAGCTAAGTATCTTTCTAAGTATCTATTTGAAACCTTCCCTAATAATTCAATATTTCACAGGTATTATGCACAGATTCTTTATAGAAGTTCAAATTTCTATATGTGTGAAAAAGAGTCCGAGAAAATCATAAATAATTATATGAAAAAGAAAATAGGTTATTATGAAAATGATGTAAGATTAGCACACTTTTTTCTAGGTGAAATTTTTTTATCTAAAAGAAAAATTGATCTTGCTATCCATCATCTTAAAAAATCTTTGAATTATTCTGAAAAATTTAAAAATCAAAAACTTGGATATACCATTTATTCTAATTTTTTATTAGGAAAAATATACTTTGAAAAGAATGATTTTTTTAATTCTAAAATTCATTTTAAAAAAGTAATTAAGCTCACAAAAAGAAAGGAAGATTTAAATAATAAATCAAAAGAATATATTAAAAAAATTAAGTAACATAATTTTTTAAAAATATATTGACTGTTCGCAGAACTTTAATCTAAATATTTACGTTTTACAAAATATAATTCTATTTATGAAAATTGACAATATTGATAAAAAAATCCTTAGTATTCTTCAAAAGAATGCTAAAATAACTAATGCAAAACTTTCTAAAGAAATCGGACTATCTCCAGCTCCAACCTTGGAAAGAGTTAGAAAATTAGAAACACGTGGAATTATAACTGGGTACCACGCTAAATTAAATAAGTCTAAAATTGGTTTAGGAGTTAGCACATTTGTAATGGTCACTCTTAAAGGTCATAATAAAAAACATATTAATTCTTTCATAGACAAAATCAAAAAGGTGGAAAACATTGTTGAATGTCATCACATAACAGGAAGCGGTGATTTTATTCTTAGAGTTGTTGCAAAAAATATTGAGTCTTATCAAGAATTAATGTTAGATAAGGTAACAGAAATTGAAGTTACAGATAGTTTGCAGTCTATGGTGATTCTTTCTACATTTAAGGATAATAAAGTAGTTCCTGTTTAATAAAATCAATGAAAAATATTGTTCTTGATTCTAATGATATAACTAATAAAATTAGAAGAATATCTTTTGAAATAATTGAAAAAAATATTAATGAAAATGAAATATTTCTAATTGGAATACTTCCTAATGGAAAATACTTATCCAATAAAATTAATTCTTTTATTAATCAAAATTCCATTTTAAAAACCAATATTCTCTTTATTGATATTGATAAGGCAAATAATCAAATTAAAAAAATTTATCCTAATGATAATATTGATAAAATTAAAAATAAAATAATTGTTCTAGTTGATGATGTAATGAATAGTGCATCAACTTTTATGTATTCTATTAATGAAATTTTAAAGTATCAACCAAAAGAAATTCAGATTGCTGTACTAATTGAAAGGTATTATAAAAATTTTCCAATTGTACCTAATTTTAGAGGATTAGAATTAAGTACTTCAAAGTCTGAACATGTCAAAGTTGAATTGAAAGATTCACCGAAAGTGTTAATTATATGATTTATATAGTAAGAAAAGAACATTTTAATGCTGCTCATAAATTGATAAATCCAAATTGGTCAGATGAAAAAAATAAAGAGGAGTTTGGAGTTTGTTCAAACAAAAATTGGCATGGTCATAATTATGAAATTGAGGTAACTGTAAAAGGTAATATAAACCCTGAAACAGGTATGTTAATTAATCTTAAGGTTTTATCTAAAATTATAAAAGATGAAATAATTGATAAAGTAGATCATAAAAATTTAAATATAGATGTGCCTTTTTTGGAAGGTATAATTACAACTACTGAAAATGTAATTATAAAATTCTGGGAGGTATTAGATAAAAAGTTAAAATCTTTAAAAAATTCTAAATGTACTCTACATAAAATTAGACTTTATGAAACTCCAAGAAATTTTGTAGAATACTATGGAGAAAAGTAAATCGGATTTATTTATAATTTGTGGTGAGAGATCAGGGGATTTACATGGTTCATATGTAATTAAATATCTATTAGAGAAAAAACCTTCTTTAAAAATTCATTGTTGGGGTGGAGAGCAAATGCAAAATGCTGGTGGTATACTTCTAGAAAATTATAGAAGCTATAATTTGATGGGATTTTTAGAAGTTTTAATTAAACTGAGATTTTTTATAAATAAAATAAAATTATGTCAAAAACATATTTTAGAATATAAACCAAAGGTTGTTCTATTAATTGATTTTCCAGGTTTCAATATGAGAATTGCTAAATTTTCAAAAAAAAATGGATTTAATGTTCACTATTATATTCCTCCAAAAGCATGGGCTTGGAATAAAAATAGAGCATTTCAATTAGCACGTTATACAGATAAAATATATTCAATTTTACCTTTTGAAAAGCATTTTTTTAGAAAATATAATTGTAAAATTCATTATGTAGGGAACCCTTTAACTCACTATATAAGTGAAAAATTAATTAATAATAAAAAGATTCGGAGAGTTATTTCATTATTGCCTGGAAGCAGAGAATCAGAACTTAAATATTCTATACCGGTTTTAAAAGAAATAATTAAAAATTATAGTAAAAATAAGTTTTTAGTTTGTGCTGTTAATAATGTAGATCAAAAGTTTTACGAAGATTTTTATAATTATAATAATGTTAAAATAGTATATGAAGATACATACAGAGCCGTTAGCTCTTCTAGTTTATCTATCGTAATGTCTGGAACAGCTAGTCTTGAAGTAGCTTACCTAAATATTCCGCAAATTGTAATATACAAATCCTCTACTATATCATACATAATTGCAAGGTTATTGGTCAATGTAAATTATATATCACTCGTAAACCTTATTCTAAATAAAAAATTAGTTACTGAATTAATTCAAAGTGATTTTAATTATAAAAATTTATCTCATGAGATAGATAAATTTCATAATAATGATCAAATTGATAAAATGATATCTGGTTATCAACGTTTAAAAAAGGTTATTGGTAAAAAAAATGCTAAAAAGGAAGTTGTGAAAAATATTTTAAAAAGTTTATGATTTTTTAATCAATACTTCATCAATAATTCCATAATCTTTAGCCTCTTCAGATCTCATCCACTTATCTCTGTCAGAATCTTTTTCGATTTGTTTATATGATTTACCTGTATGATGAGATAAAATATTATATAAATCTTTTCTTAATTCCTGCATTTGTTTTAATGTTATTTCCATATCTGTAGATTGTCCTTGCATACCACCGCTGGGTTGATGAATCATTACTCTAGAATGTTTAAGTGCTGATCTTTTACCTTTAGTTCCACCTGATAAAAGTACAGCACCCATCGATGCTGCCATTCCTGTACAGATTGTTGCAACATCAGGAGAAACATATTGCATTGTATCATAAATACCTAATCCAGCATATACAGAACCGCCTGGACTATTTATATATAATAATATATCTTTTTTTGAATCAGTAGATTCTAAAAATAAAAGTTGAGCAGTAATAATATTTGAAATATTTTCTTCAATGCCCATACCTAAGAAAATTATTCTATCCATAATAAGACGAGAGAAAACATCAATTTCTCTAAAATTTGTTGGTCTTTCTTCAATAACAGCTCTTGTCATATTCTCAACTTTTTCAACGTACTTGTCAAAAGTAAGACCATTGATGTTTTTATCTTTAACTAAATATTTTCTTAATTCCTCTTTATTCATAGTTAGATTTTTTTTGCTAATAACTTAAATTTATCAAATGTTATTGATTTTTTTGTTATTGTAACTTTTTCTTTAATATGATTGAATACCTTATTAGACTT
>MDTE01184068.1_pt1 | contig 15202 bp, 10 predicted proteins | sample 811231 | NCBI WGS metagenome assembly MDTE01 (sample SAMN05326651, study PRJNA326480) | marine metagenome | isolation source: seawater | place: Indian Ocean: Red Sea | collected 2010 | reverse complement strand
GGGCGCGCGGGGTGGGAAGAGGAGGACTCGGCGGTGGTCGGGAGGAGACGGCGGGCGTCGGCGGGTTCGATTTCGGCGGGTTCGGCGACGCGGTCTCGCGCGGCGTCGGACTCGGTGGTGGGAAAAGCGGAGAGTTCGACCTCGACGACGCCGTCGTCGTCGTCGGTCTCGGGGCGACACGGCGCGTACGGACGGCCCGGATCGACGCCGCCCGAGGCGAGCTCGGCGTCGGCGCGGCGGACGGCGAACCCGAGGTAGGCTCCCGTGCACGCGGCGGTGTAGACGACGTATCGAATCCACGCCAAGACGCCGAGACCGGCGATGAGGACGCACGTGAGCAAGACACCGAACGCTGGAAGGAACGGAACGAACGGGGTGCGAAACGTCTTCGGCGCGTGGTCCATCGGTAGGGTGAGGAAACTCGCAGTCGAGGCGACGACGCCGGCGAGGGAGACTCCGCTAAACCAAGACAGACGCGCTCGGGCGCGATAATCGATCCCGAACGCGAGGCAGGAGACCAAGAGCGCGGCGGCACGACGGTACGACGGCGCGCGCTCGGACAAGGACGCGCGTTGAGGCGCGCATCGACTGACGATGAGTCCCAAATTGACGCCGCAAAAGATGCTCAGCGTGCCGATGCTGACGAGCTGCGCCAAAATGTCGATGTCGAGCAGCACGGCGAGAACGCCGGTGACGACGCCGCTGAACACGGAGGCGTTCGCGGGAGTTCCGTACTTTTCGCTCACCTTCGAGAACCAATCCGGGAGTAAACCGTCTCGAGCCATGACCATGAAGATGCGCGGCTGTCCCATCATGGATAACAGCAGAGACGTCGTGATGGCGGCGACGGCGCCGATGGACACCGTGGACGCGATCCACTTCATGCCGTAGTGTGAAAACGCGATCGCGAACGGCGCGTGTACGTCAATGTCGCCGTACGGAATCATCCCCGTGATGACGACGCACATGATACAGTACAGCGTCGCGCAAATGCCGAGCGAACCCAAAATGCCAAAGGGTAAATCCGCGCTCGGATCGGCCACCTCTTCCGCGCACGTCGCCACGGTGTCGAACCCGACAAAGGCGAACACGACGACCGAGGCGCCAGATATGATTCCACGCATGCCGTTCGGCGCGAACGGCGTCCAATTCGAGGGATGAATCTCCGTAGAACCGGCGACGACGACGACGGCGACCACCAACAGACTCGCGTACGTCACCACCGCGTTAAACTTTGCCGTCTCCTTCGCCCCGATGACGAGCAACACCGTCATCCCGAACACCACTAAACCAGCTATCATGTCAATCTCTATGAAATTCTCAAATATCGTCGCTCTGACGTTGGTCGGATGAATTCCGAACGCCGTCGTCGCGTACGAGGTCCAACCTCGCGCGATCGCCGCGCTCGCGATGGTCAACTCCAACGCTAAATTACACCCCGTGAGAAACGCCGCGTACTCACCGAACGTAGCGTACATATAATTATACGCGCTTCCGGCCACGGGCATCGCCACCGCGAACTCCGCGTACGCCAATCCCGTGACGGCGCTCGTCAGCGCCGCCAACGCGTACGAAAACACCACCGCCGGTCCCGCGTGATCGTGCGCCACCGCCCCCGTGAGCACGAACACCCCCGCACCGACGATACCACCCACCCCTAACATCGTCAGATCCATCCTCGTCAACACTTTACGCAGCCCGCTCGCCGTCTCGACGTCTTCTTCGCCGCCGTCGCCGCCGCGCGCGCGCGCGCCGCGCGCGTCCTCGCCTCTCGCCAACCTCGACGACTCCGTGCGCGTTCCCGCGCGAAAGACCGCGTCCCGCGTCTCCTTGGACGCGAACGCGCGCACCCACGACGTCATCGCGCGTCGAGCGAGGTCGAGCCTCGGACGCACGATGCGGCCGACCGATGTCGTCCACTCGCGCACCGCTCCCGAAACCGACGCGCGTTCGAGACGAGACGCGAGAGAGACTTGGCGACGCGAGGGAGAGACCTCGCGACGCGGTCGCGGTCGCCGCGCGCCGCGCGCCGCGGTGTGCGAGACGCGACGCCGGGCGTCGCGGGAGATGTCTCGCTGATGGGTCACTCCCTCTCGAACACTCCCTCTGTGTATGGGAGTGTACACCGTATTCAACCGGTATTTTGATCGAAGCATCGAGGTCCTCCCACGTTTTTCTATCAACGTGGTGATGTGTATACGATGACATGATCGTACTGTGACATGGTATAACGCTATCTACTGATGCGCGCGAAATTCAAAATCGCATCCCACCGCGCCGACCGACGACGATCGACGCTCGACACCGCGACGCCGCGCGACGACGCGACGGACATCGCGAGGACGAACGTGAAAGAGATTCTTCGCGCGCGCGCGACGCGATCGCGCGGCGTCTCGAGAGCGAGGGACGAGACGACGACCGCGCGCGACGGATCTGATCTGTCGGTGGTGGAGAGATCCGAGCGCGATCGTCTCTTCCGCGCAGAAATCGTCGTTCTCGTCGACGACGGCGCGACGGACGGGTGCGTTTGGAGGGTCTCGTCGGTAGCGCGCGCGCGTCGACGCGAGGGGGGCGATGGCGGCGATGGCGGCGGCGCGCGGGACCGCGGCGCGCGTCGGGACGGAGTCGAGGCGCGTCTCGGGACGAGGGCGGACGCGGGTCGTGAGGACGCGCGCGACCGCGCGGGAGGGTGATGATGACGCTGAGGGTCGCGATGATGGACGCGATGGGATGAAGGAGCTCACGGACGCGTTCGCGGGAGTGGGTCGAGAGGTTTACGACGATTTCGCGTATCGCGAGGACGACGCCGCGTTCGGCGGGGACGCGAGCGAGGACGATGTGAGCGGTGGACGGGGTGGAGGCGTGAACGGTGTGAATGGGTCGGCGTCGGGGGTGTCGATCGCGGAGGCGACGCGCGCGAGCGAGGAGGAGAGTCAACAGGAGGTGGAGACGAAGCCGCACGTGCCCATGGGCGTGTTCACGCCCGAGGCGGAAGCCATCATGAACGGCGGTCGCGAGCGAGAATCGAATCGAGTCGAAGACTCGGACGATTTGTACGAGGACGAAGTGCCGGGCGTGTACGCCGGCGGTGAGGGATGGACGGGCGGCGGGTTCGATTCTCCGGAGGGCATGATCGCGTTGCCGCTGTCGTATTACCAAATTTTGGGTCTCTCGGCGGCGCGCTCGACGCCTAACGCGCTCCCGCGCGCGGCGTTGGCCGTCATGGACGCACCGCTCACCGAGGGGTATTCGGCATTCATGCTTGAGCAGCGCCTGTCCCTCATCGACGAAGCCGTCGCCGTGTTGAAGGATGAAGACGCTCGGAAGCAACACGACGAGGACATTCGCGAGGGTATTCTCACCCCGGTCGAGCCCGAGCGCGCGGCGGCGGCGCTCTGCTTACTTCAAGAGGCTGGAGAATACGAAGCCGTATTGGAGTTTGAGCACGTCGTCGCGCAGTGCGCGCACGGACGTCGGCATCGCCGAGACGTTGCGCTCACGGTGGCGCTGGCGTTGTGCGAGTACGGTCACATGGCGCTCGTGGCGAACCCGCCGAGAATCGCCGAAGGGTGCGAATTGATCGAGATGGGCTCGAAAACGCTCTCCGCTGTGGGCACCAACTCGTTCGCCCCCGAGGTTCGTCGCAACATCGCGATGACGTATCACGACATGGCTCCCGGGTACGTGCTCGAGTTGCTCTCCATGCCGCTCGAGTCCAAGGCTGAGCGCGCGTTGGGCCTTCGCGCGCTTCGCTCGCTCCTCTGGACAAAGGATCCGTCACAGGCTCTCGAGAAGCGCGCGGATTTCATGGAACAAGCCAACGAACTGTTGACGGCGCGGGAGCAAACGGCGCTCTTCATCGACGCCCCCGATTACATTCCGGCTGATTCCGATGAGGTGTACAAGAGCGCTCTCGCGCACGTCGTCGCCGGTGTCATCGAGCGCAAACCGATGATGATCGCCGACGCGAGTGAAATCCTTGATCAAATCCAACTCGCGTCCAAGCACTCGGACAACGCCGGTCACTTTTCCGACGTCGGCGTCGAGCGCGCCGTCTGTCAGCTCTTGCTCGGCCAGATCGAGGAAGCTGAACACTCACTCGGCCTCTACGACGGTTCCGCCGACCCCGGTCTCGTGCAATTCATCGAGGATCGATCGCCGAGCGGTGATTACGTCGAAGGCTTGTGCGCCATGGCGGATCAGTGGCTCGCCGACGTGGCGTTTCCGCTCTTCCGCGGCGCCGCCGAACAAGGCGCGCCGACTTTGGAGGAATGGTTCGCCACCCCCAACGTGCAAGGCTTTGTGAGTCGAATGAACTCGTTCGCCGCCGTCGTGCGCATCCAGGGCGTCATGGAAGCCGCCAAGCGCGCCATCGTCCACGGCGTCGAGTCCATCACGACGGCATTTACGCCGACGCCGCCCGCGTTGCAATTCGGCGTCTCCGACGCGCGACGCAGAGCCACCGCCGTGGCGAAAATCGGCGTCGTCGCCGGCGCCGCCTTCGTCGCAAGCGGGCGCGGAGGTTTCGTCGCGCCCAGCGTACCCAAGATTCAGCCGTTCGCGCCCATTCGCGCCGCTGTTGGTTCCACCGGCGCCGCCCTGTCCAACATTAAAATGCCGAAGATTGACGTCAAGACGGCCACCCGCGACAACTCGCGACGCGACGCCCCCAAACCGCGCGCGCCGACGCCACCACCGACGACGATGAATTACGCCACGGCGGAGCGCCTCGTGCGCAAGTGGCAGACGGCGAAAGCGCAGGCGTTGGGACAGAACCACAACACACGTCTCTTGGAGGGAATTTTGGATGGGCCGATGTTGCAGCAATGGACGACGCGCGCGAACGACGTCGCCGCGCACGGTTGGGCGTGGGAATACAAACTCAATAAGCTCTCGATTGATTCGGTGCAAGTGGTCGGGGCGAACAAGGTGCTCGTCGAGACGACGCTCACCGAGGTTGCCGTGTTGAAGGATCGATCGAGAAACGAACCGGATGACGTGTACGAGAGCACGTATCGCACAAAGTACGAACTTAAACGCGCGGAATCCGGAGGCAAGCACAGTTGGCGCATCGTCGGTGGCTCTGTGGTGTATTAGAGGAGGTATGACAGCGCACCGGTATCTTTGTAACGCTACATAATTTAAATTTCAAAGACTTCGTCGCGCGGCGTGACAAACGCCGTCACCCGTTTTCGGCGTCAAAGTCTCGTTTGACTTGTCGAGCGAATTCCCACAGGTACACTTCGCCTCCGATGTGCGTGATGTGGTTCAAAACGTCGATGTGACTGCGATTCGGCGAGAGATCGACGCGTCCTGCGCCGACGACGGTGACACCGTAATCGGCGTCGTCCGCCATCTTTTGCAACTCCTTTGGCCCGACGCCGCTCGTGCTCACGAATCCGCGCAATTCATCGTCTAAATCCGCCTCCTCTCGTTTCGATTGCATGAAAAAACAGAACTTTTCCGCATCTTCCTTACTCTCAAAGGCGACGATGTGAAACCGATCGCGCGGACGCGCGCGTTCTGGAATGTTATCGGGAACCATTTGCATGGAGAAGAAACGCGTCTCTCGCTCCGAGCTCTGCGACACGGTGATCAAGTTCAACGCGCGCGCTTGTCTCCACCAATACGGATCGAGCAACTGTGGGTGCTCCTCGTCCTCGTCCTCTGTCAACGCGTCCGCCTCCACGGGCGCGAACTCTTCGCCGAACGTGTCCAATACGTGGGCGTACTTTTCCAAAATTGCCTCCTCGGTGAATCCACCGCTCGCGATGTCCGCCTCCATCCGTCGCATCGCCTCCACGAGTTCCGGCGGGTACTCCTCCGCGCCCTCGCCACGCGCCGTCCCCGCGTCCTCTTCGTCCTGCTCCGTCGCCCGCGCGTCGATCGGATGATCGACGCTCTCCTTTTTCAACAATCCATTCAAGTATTCATCCGCCGGCGTCCACCGCGCGCTCGCGCCCGCGATTGGTGGTTTCTTCTCCCTCGCCTCGCGCGCCCGTCGTCTCGCCGCGAGTTCGTTCTCAATCTTCTCCCCTTCATCCACGACGTCGTCCCGTTCGCCCCCCTTGACGCGCACGCGCTCTTTCCACTCCTCGGCGCGTCGTCTCGCCTCGGCTCTCGCGCGCGCGCGTCCCTCAATTTTCCGCACCTCCTCCACCGCCGCCTCCGCTCGCTTCACGTTCCGTTCGCTCGGTGCCCCTCTCGCGAGATCAATCGCCAGTTCCATCACCTCTCTCGCCGCCTCCAACACCTCTCGATCGGGATCTCGATCGGGATCCGCGTCCCGCGCGCGTCTTCGTCTCTCGCCCTCGAGCGCGAGCGTCGCGAACGTCACCGCCCCCGTCACCGCCACCACGATCGCCGTCATCGACATCCCGCTCGCGCTTCCGGCCACGGACTCGACGGTTCCTCTCGACGGCACCGTCTCGAGACGAGACGATCCGGGCGAGACGGAGACGGAGTCGCGCGCGTCCCGCGTCGTCGAATTCGTCTCCTCGCGTCCCGGCGCCAACGAATCACACGACGACGACGACGACGACGACGACGCGTTCGTCTCCGTCGTCGACCTCGACGCGTCGAACGCCGTCGTCTCCGCCGTCCTCGCCCCGTCGTCGTCGTCACCGTCGCGCGCGAGAGACGAACGCGTCGTCGGTCTCGTCGTCGGTCTCGATGGAACGGCGGCGGCGCGAATTCGCGTCCCGCCCCACGACACGCGCGCGCCGACGCGCCGACGCGCGGGAGACGACGTCGCGAACGCGTTCGCGTTCGTCGTCGCCGTCGCGCGCGACATGTCCGACGAGACGCGAATTCGCGACGACGAATGCGGCGCGACATTGTTCGTCGCGGTGTGAATGGATGCGCCGACGCCGCTCGACGGCGCGCGAGAGACGACGCCGCGCGCGTCCGAGCGCGAGGCATCGTCGACGACGACGCGGGAGACGCGCGAGGACGGAGACGACGGAGACGACGCGCGCGCGCGCGAGAGGATGATGACGAATGAATGTCGAATGCGACACGATTCGACGGAGATGACGCCGACGACGTCGCGTGACCGCGAGCGCGCGTCTCCCGCGTCGTCGCCGACGACGCCGTCGACGATGGACGCGCGCGCGACGCGCGTGGACGAGGATGGGTCGTCGCGAAGGGTGGCGGAGACGATCGAATTGTTTGAGTCGAAATCGAAATCGAAATCGGCGACGCCGCGGACGCCGCGGACGCGAACGGGAGAGGATGCGTCGGAGGAGACGGTGTCGCCGATGCGGGCGGCGGATTTAGAGCGCGCGCTCGTGGGCGCGTTCGAACGGTTCGGGAGTTTCGGGAGGAGGAGGAGCGGCGCGCGCGCGTCGCCGAAGATGGACGGGACGCGATTCGCGAAATTGGCCAAGGAGGTCGTCTTCGCGGGCGAGGACGAGGAGAAGCTTCGAATGGCGGAGATTGCGTTCGCCAAGAGGGCGCGGTTGGCTCGACATGTGGATTACGAGACGTTTCGACAGTTGATTTTGGAGGATTGCGTCGACATCGCCGGCGACGGCGCGACTGAAATCTCCACCGCCTCCAAACTCGTGGGCGCCGCGCCGAGCGTCGGCGACGCGCTCTCGCCGGAAAAGTGTCGATTTCACGACGATGTGCGCGCGTACAGGGGCGTCGCCGCGGAGAAGCACGGATTGGATCGAACGACGGGTCGAAGAAACGCCGGAGCGCAGGCGTCGGCGTCCTCCGTCGACGACGACGGCGGCGGCGGCGCCGGCGACGCGGCGGCGCTTCCGAAGATTACCGGTTTGTTCTCCGCATTCGAGCGCTTCTTGCAATTTTCGCCCTCGCAGGCGACGCTCTCGCTCCCGCGGTGGCTCAAGGTGTGCGAAGACGCGAGCCTGTACGACGACGCCTTCGACGCCACGAACGCGGGCATCGTCTTCAAAGCCGTGTCTCGAGCCAATCGCCCGCTCGATTTCAACGATTTCAAGCGCGCTCTCCTCGCGGCGTCCAGGAGAGCCGACGTCTCGTACGTCACTCTCGCGTCTCGCGTCGCCGCCGCCGAACCCGTCCTTCGCGGCGCCGCCGCCGCCGTCGTCTCCCCGCACCGTTTCCACGACGACGATTCCACCTACACCGCCACCCACAGGGCCAAGCACGGGGATAAAATCTTGACCCCGAGAGCGCGAAGCATTCGCGAGCGCGCCGCCGAGTCCTCGCGAGCGTCCGCCGCGTGACGAATCAAACCTGATTAATCAATCAATCAAAACCAACCCTCACACCGCGCCCATCCGCACGCGCGCGCGCACAGGTACGACGAACGACGCGACGACGACGAACGATGCGTCCCCGACGACGAGACGACGCGCGACGACGACGAACGCGACGATGGACGCGGGAACACGCGCGGTTTTCATCGCCAGGGGACGGCGCGGTGACCCTATCCGTCCCCGACCGCGTCCCCGACCGCGCGAGAGAGAGAGACGCGCGTGAGAGACGCGCGGTGCGAGGCGGTGGACTGACGAGCGTCTTCGCGGACGACGAGCGCGCAGATGATTTACGAAACCACCTCGGCGTTGTTTAGATCTTTCTTGAAGTCGTCCCGAAACGAGGATAAGTTCTCGCACCAGGGCAAACAGCGCTCGGGACCGGGCGAGAAGGCGTCGGCGAACAAGCCGGTGATGGATGATTAATCGCGCGGTTTTTATCGGAGCGAGCGAGCGAGTGGGGGTGAAGATGGAGGAGGGAACGCCGGCGAGCGGCGAGTGCGTCGTCGAGGCGGCGGAGCCTCGTTTGAAACACGAAATGTTCGTCTCGAACGTGCGAGGGGTGGATCTGGCGTTTCAGGTGTATCACTTGCACGATCAGATATTCGTGTACGTTGGTGGGGAAGACGGTAGATTTGATGAGTGCGCGTTCGGCGTCAAGGCGCGCGCGAGCGTAGGGGGCGGCGGCGTGGCGACGACGACGCTGCTGGGAACGGAAGCCTCGGCGCGCGCATCGAGCGATGCGACGAGGCGATTCGCTTTACGATCGGGTAAATCCATCGTGATGAGCGTCAACATGCCCGCGGGCGCGGAGATGCTCCAGGGCGAGGCTGAGAAGATTTTGATTCGGTACTTGCGCGAGACCAAAGAGTTGGACGGCGACTTGAAAGATCTCGAGCGCGCGTTCGGTGGCATGTGACCGACATCGCGAGATGTAATCGCATTCAAAACGTGAGTCTCACACCGCGCGCGCGATCGGAATCGGCTTCCGCGCGCACCACTGACGATTCGTTCGCGTTCGCGTTCGCGCATTACAATTCTTCTATTTTCTTCTTCGCGCGTTCCCGCGGCGCCTCTTCCGTCTCCGTCAGCGCCACCCCCGCCTTCGCCGCCGCCACGCGCACCGCGCGTTCCGTCTTCAAATCCACCACACCGAGTCCCAAATCCTATCGCGCGCGTCGCCAATCATTCAATCAATCAGTCATTCAATCATTAATTCGTCGAGAATGAAAAAGAGAAAAAGTAACGAAATGTCCCGACGTTCCATCGCCTCGCGCGCGTCGTCTCGCGCACCATCTCGATCCGCGCCTCGTCGGAATCCTCCGCCGTCGTCTCCACGCACACCTCCGAGGCGCTCTTCCCTCGAAGCGCCTCGTTCGCGCGCTCCATCGTCGGTAAAAACGTCGCCAATCGCGCCAAGAGCGGACTCGGCGCCGTCGCCGTGATCTTCGGCGGTCCCGTGGCGTTCGCGCGAGAGTCGTCGTCGTCGTCGGAGACGCGCGCGCGATCGATGATGAACGGATTCACGCGTTCGTCGTCGCCGTCGATCTCTAATCGCTCGCGCGCGCGCGCGTTCGACTGGGACATGTCGAGGCGACGAGTGACGCCGAGGCGGAGGCGCGACGCGCGCGTCTTCTTTTTTCTCACGCCCACCGCGGGATGCGCGCGTCGGATGAATTACACGCGCGACCGCTCGTCTACCCGCGCTCTCTCCTACTCGGCGGCCCTGCGCGCGACGTACAACACCGGCGCCGCGTTTCTATTCAACACCCGTCGCTCGGTCACCGTCCACGATTTCGTCGGCGACGCGCGCAACGCCTCCCGAACCGCCTCGTGTTCCTCCGCCCCGCCCTCGTGTTTCAGATACGCCACGACGGTGACGACACCACCCACTCTCGCGCACTCCAACGCCGCCGAGACGGCGCGAAGCGTCGTCGACGCGTTCGTTCTTCGTCTTTTCGCTCTCGTCTTCGCGTCCTCGTCGCCCGGTAGATATCCCAAATTAAACGTCACCGCCCCGAACGCGCGCGGTCGCGTCCTCGCCATCTCCTCCAGCGCATCCGCGTGACATCGTTCCTCGAAACGCGCGCGCTCGGCGTCGATCCCAGCGCGTTCGAACGCCGTCCTCGCCGACGCCACCGCGTCCGGCTCGACGTCGAATCCGTACACGACGCCCTCGGGACACATCTTCGCGCACGCCAGCGCGTCGCGTCCGCGACCGAGCGTGGCGTCGATGACATCGTCGTCGCGCTCGAGCGAGACCGCCCACGCGTCTCGCGCCCACGCGACGACGTCGGCGTCGCGCGACGCCCAAGACGAATGATGAGACGACGAGGCGGCGGACGTCATCGACGGCGCGACGGACGCGCGCGCGCGCCGCGCGACGACGACCGCGCGCTCGTCGACGCGTCGACGCGCGAGCGCGCGCGAGCGCGACGCGAGCGCGCGAAGCGAGCGCGCGTTCGTCGTCGTTCCCATTCGTGTCGTCAACCGTCGATGAATGGCGAACGAACGACGCGCGCGAGACCGCGACGCGCGTCGGCGACGCGTCGATGCGCGCGGCGTGTCGACGAAGCGTCGTCGCGCCGCGTCGGTCGCGCGTCGAGGGCGAACGGGGGGTCGCGAGACGCGGTCGACGCGCGACGCGAGGGGATGACGTGGGGACGGATGATGCGAACGATGACGCCGATTTCGCGCCGAGGGTGGACGCGCGCGCGGCGGTGACCTCGCTCGTCGTCGGCGCGGCGTTTTTTATCGTCAATCGCCGCGTCGCGGGCGCGGTGGAGGCGAGACGGCGGAGAGAGGCGCTGGAAGAGGAGCGACGGGAGATTTCTTTGCGACGTCTGTCGGGGACGGCGAGCTCGGATGATTTAGACGCCGTGGACGAAGCGTTGGAGAGCGCTCTCCGACGGGAAGCGTCGGCGAGAGAGATGTTCGGCGGTGTGGTGCGGGTGAGAATGCCGCAACCGCTCGGAAAACCGCTGCGAGAGGTGGAGGAGGAGGAGAAACGCTTCTCCTCGGACGCGACGGGACGCGGCGAGACGAACGCGGGGGGGGAGGAGGAGGAGGCGACGCCGCCGCCGTGGTGGATGACGACCGTCAGTGCGGTCGTCTTGGTGCTCTTAACGTGGTCGGCGGTGGGATTGGGGAGCGTCGATCGCGTGGCCAACGCGCCGGATTTGACGCCCGAGGAGCTCGAGCGGTTTCGCACCGGCGGGTAGGAAAGCGCGTTCGGTTCATTTTTAGGCTACGCATTGAACATTATTTTACAACACACGCTGCTAATACTGATGGTGTAGATTGCCAGAGCCACATTCGCTATTCATCGCTCTGTTTCGGACGAGAGATGAGTTCCAACGCGTCGACGGCGTTGGCGAGCGGTTCGACGGGAAAACCAAAGACGCCCTCGACCACCGCGCACGTCGCGCGCGTGCGCTCGATCACGGTCCCCATCTCTCGCGCGTCCACGCTCAATACGTTCCCGCGAAGCGTCTGACACGCGTTCATCCACTCGCGCTCGACGTCATCGCTCGAGACGACGTCGGGAAACGTCTCGACGGCGTGCAGTTGACACGCAAAGTATCCGAGCGCGTGGTCCAATTCTCGCGCGGTCGCGGTCGCGGCGCGCGACGCGCCAACGACTTTCGGCGCGACGTCTTTGACGAATTGCTCTCTACGGACGCGCTTAAACCAATCCGCAAAATCGACGCCGAGCCGCGCGCACAGCGCCGCCGACCGCCGCACGCCGTCCGCGCGTAGACGCCGCGCGATCATCTCCATCACCGCATCTCGAGATTTCCCCTCGCGAAGCGCGACGGCGACGTCCTCTTGAATCGCGCGCGCGTCCGTGAACCACGCATTCGTCGTTTCGCGCTTCGCCTCGGTCTCTATTCGCCTCGCCGCGTCGAGCGCGACGGATTCGCACACGTCCCGCGCGGCGTCTCGCGCGCCCTCGCCTCGCCTCCACTCGTCCAACGTCGCGCGCGCGCCCGATACCAACGCACACGCGCGCTCGAGATCACCCGCATCCAGCGCACGAACCGTCTCGCGCGCCACCGTCGCCGCTTTCAATCGAAACCGCGCCGCCGCCGTCGCCACGTCGTACGCGCGCGCGCGCATCGTCTCCGTCGCTCCCATTCGCACCGTCTCCTCGCACTCGCGCACCGCTCGCTCCACGCGCGCCTCCACATCCCTCCCCACCGCTCGCACCTCGGCGCACGCCTCGATCGCGCGCGCGCTCGTCGTCTCGTCGTCCTCCGCGCGTCCTCCGCCGTCGGCGTCCCTCGCGCGCGTCTCCCTCTCCCTCGCCTCCTCTCTCGCCCGCGCCGCCGCTCGCGCGCACCGCTCGACGACGGCCTCGACGCGCGATTCACCCGCGCCTCGATCGACGCCTCGCACCGCCCGACGCGCGCGCGCGACGACGCGGTCGTCCCCATCGTCATCACAATCCGCCAACGTCTCCGCCGCCTCCCGCGCCTCTCGCGCGTCCCCGTCGAGCGCCGCGCCCGCCGCCTCGTCGCCGAAATACCCGCGCGCGTCCTCCGCGTCCATGTCCCGCGCGCGCGCGCGCGAGACGTGCGCGCGCACCGCGTACTCGCGTCGAATCGGCACATCGCGTCGAACGACATGAGCGGTCGTGGCGACGCGCGCGCGAGCGCGAACGCGTTCGCGAACGCGACCAAGCGACGCGTCTTGGTGCGTCGAAACGATTCGAACGAACGCGCGCGATCGAGGACGCGATGACGCGACGAGAAGGCGGATTAATTGACGTTTTGAATGATTCGCGCAGATTGACATGTTGACGACGAAACTGCGCGGTGTGAGCACGGCGTGGCGGGTGTTGCTCGTGGACGGGACGTCGCTGAAGATTGTTTCGTCGTGCGTCAAGATGAGCGATCTCGCCGAGGCGAACGTGAGCGGTGCGTGCGATGAGACGCGAGATGAGATGGATCGAACGACGCGGGGCGAAAAAGCGCCGCGGCCCGACGACGACGACGGAGAGACTGACGACGACGCGCGCGCGGGATGGATGGTATCGATGGCAGTGGTTGAGAACGTAGAGGTCGAGCGCGCGCCGCAACCGACGCTGGATGGGGTGTATTTCATCACCCCGAGCGAACGATCGGTGACGCGGATGATCGACGACTGTAAAAAGAAGACGTACCGGCGAGCGCACGTCTTCTTCACGTCTCCCGCGCCGAGGAGCGTTTTGTCGGCGATCAAGGCGCAGAGAGAGTGCGTGTCGATGCTGAGTAATTGTAGTGAACTGAACCTGGAGTATTTGACGGTGGATCCGCACGGGTTCAGCGTGGGGGTGGAGGACGCGTTGCGAATGACGTTCGGCGAGGGATCGGAGACGTCGCAGGCGCAGGCGAGGATGATGGACGTGATCTCGACGCGTTTGGCGACGGTGATGGTGTCACTGGGCGAGGTACCGAGTGTGAGGTTCATGGCCAAGGTTGGGGACAGACGGAGCGACGTGTCGCGAGGAATCGCCGATCGTCTTGATCGAACCATCGCCGCGTTGCTCAGGTCCAAGGGCGCCGAGGCGGCGAAGAATAATCCCACGTGCGACGTGTTGATCGTCGATCGTTCGATCGACGTGTTGGCGCCGATCGTGCACGAATGGACGTACGAGAGCATGGTGACGGATCTCTTGAACGTGCCCGAGGGATTGTACAAGTATAAAATCACGAACAGCAAGGGGGAGACGGAGGCGAAGGAGGCGGTGTTGGGAGAGAACGATCCGCTCTGGGTGGAGCTTCGGCACGCGCACATCGCCGAGGTGCTCAACGCCTTGGCGGACAAGGCGAAGACTTTCGCAAACATCGGGCCGGGACAGGGCGTTGGCTCGCGCGATTTGTCCACGGGACAGCTGAAGAAGGCTGTCGAGACGCTGCCGAAAGTTTTAGAAGAAAAGGCGAAACTTTCCGTGCACACCGCCATCGCGAGCGAGATTAACGAAGTTTTGCAACGATGTGCGCTCAGCGAGGTTGGTCGCGTCGAGCAAGACGTCGTGTTTGGCGACGCGACGAGTAAGGAGATCGTCGCGCTCTTCAACGAGCTCGACACGCAGGGCGTGCGTCTGCCCATGGTGGAAAAGCTTCGCCTGTTGTTGTGTTACGTGAGTTCGCATCCGAACAAGATTGACGCGTCTGAAAAGCAGCGATGGATGCGCGAGACCGGCTTGACGCAGTCGGACGTGGACATTCTCGAAAATCTCGAACTCATGGGCGTCAAGGTTCTCAAGACGCCGAGTAGCGGATCGTACTTTTCTTCGAGCACGAAGAGCTCGCGACCAAAGGTGCTCGAGCGAACGGGCGCGGGAAGCGATTGGGACCTGTTCCGGTTCTTACCCATGGTGGCGGGATTGGTTCGAGAGTTGGACGCGGGCACGCTCGACGTGAACGAGTTTCCTCACGTCGGCGCCGCGGCGGGCGCCGCGCCGCAGAACGCCACCATGATGTCACCCACAAAGGCGCGCTCGGTGCGAACGCGCACCGAATCTTCCTGGGCGACGCAGTCCAGCGGCGCTTCGTGGAACGAGGGCGACAACGACGGCGCGAGCGCGGGTCAACACGCAAGAACAGAATCGACGGCGTCCAACCGCTCGTTGAGTCGATCGACGTCGAAACGCGCCAACCGCCGACTTTTCGTGTTCGTCGTCGGCGGCATGACGCGCGGAGAGTTGCGCGAGGCGCGCGCGTTGAGTCAGCTGTTACACCGCGAAGTCATCATCGGATCCACGTCGCTCGAGACGCCGACGTCGTTCGTACAGAAGCTCACGCAGCTGACGCCGGCGGCGCCCTCCGTTCCGCGACAGTACGCCGACATCGCCGACTTGTCCGGACTGTGACGCGCGCGCGACGGCGAGCGCCCGCCATCGTCGCGCGAAGGCGCTCGCGAGGATACGACACGACGACGACGACGACGACGACGACGACGCGCTCACACATTGT
>MDTE01007430.1_pt1 | contig 15203 bp, 18 predicted proteins | sample 811231 | NCBI WGS metagenome assembly MDTE01 (sample SAMN05326651, study PRJNA326480) | marine metagenome | isolation source: seawater | place: Indian Ocean: Red Sea | collected 2010 | reverse complement strand
TGCTGGCCGATATCCGCAAGGGTGGCGGCAAGGTCTAGGTTGCCCGGGTTCCATCTCTAAGTAGGAGAGCAGCATGCGCGAGAAGATCAAGTTGGTTTCCAGTGCCGGTACCGGGCACTACTACAGCACCGATAAGAACAAGCGCACCACGCCCGACAAGCTGGAGCTAAAGAAGTACGATCCGGTGGTGCGCAAGCACGTGATCTACACCGAATCCAAGATCAAGTAACCCCCCTGCCTGAGCTTCCGGAAGTTGAGACCACCCGTCGTGGGGTGGCCCCGCACCTTTCCGGGAGGGCGCTGGTGGGCTGGCATGTGCGCAACCCCAATCTGCGCTGGCCGGTAACTCTGCCCGATAGCATTCGGGAGCAGCCTGTGGTTAGCGTGGGTCGCCGGGCCAAATACCTGTTGATCAATCTACCGGCGGGCGCGCTGATTGTGCACCTGGGCATGTCGGGAAGTCTGCGGATTGCGGACCCGAACGCGGCGCCGGGCAAGCACGACCACGTTGACCTGTTGTTCACGCCCGACACCGTCCTGCGCTACAACGACCCGCGCCGTTTCGGCAGCATTCACTGGCAGCGTAACCCGGTGATGGAGCACCCCTTACTCCGCGCCCTGGGGCCGGAACCATTGGGGCTGGAGTTTGACGGCGCGTATTTGAAGAGACAGGCCCGGGGCCGCCGGGTGGGTGTGAAGAACTTCATCATGGATGCCCATGTGGTCGTGGGGGTGGGAAACATCTACGCCAATGAGGCGCTGTTCCTCTCGGGCCTGAGGCCCACAGCGCGGGCGGGGCGCGTCACGCGGGCGGGCTATGAGCGTCTTGCCACCGCCATCCGGCGGGTGTTGGGTAATGCCATTGCTATGGGCGGCACCACCTTGCGCGATTTCGTGAATAGCGACGGCAATCCGGGCTACTTTCAGCAGTCGCTCTACGTCTATGGGCGCGCCGGAGAGCCGTGCCGGTTGTGCGCCACCCCATTGAAGGGCATTCGCACCGGGCAGCGCGCAAGCGTGTTCTGCCCGACCTGCCAGGCCGCGGGAAACTTTGGCGGTCGCGATGTCTGAGCGCGCTGGCCGAGCCGCTATTGAGGAACGGGCCCGGCCGGCGCATCAGGTGTAGGCGCGCACCACCGCTGGATGCACAAACTGGGAAATGTCGCCCCCCAGGGAGGCGATCTCGCGCACCAGGGTGGACGAGATAAATGAGCACGTCTGGGAAGTGGGAAGGAACACGTACTCGATTTCAGGGTCTAGCGACTGGTTCATTTCCGCCATCTGGAACTCGTAGTCGAAATCCGTCACCGTCCGCAGGCCGCGAAGGATGAACCGGGCGTCGCGACCCCGCACGTAATCCACCAGCAGGTTGTTGAAGCCTTCAACCGTGACACTGTCGCCGAATTCGGCCAGCACTTCCTGGCACAGCTCGATGCGATCCTTCAGGTCGACGGCCGGATCTTTCTGCGCCGAGGTGCCGATGGCCACGATGACGTGGCCGAACAGATTCAGTGCCCGTTCCACCAGGTCGGTGTGCCCATTGGTAATCGGATTGAACGAGCCCGGATAGACGACCGTGTTCATAATGCCTCCAGCTGAAACGTCGCGGGATGGTATCGGGGGAACCTGGCACTGACAAGGCGCCGCGCCTCAATCGTGGATCGTGCGCCATAAGGCAAACAGGGTGTCGCCGGCGGTGCTTTGCTTGACCACCTGCCATCCCGGCACGTCCTGCAATGATTCGCGGCGCGGCTGCTCGACGTATACCCAGCCTTGCGGGTGCAGCAGCTGTCTGGAGCCCATCGCCGCCAGAGTGGGCTCCAGCGCACCGGAACCGAACGGAGGGTCCAGAAAGATGATGTCCCATTGGGCCTCGGCGCGCTTCAGGAATCGCTGGGCCGGCACCGCATGGACCGTTGCGTTGTCTGCGGAAAGGCGCGCCAGGTTGTCTTTGAGCGACCTGGCCGCAATTCGGTTGCGCTCTACGAAGGTCACCTCGGCGGCCCCTCGAGACAGCGCCTCCAGGCCCAGGGCGCCGCTGCCGGCAAACAGATCCAGGCAGCGCGCGCCTGTGATGTCGGCGGCCAGCCAGTTGAACAACGTCTCCCGGGCCCGGCCCAGCGAAGGGCGCAAACCACTCAGTGCGGAAAAAGCGATCTTTCGCCCCTTCCACTTACCACCGATAATGCGTACTTCGTTGCCCGCCATAACCCATGGTGGTCCAATCGAGAAGCGCCGACAACTGTCGGCCAACTGGTGTGGAAGTAGATACGTGAGCGAACAGGCACAGCAGTCGGAGAAAAGTGGTTTTTGGGGCAAGCTCAGAACCGGCTTGGGAAAAACCCGCGCGCAGCTAGCCGAGGGGGTGGGAAATCTGCTGCTCGGCGAGAAGGAAATCGACGCGGACGTGCTCACCGAACTGGAGACCGCGCTGCTGCTTACCGATGTGGGCGTGGATGCCACCACGGAAATCATGGCCAGCCTGACGGCCAAGGTGAAACGGCGCGAGCTCAACGACACGGTGGCCCTCCACCAAGCATTGGCAGACATGTTGAAGGAGATGCTTTGCCCGCTGGGTCGCCCGTTTACGCTTGAGGGAATCGATCTGCCAGCGGTGATCTTCTTCGTTGGCGTCAACGGAGTGGGCAAGACCACCACCATCGGCAAGCTGGCAAAGCGCCTGCAGGGAGAGGGACATGAGGTAATGCTGGCGGCTGGAGATACCTTTCGGGCGGCGGCCGTAGAGCAGCTGGCAACCTGGGGCGAGCGCAACGGGGTGCCCGTCATCGCTCAGCAACAGGGCTCGGACAGCGCATCGGTGGTGTTCGATGCCGTGCAGGCGGCGCGATCCAGAGGGGTGGATGTGGTGCTTGCCGACACCGCCGGCAGGCTGCAGGCCAAGACCAACCTTATGGAGGAGCTGTCTAAGATCAAACGCGTGGTCAGCCGGCTGGACGAGGCGGCCCCTCACGAAGTCCTACTGGTGTTGGATGCCGGTGTGGGGCAGAACGCGCTAAGCCAGGTTCGCGAGTTCGATGCGGCGGTGGGCGTGACCGGGCTTGTCATTACCAAGTTGGATGGCAGCGCCAAAGCCGGCGTGCTGTTTGCCATCGCCAACGAAACGCAAAAGCCCGTGTATTTCATCGGGGTTGGAGAGTCTGTTGACGATCTCAAGCCGTTCTCTCCCGATGCGTTCGTGGATGCGCTGTTGTCGGGCGACTGATGGGTCAGATCGAATTTCACGGGGTCACCAAACGTTTCGACAGCGGCTTTGAGGCGCTCAAGGACATTACCGCTGAGTTTGCCGAAGGCTCGATGACCTTCCTTACCGGTCACTCCGGCGCGGGCAAGAGCACCTTCCTTAAGCTGTTGCTGTGCCTGGATCGCGTTACCCGCGGACAGATCCTGGTAAACGGCATTAACGTGACTCAGCTGAAAGCCAAGCGCCTGGCTTACTACCGGCGCAATGTCGGTACCGTATTCCAAGACCACCACCTGCTGGCGCATCGCAACATATTCGACAACGTGGCGCTGCCGCTACGGGTAAACGGCATGCGTGAGCGTGAGGTGGGCAGGCGGGTGCGTGCGGCGCTGTCTCGAGTGGGACTGTTGCCCAAGGAACGGTTGCTGCCGCAGTTTTTGTCCACCGGCGAGCAGCAACGGGTGGGCATCGCTCGAGCGGTTGTCACGCGGCCGAAAATTCTGCTGGCAGACGAACCCACCGGGAATCTGGACCCGGAGCTTTCGAAGAACATCATGGAGCTGTTCCGCCAGTTCAACGAGGTGGGAACCACCGTGCTGGTGGCCAGCCACGACCGCGCGCTCATCGAGTCCATGGGGGCGCCCATCGTGGAATTGGCTCAGGGCAGAATTGTTGCCGGACACCGTGGCGGGTAAGGCGAAACGCCGGCACGGCGCTGACCCGTGGCCGCGCCGATGGGCGGGTCCGGTGTCCTGGTGGCAGGACCACCTGCGTATTGCCGCCGAGACCATGCGCTTCGTGAGCGCTAGTCTGGGTACCAGCTTTCTGGTCTGGCTGCTGGTTGGCATAGCGCTGGCACTGCCTTCGGGCCTTTTGTTGCTGCAGCTAAACCTGGCGGAGATGACTTCCGCCTGGGATGGCCGCCCTGGCTTGTCGGTGTACTTTGAGGTGGGCGCGGAGGAATCCAGTGTTCGGGCGGTTGGGCAGCAGCTCGAAGCACACCCCCATATCGAGCGCGTAGAGATCACCACTGCCGCCGAGGCGTTGGCGAACTTTCAGGCACACAGCGGGCTTGCCGATGCCCTGGAACTGCTCGACGAAAACCCCTTACCCGCTTCGCTACGCGCGGTGCTCAAGGCCGGTGCCAGCATGCCGGACCTGGATGCCGTCGGGGCATCCGTGGTAGATGCGGAGGCGGTGGCGGACTTGGTGATAGAGAAGACCTGGATGCAGCGCGTGCTGGATGCCTCTCAGGTGGTCAACCGGCTGGGCATCATTCTGGGTCTGCTATTTGGCGTCGGCGCGGTGCTGGTCACCGCCACGTCCGTGCGGCTCGCTATCGAGTCGCGCCTGGACGAGCTTCGGGTCCTCAAGCTGGTTGGGGCCACGGCAGGCCAGATGCGGCGCCCATTCCTGTATTTCGGGGCGTTTTACGGCTTCGGTGGGGGGCTGGTGGCCGCCATGCTCATCAGCCTGTGCCTGGTGCTTATTGAGAATCCGTTGGCAAATCTGCTCGGCAGTTACGGGCGAGACTTGGAAACTGCCGGGTTTGACCCCATATTCCTCGTTGGCCTGCTCTGCGTTGGTGGACTGTTGGGGGTGATCGGCGCCCTTCTGGCTGCAAAACAACGCCTGGTTAGGCTAGAAGTCCTATAAGCTCAATCAGTTATGGAGCTTTTGCAAGGGTTAGCAGTCTCGACTTGCGAGTGCTAGACTTGCACCAATAAGTGTTACCGGAGGTATCACATGACCACCAACGTACTGTCGCTGAGCAGCCTTTCCCCCGGTCGGGACCTGGATGCGTATATGCAGACGGTGAGTGCATTTCCGATTCTGACCCCTGAGGCGGAAAAGGAGCTGGCTGAGCGCTTCTATTATGAGGATGACCTGGAAGCCGCTCGTGAGTTGGTGTTGTGTCACCTTCGCTTTGTCGTTCACCTGGCCCGCAGCTACGGCGGATACGGCCTGCCCCAGGGTGACCTGATCCAGGAAGGTAATGTTGGTCTGATGAAGGCCGTCAAGCGATTCAACCCTGAAGTTGGTGTGCGCCTGGTTTCTTTCGCCGTGCACTGGATCAAGGCCGAGATCCACGAATACATTTTGCGCAACTGGCGTATCGTCAAGGTGGCTACCACCAAGGCTCAGCGCAAGCTGTTCTTCAACCTGCGCGGGTCAAAAAAGCGTCTGAGTTGGCTCACTCGAGAAGAAACCAAGGCTGTTGCCAAAGACCTGGGGGTGTCGGAACAGGAAGTTACCCGTATGGAAGGCCGGTTGGCGTCCAGCGATCTCGCCTTCGACGGTTATGATGCGGATGATGACAGCGCGCCGGTTGCACCGGCGGCCTACCTCGCGTCTGAAACTGCTGATCCGGCCGATCTGGTGGCGGAGCAGCGCCGGCAGGAAGACAATGGAGCGCGCCTGGCCCAAGCACTATCGGAATTGGACGAGCGCAGCCAGGACATTATTCAGGCTCGCTGGCTCGGTGATCGAAAAGCCACGCTACACCAACTGGCCGAGCGCTACGAGGTCTCTGCCGAACGCATTCGCCAGATTGAGAAAAGCGCTTTCAAGAGATTGGCGAGCGCGCTCGAACCGGCCGCCTGAAGAGACGCTTGGGCACTAAGCTCTGGGTCTGCCTCGCCGCTCTGCTGGGTGGGTCGGGGGTGGTACTAGGCGCCCTTGGTGCTCACGCGCTGAATCATCTCGAACCCACTCTCCTGGCAAACTGGGACACTGCCGTCAGGTTCCAGTTCTTTCACGCGCTGGCGCTCGTTGGTGTCGGCGTTTTGTCTCGCTCGGGATTCAGCAGTCGCTGGCTGACCGCGTCGGGTTTTTTGTTTCTTGCCGGCGTGCTGCTGTTTTGCTCGGCGCTATACGCCCTGGCCCTGGGCGCGCCTCGGGGCGTGGCCGCGTTGGCGCCGGTTGGTGGTGCGGGCCTTGTGTTGGCATGGCTGGCCATGGGCGTTGCGGCGCTTCGGTCTCAGTAGATGGATGAAGCGCGGACTTATCTGCGCCGGCGCGGACGCCTTACTCGTGGTCAGGCGCGCGCCTGGAATCAGTATCACGAGCAGATGGTGGCCCAGGCGCCTGGTGACCAGCCGGACTGGTCGCGCTGGTTCGGGCGTAGCGCGCCGCTGGGCGTGGAGATCGGATTCGGCATGGGTCATGCTCTGGTGGCCTGGGCGCAAGCCCGGCCCCAATGGAACCTGGTCGGTGTAGACGTGTATCAGCCCGGAGTGGGATCCCTGCTGCTGGGCCTGGAGGCAGCGGAACTCGACAATGTACGGGTGTTGGAGATGGACGCGCGTTTGGCGCTGTCGGCCTGCTTTGAAAGCGCAAGCATCGACGAGGCGAGAGTCTTCTTTCCCGACCCGTGGCCTAAAAAGCGCCATCACAAACGGCGTCTCTTCCAGCCACCGTTTGTCGACGACCTGGCCGCGGTGTTGAAACCCGGGGCGCAGCTGTTGATCGCCACGGATTGGGAGGATTACGCGCACTGGATTCGCCAGGTGCTGCGGGGCTCCGACGACTTTGTGGATCTTTATCCCGATCAGGCATCAGCGCCGCGGCCCGAGACTCGGCCGGAGACACGCTTTGAGGCGCGCGGTGTGCGGCTGGGCCACACCGTGTGCGACCTTGCCTACGTCAGGAAGCGTTGAATGATGCCGTCTATGTAGGCAAACCCCATTGGCGTGGTGGCGATGCGATGGTGCTCCACCAATCCGTCTTCCGCCAACGACTCCCACACCGGACTGATGGCAGATTCGTCCAGACCCGTTCTGCGAAAGAACTCTTGAAATGACACGCCTTGTTGCAGGCGCAGCGCGTTGAGCATGAACTCCACCACCACCTGATCGGCGGGCACCGGCTCCGCTATCGTCTCCAGCGGGTCGTTCATGTACAGCCGCGGTTGCGTGGCTTTTCGGGTGCGCACGATGCGTCCTTGCTGCGTCAGCTTGCCGTGAGCGCCGGCCCCTGCGCCCAGATAGTCTCCAAAGCGCCAGTAGTTCACATTGTGCAGGCACTGCTTGTCGGGCCGGGCGAAGGCGGAGACCTCGTAGCGCTCGTAGCCGCGGCTTGCCAGCAAGGCCAGGCCTCGCGCTTCCATCTCTGCTACGTCAGACGCGTTCGGCAGCGTCGGAGGGCGCTTCGCAAATTCGGTCTTCGCTTCGATGGTCAGCTGGTACCAGCTGATGTGGTCCGGTTCCAGCTCCAGCGCCTGAGACAGGTCGGCTTCTGCCTGCCGCGGCGATTGCCCGGGCAACGCGTACATGATGTCGAGATTGATGTTGTCGAACCGGCCCCGCCGGGCGCTGGCAAAACTGGTCCGGATGTCCCCCGGCGAGTGTATGCGCCCCAGAGCGTCCAGATGAAGAGCGTTGAACGATTGGGCGCCGAGCGACAGGCGATTGATGCCAGCCCGCCGGTAGTCGCCCAGGTCCTGGTGTTCCAACGTGCCCGGGTTGGCCTCCATGGTGATCTCTGCATCGGCCGCCAACCAGGGCTTAATCTCATCGAGCAGTGTGGCGAATACGTCGGGTCCAAACAGGCTCGGGGGGCCCCCGCCGCAGAACACGCTTGCTAATTGGGGATCAGCGCTCGCAAGGCTGGCTGCTAGATCTTCCTGGAGCGCGTCCAGATATCTCCCCTGGGAAGCCTGGGACGAAATCGGGTGCGAGTTGAAGTCGCAATAGGGGCACTTCTTTACGCACCAGGGGAAGTGGATGTACAGGGCCGGCGGGGATTCGCTTAGCGCTGGGTTTGCAGCTGATTGCATAGCGCTTGCACCGCTTGACCGCGGTGGCTCAGACGATTTTTTTGCGCGCGCGGCAGTTCCGCCGCAGAGCACTGCAGGTTGCCTACTTCAAACAGAGGGTCGTAGCCGAAACCCCCGCTACCCCGGGGGGAATTTAGGATGGCGCCGTGCCAGGCGGCAGTGGCCACCAGTGGCGCGGGGTCCGCTGCATGGGTCAGAAACACCAGGGCGCAGTAGAAGTGAGCGCGCCGATCGCTCTCGCCATTCAGGTCGCGCAGCAGTTTTTCGTTGTTGGCCAGGTTGTCCCCGTGCGTGCCGGCGTATCTGGCTGAGAGAATCCCGGGAGCGCCGCCCAGCGCAGGCACTACCAGCCCCGAGTCGTCCCCGATGGCCGGTAGACCGGATTCGCGGCTGGCATGGCGCGCTTTCTCCAGCGCGTTTTCGATGAACGTCGCGGCCGTCTCTGGCGCCGGCGTGATGTCCAGGTCGCCCTGGCTTACCAGGTCGAAACCCAGCGGGTGGAGCAACCGATCCAGTTCTTCCAGCTTGCCGCGGTTGGAGCTAGCCAGAACCACGCGCATGGTCGTCTTCCCAGTAGAGTTTTTGCTGAAACTCCACAACCATCTCGGTGCCATCTTCCCGAGTGACCGTGATTTCGAACCGCGTTACCTCTTCGTTGGCGTGCCTCAGTTGCGCCAGGTAATACACGGCGGGTGGCTCGAGCACTTCGGCAAAGTGTAGCGGTTGCCGCTGGCCCAGCAGGTTCGTAGCGCTTCCCCGCACCCGGCCGCGCGCTGGCGTGCCGGAAGCGTCCAGCATGGAGATATTCACAAGCGAGCTGTCTTCGGCTCGAACCACCCCGTATTGCTGGGTGATGGCCGGGCGCAGAAAGGTGCTCGGCAGTACCGCATAGTGCACCTCCCAGGCGCCAAATCGCATGAGCTGTTCGGCATTTGCATTGCACAGCCACAGCAGCAGAACTGTGCCGATGGCGGTCCGAATCTTCATGCGGCGCTGCCTGCTCGACCGAGCCGGTAAAAGGCGGTGTGGCCGAAAACGTTCGGAAAGCGGTTGGCCAATGGGCGTGAAATATGGCGGTCGTCTACCACGAAGCGATCGATGATAGTCAGTGCTTTCTGTCGACACATGCGCTCGAAATCGAGAAATGTGCACAGGTGGATGTTTGGCGTGTCGTACCATGCGTGGGGCAGATGATCGGCCACCGGCATCATGCCCCTGGAGAGCAGATAGGTACGGCAGCGCCAATGGCCGAAGTTGGGAAAGGTCACCACACATTGGTCTGCGATGCGCAGCATTTCGTCCAGCAGCCGGTCCGGAGCTCTCACTGTCTGCAGCGTCTCTGTCATCACCACCATGTCGAAGCTGTCATCGGGAAAGTTATGCAGACCCTGGTCGAGGTCCTGTTCGATGACGTTGACCCCTTTGCTCAGGCAGGTGGTGATGTTGTCAGCATCGATTTCCAGCCCGTAGCCGTTGACGTTCTTGTTAGCCTGAAGGTGGGCCAGGAGCTGACCCTCGCCGCAGCCTAGGTCCAGCACTCTGGCGCCCGGATTGACCAGGTCGGAAATGATGTCCAGATCACGCCTCACCGCAGACCTCCTCGAAGATTCGATCGAGGTAGCTGCGAAGCACGTCGAAGTAGCGGGGAATTTCCAGCAGAAAGGAGTCGTGGCCGTGCTGCGACTCGATGATGGCGCTGGCTACGTTTTTTCTCGCCGAAACCAGTGCGTCCACGATCTCTTTGGAGCGCTCGGTGGAGAATCGCCAGTCGGTGCTGAAAGAGACCACGCAGAACTTGCAGTTCGCCGCGGACAGCGCCCGGGCGAGATCGTCTTCGTGCTCCCGAGCGGGATCGAAATAGTCCAGCGCTCTCGTCATCAGGATATAGGTGTTGGCGTCGAATCGTTGGGAGAACGAGCGTCCCTGGTGGTGGAGGTAGCTCTCTACCTGAAACTGCACGTCGTGGCCGGGCTCGAAACCTCCTGATTGCAGTTCCCTCCCGAATTTCTGGCGCATGCCGTCGTCCGAGAGGTAAGTCACGTGGCCGATCATTCTGGCCAGCATCAATCCCAGTTCCGGGTTCTCGCCCAACTGACTATAGTCGCCGCCGTGGAAACTTGGATCGGAGCTGATCGCCTGGCGAGCAATCTCGTTGAACGCAATGTTTTGCGCGGTGAGCCGGGCGGCGCACGCGATCAGTACCGCGCTATGTAGCCGGTCGGGTTGGTCGATGGCCCACTGCATGGCCTGCATCCCACCCAGGCTGCCGCCCACTACGGCTGCGAATCTGTTGATGCCCAGATGGTCGGCCAGCAGCGCCTGGCTGCGCACCCAATCTTGTACCGTTACCGTGGGAAAGGTGGGACCGTAGGGTTTCCCGGTGTCGGGATTTTCCGAGGTGGGGCCGGTACTGCCGTGACAACCGCCCAGGTTGTTGAGGCTTACCACGAAGAACCGGTCGGTATCGATCGGTTTCCCCGGGCCCACGCAGCTGTCCCACCAGCCCGGCTTCGCGTCGTCTTGGTCGTGATAACCGGCGGCGTGATGGTTTCCGGACAACGCGTGGCAGATCAGTATGGCGTTGGATCGGTTCTCGTTCAGCGAACCATAGGTCTCGAAGACCAGGTCGAACGAGGCCAACCTTCCCCCGGCAGAGAGATGCAGGGGTGCGCCGTGGTGGTACACCTGAGGTGTGACCACGCCAACGGATCGATTGGTTTGCGCCTGGGCCATGATCTGCGTGATGTTTCGCGTCGCCGCGCCAGTCTAAGGGGACGGCGAGTCTAAAGCATGGGCTTCGCGCCCATCAAGGCGCCGGGGCCGGGGGCTAGCTCATCAATCCGGCGAACATCTGAGGCAGCAGGCGCTCCACTACGCCCAGTATTAGAAACACCAGGATGGGTGACAGATCCAGGCCTCCCAGTGCCGGCAGCAGCTTCCTGGCCGGCGCCAGCACCGGTTCGGTAATCTGGTGCAGCAGTGCCAGCGCGGGGTGATAGTTCCCGGGTGCGATCCAGCTGGCGATGATGGCGATGAGAATAGACCACTTGAGGATGAAAAGATTCAGCAGAATGACGGCCAACACGCTGCTGGCGAGCATGGGTACCAGGCCCAGGCCGCCGTCGCTTAAGCCTGCCAGCGCGGCCAGCAGCAGGATGTGCACGACAACGGCAGCCACGAAAGAAGCCAGATCCAGGTTCTTGTAGCCTGGTACCACGAGGCGAACGGGTCGCAGAAAGATGTCGGTGGCCTTCACGATGCCTTGGGAGATGGGGTTGTAGAAATCTACCCGGCACGCTTGCAGCAGAAAACGCAGAACGAATAGAAAACCTAGGATCTGGAGGACAAAATTAACCACATAGATGAGGACTTCACTCATGCACCGAACTCCTTGGCCAACTCTTCTGACCGGTCGCGGGCGCCGGCTAGCGCTTTGCCGATGATACCCGTGCAATCCGCCTCATCCAGTATGAACAGCGCTTTTTGGGTGGTGCCCCCGGGAGAGGTGACATTCTGCCGCAGGCGGTCGGGAGGCAGGCCCCCCTCCCTGGCCATGCGTGCCGCACCATGAGCGGTCTCTACGGTGAGCAGGGCCGCACTTTCGGTTGAAAGCCCCATTGCCTCGCCAGCCTTGATCATCGCCTCCATGAGGTAGAAAAAATAGGCTGGCCCGCTTCCTGACAGCGCCGTCACCGCGTCCAACATGGATTCGTCGTCAACCCAGATGGTCTTGCCCACCGCTGAAAGTACTGCTTGGGCAGCCCCTTTGAGTTCGGCGCTGACATGCTCGTTGGCGAACAGAGCGGTAATGCCGGCACCAAGCAGGGCCGGTGTGTTAGGCATGCAGCGCACAATCGGTTGGCTGTCGCTCGTCCATCTTTGCAGGCTTGTTGAAGAAACGCCCGCGGCGATAGAAACCACGAGCTGCGATGGCTGCAGCGGCAGTGCCTTGACCACACCGGCGAGAACCTGCGGCTTGACCGCCACCACGACGATGTCCGCGTGGGCTATCGCTTCGGCGTTGTCGGACGTTGTCGAAACGCCGGCGTTTGCAAGCGCAGCCAACTGTCGGGCGTCTGGATCGGCTGCGCAGATTGTGCTGGCGTCGAATCCGTCGGCGAGCAGGCCGTTGATCAGGGCAGCCGCCATGTTGCCGGCGCCAATGAATGTAATGGAGGTGCTCACGGCAGCAGGTATTTTCCTTGTTTGAGTCTGTTCGTCATGCAGGCGAGTCTGTTAGTCACGGGCTCCGAATATGTCGGTGCCGATTCGCACGTGGGTGGCGCCGGCGGCAATGGCCTGCTCGAAGTCTCTGCTCATTCCCATTGACAAGCTGTCCCACGCTGGCCCTGCCATTGTGCTGAGGTCATCGAATAGCGTTCTCAAGCGGCCGTAGCTTGCCAGCGGGTCGGCATCGATGTGCAGTATGGTCATCAGTCCGCGCACGCGCAGGGCGGGAAGTTCGGCCACCTGTGAGAGCACCTTGGCTGTCTCACCCGGTGCGAGGCCCGCCTTGGCTGGATCTTCGTCAACGTTTACCTGCAGGCACACTTGGAGCGTCTTTCCGTGTGGGCAGGCATCGTTCAACCGCCGGGCAATCTTGGTGCGGTCCAGCGTATGAACCCAGTGAAAATGCTCCGCGATGGCGCGGGTCTTGTTGGACTGGATGGCGCCGATAAAATGCCAGGTGGCATCCAGGTGGGCCAGCGCCTGAATTTTTGGCAAAGCCTCTTGCAGGTAGTTTTCGCCAAAGTTAGACAAGCCCGCTGCGTAAGCTGCCTCGATATCAGCCACTGGCTTGCGTTTCGACACGGCGATGATGGTAATCGATGCCGGGTCGCGATGTACGGCGCCCGCCGCATCGGCCACTTGGGCTTGAGTCGCCGCGATATGTTTACCGATGGATTGCAAATTGAGGCCGCCAACTCCATCCCAAACTGGCATACGCCGTGACATGGAGGTCCGGAGTTCGTGGTTAATCGGAAACATAGATAATACTATAACCGCCTCAACCCAGAGTTTTTGCGCGTAGGCAAGGATTGCTGATGGATATCACGGAACTTCTCGCTTTCAGCGCCAAGCAGGGCGCTTCCGACCTCCACCTGTCAGCCGGATTACCGCCCATGATTCGGGTAGACGGCGACGTTCGCAGGATCAATCTGCCCGCGCTCGAGCATACCGAAGTTTACTCGTTGGTCTACGAGATCATGAATGACAAGCAGCGCAAGGACTTCGAGGAGTTTCTGGAGACCGATTTCTCCTTCGAGGTGCCCGGCGTTGCCCGCTTCCGAGTCAACGCGTTCAACCAGAACCGCGGCGCCGGCGCGGTATTCCGGACCATTCCATCCAAGGTACTCACGATGGAAGACCTGAACATGGGTCAGGTCTTTAAAGACGTCGCCATGGTGCCCCGAGGGCTGGTGCTGGTGACGGGTCCCACGGGCTCGGGCAAGAGCACCACGCTGGCGGCCATGATCGATTTCATCAACGACAATCGTTACGATCATATTCTCACCATCGAGGATCCCATCGAATTCGTCCACGAGAGCAAGAAATGCCTGGTTAACCAGCGTGAGGTGCATCGCGACACCCACGGGTTCAACGAGGCGTTGCGCTCGGCCCTGCGGGAGGACCCCGACATCATCCTGGTAGGCGAGATGCGCGACCTGGAAACCACTCGGCTGGCGCTGAGCGCGGCGGAAACGGGCCACCTGGTATTTGGTACCTTGCACACCTCGTCCGCAGCAAAAACCATCGACCGTATCATCGATATGTTTTCGGGCGAAGAAAAAGACATGATTCGTTCCATGCTGGCTGAATCGCTCCAGGCGGTAATCTCGCAGACGCTGCTAAAGCGAGCCAATGGCGGCCGCGTGGCGGCCCACGAGATCATGATCGGCACGCCTGCCATTCGGAACCTGATCCGCGAGGACAAGGTCGCGCAGATGTACTCGGCCATGCAGACCGGCAGCGCGCAAGGCATGACCACGCTCGATCAGTGCCTGCAGGATCTGGTTGCCCAGCGCACGGTCACGCGCGCGGTTGCGCGTGAGAAAGCCAAGATTCCGGAGAACTTTTAAAGCGGTCTGAAAATATGGAATTCGAAAAACTCCTTAAGCTGGCTGTTGAGAAAGGCGCATCGGATCTATTTGTCACGGCCGGTAAGCCCCCCATGCTGAAGATCAACGGCAAGCTGACGGCGGCGGGTAAAGCGGTCCTTACGCCGGAGCAGTCCAGCGACCTGGTGCTGGGCATCATGAACCGGGAGCAGCAGGACGATTTCGTCAAGCACCACGAGTGCAACTTCGCCATCAATGCCGGCACACTGGGGCGCTTCCGGGTGAGTTGCTTCTACCAGCGCAACCTGGTGGGTATGGTGCTGCGGCGCATCGAAACCACCATACCTATGATCGGAGATCTTGGATTACCCGGGATCCTTGAAGAACTTGCCATGACGCGCCGCGGGTTGATCATATTCGTTGGCGCGACGGGTACCGGCAAGTCCACGTCTCTGGCTGCCATGATCGGGCACCGCAATCAGAACTCCAGCGGCCACATCATCAGTATCGAAGATCCCATTGAATTCGTGCACCAGCACCAGGGGTGCATCATTACCCAGCGCGAAGTGGGCGTGGATACGGAAAGCTTCGAAATGGCGCTGAAGAATACCCTGCGTCAGGCGCCGGACGTCATCATGATCGGCGAGGTGCGCACCAGGGAGACCATGGAGCACGCCGTGGCCTTTGCAGAAACGGGGCACCTTTGCCTTTGCACCCTGCACGCCAACAACGCCAACCAGGCGTTAGACAGAATCATTCATTTCTTCCCCGCAGACCGCCACACTCAGGTATGGATGGATTTGTCCTTGAACCTGCGTGCCATGGTGGCTCAGCAGCTCGTTCCCACTACCGACGGGGAAAGTCGACGCGCCGCCATCGAGGTGCTCATCAACACGCCCCTGGCCGCCGACCATATCCGCAAGGGCGATGTGCATCTGCTCAAGGAGCTCATGAGCAAGTCTACCGAGCAGGGGATGCAGACCTTCGACCAATCTCTGTACCACCTTTACTCCGAAGGCGAAATCTCTTACGAGTCGGCGCTGGCCCACGCGGACTCCGCCAACGATCTGCGCTTGATGATCAAGCTGGGATCTGACGCCAACCGGGATCCGATGGCGGCAACGGAAGGGTTGAGCCTGGAAGAAGAGGAAGAGCCGAATTTCGG
>MDTE01105794.1_pt1 | contig 15206 bp, 13 predicted proteins | sample 811231 | NCBI WGS metagenome assembly MDTE01 (sample SAMN05326651, study PRJNA326480) | marine metagenome | isolation source: seawater | place: Indian Ocean: Red Sea | collected 2010 | reverse complement strand
GCTGATCTGCCCGTCGGGGCCCGTGATCTCGACCGGAGCCGCTGCGGGGCTCCGCGCCACATAGAACCGTCCGGTCGCCTCCACGACGAACTCGAGGCCGCCAGCCGCACACCGGAGCTCGATCCAGGTGCCCGTGACCTCCAGCGTGCCGTCCGGCCTCGACCGTACGGCAGGAGGTGGGGGTGGGGACAGGGGCGGTTCGTCGACAGCGGGTGACGGCGCGACCGGCACGATGGTCCGGGTGCGTCGCCGGGGCGACTCTCGCCGCCGCGCGTTCTCCACCAGGACCTGGTCGTTTCGAGCGATGGCGCCGGCCAGCGGTGCGAGTCCACCCTCGGCCTCGGCGTCGGGCATCCAGGTTCTCGCGCGTTCAAGGGTCGTGCGGGCCGCCTCCACGTCGCCCATGCCCAGGAAGACCAGACCGAGCGTGGACCAGGACGTGGGATCGGTCCGGTCGAGGTCGAGCGCCGATCTGGCGAAGGCGACCGCCTGCGGAAAATCGAGCGTCTCGACATGGCTACGCGCCAGGGCCCGGTGGGTCAGGGGAAACCGCGGGTTGAGGTCCATCGCGGTGCGGAGGGCGGTGAGTCGCGCCGTCCGCGCCGCGTCGGATGCCGGCTCTGGTGCGAGTGTGGCCAGCAGGTAGTGGGTGGCGAAGTCGCGCGATCCCAGTCGGGCCGCGGCGTCGAATGCCTCCAGCGCGAGGTCGTCGCGGTCGTTGTCCAGATGCAGGCGGCCCTTGATGTCGTAGGGGAGGGCCAACGTGTCGTCGCGCGCGACCGCCTCGTCGATCAAGGCGAGGGCGCCGCCCGGGTCTCCGCCCCAGTGGCGTATCTGCGCTCGGCGGGCGAGCGTCTCGGCGGTATCCAGGGCGCGGACGGTGAAGCCGGTCTCGTCGACCGGGTCGTCGAAAGGGCGCTCCAGCTGTCCGAAGACGAACCGGCGAACATACTCGCTGAGCTGGGTGTCGATCTCCCCGGGGTCGCCCACCGCCTGCGCGAACGCCTCCACCTGGTCGGCGCCCTGCTGGACCAGAGCCACATAGGACTCGAGGGCGCGCCGGGCCACCAGTTCCTCGTTTCCCAGCATCAGGAAATGAGTCAGCGCCCACGCCTGGGCGTAGAACGCCCCGACATCGCCAGTCCCGTCGTGCGGGTTCGTCCTGACCGCTAGCAGCTCGGGGAGCGGCACACGGCGTTGCCTGAGGTAGCGGACCGCGTCCGGGTCCGGTCGGCCGTAGCGCGCCCGGTCGGCGTCGATCTCCGCATTCGAGTAGAACTCGGCCATGCCCTCGCGGAGCCACAGCGGGAGCCCCGCGGCCAGGGTCACGCGTGTCAGCAGATGAAAATACTCGTGATAGACGGTTTGTCGCCCAGCGTCGAGACGCAGGACGATCTGGTTCTCGAACGGACCGGCGCGGAAGATGCCGCCTGGTCGCGGTCCGTCCTCGTAGCGCGGCACGAGCTCGGCCAGCGCCTCGGCATCCTCGACGACGAAGACCGTCACCGGGCGGAGCGGGTCGTTCACACCGTCGGGGAGCGCTTGCGCGAAGAAGGCGTGTATCCGCTCGAGATCGCCGGCCACCGCACGACCGGTCTCGGCGCCTTCCGGGGTGAGAACGGTGAATCGCGGGCTCGTCACTGCCGTCCAGGACTGGGCGGCGGAGAGACAGGGCGCCGATAGCGCCAGCAGAACCACGCCGATCCGACCGATGGTGTTGGGGCGCGTCCTCATCATTGCCGGCTATCCGGAAGAGACCAGTTGCATCATATCCAACACCGGCGGACAAGCATGTATCCTGACGTTACGCCACGAAGGGACTGACTGATGACCAACCGACTTCGCCACGTTCTCGCTGCCGCGCTGCTCCTGTCCACCGCTATCGCGGCCCATGCCGCAGACGACCCGGTTCAGCTGACCTACGGTCAGGTGTCCGGGGTCGAGATCGAAGACGGCGTCACCGTGTATCGGGGGATTCCGTTCGCAGCGCCTCCGGTCGGCGATCTCCGCTGGAAGCCGCCCCAGCCGCCGATCCCCTGGCAAGGGGTGCGCACGGCCGACACCTTCGGACCAGCCTGCATGCAGGGACGGTCGCAGCTGCTGAGCGAGGACTGTCTGTATCTCAACGTCTGGACCGGCGCCGAGAGTGCCGAGGCGGGCCTCCCCGTCATGGTGTGGATTCACGGTGGTGGCTGGAGCTCGGGCGCGAGCAGTGTCGGGATCTACGACGGCGCCGGCTTTGCCGAGAAAGGTGTCGTGCTGGTGTCGGTGAACTACCGGATGAACGCGTTCGGGTTCATGGCGCATCCGGCGCTGTCGGCCGAGTCGGAGCGAGGCGTGTCTGGCAACTACGGCATCCTCGATCACGTCGCGGCCCTCGAGTGGGTACGCGACAACATCGGCGGATTCGGCGGCGATCCGGGCAACGTGACGATCTTCGGGGAGTCGGCCGGCGGCGCGAGCATCTACTCGCTCCTGGCGACGCCGCTGGCCGAGGGACTGTTCCATCGGGCCATCTCGCAGAGCACCTGGATCACACCGACCAACGTGACCCACCTGACGCGCCACAACGGGTTCTCCGACAGCGCCGAGGAACGGGGCCGGCGCGCGGTTGCGTCCAAGCTCGAGGAGCTGGGACGCACCGACCATGACGACCTGCTCACCGCGATGCGGGCGATGTCGGCCGAAGAGCTGATGGACATGCAGTTCAACGTCTCGCTGGCCGAAGACGGGTGGGTCATTCCGCAGGCGCCCGCCGACCTCTTCAGGACGGGCGCGCACAACGTGGTGCCGCTGCTGGCGGGGGTGAACGATGGCGAGGGGCTCATGTTCGTGCGCCCGAACCGCACCTTCGAGACGTTGGAGGAGCAGCGTCAGCAGCGGGTCGAGGAATGGGGCGAGCACGGCCGGGGGCTGGCCGAGCATTATCTGGCCGAGAGCGCGGACCAGCTGTACACGAGCGAGGTCGACTACAACACCGACCTCTGGTTCGCCCGGCCCAACCGGGAGATCCTGAACGCCAACGCCAGCACGTCAGGCGACGCCTTTATGTATCTGTTCACCCGGAACCTGCGCGACCCTGCCGAGCGGGCGCCGCACGCGATGGAGCTGCGCTACGTCTTCCAGACCCTGCCCGATGACGCACCAGCCGTCGATCGACAGGTCTCCGACCTCATGAGCGACTACTGGGTGCAGTTCGCCAGCACCGGGAACCCCAACCGTGACGGGTTGCCGGCCTGGCCCGCCTACGACGCCGATTCGCAGACGTATCAGGTGATCGGGGCCGACGTCGGACAGGGGAGCGGGTTCCACCGCGCCGAGCTGGACGAGATGGACCGCTACTTCACGGCGACCTACGACAGCGCCAAGTAGCCAGAATCGGCGGCCGAGGTAGGTTCTGGCCCGGCGCCCGTCTGGCAAGGCGCTAGGAGGGAGCAGGCAGGTGGCCTGTGACCGACGAAGCAACGCTGCCAGACGGGATGCCGGGACGGAACCTACGCCAGCGCGCGCTCGAACAGCGCGAGCAGACGGCTCCAGGCGCGTTCGGCCTGGGCCTCGTGGTAGACCTGCGAGTCGATGGCGCACCATCCGTGCATGGCGCCCTCGTAGACCTCGATTTCGGCCGGGATGTTGGCGGCCGCGTAGGCCTCCCTCAGCGTTTCCTTCGCCTGCGGATCCCGCTCGTCGTCGTTCGCCGCCACACAGTGCAGCATCTCGGCCTGGGTGTCGGGGATGAGCAGGTGCGGGCTGTCGTCGCTGTCGGTGGCGAGTCCGCCGCCGTGGAACGTGGCGCCGGCCGCCAGGCGGTCAGGCACCGCGGCCACCGTGCGCATCACCATCGGACCGCCCATGCAGTAGCCGGTCGTCCCGATGCCCTTGCTCGTGTCGGTCGCCGCCTGCTGGTCGATGAAGCTGACAAACGCGCGGGCGTCGGTGAAGTGGGTCGTGGCGTTCAGGTTGCGGGCCATCGGCAGCACGATGGCGCGCGTCTCGTCATCGGCAAAGCTCGCGCCTTCCTCGACGACCGGCGACCGAGCATCGCGATAGAACGGGTTCACCGTCAGCACCGAGTATCCCGACTCGGCCAGCCGCTTGCCCATCACCCGGAATGCCGGACGGAGCGCCAGGATGTCCGGCCAGACGAGGACCGCCGGATGCTGTCCGCTCGACGGGTGTACCCAGTAGGCGTCGCAGGTGCCGTCCGGGGTCGTGATCTCCACGTCGGTCTCGGTCACCGCCTGGGCGTTGGCCACCTTGGGCAGCATGGCCGCGAGCCCGGCGATGCCGGCGATGTGGCCGAACTGTCGGCGGGTGATGCCGGCCTTGCGCGCGTACTCGTCCGCGTCTTGCTGGGTCAACTTGTCACACATGGTCTGCTCCTCGGTTGGCTGTCGATCGATGCCGGATAGTTGTCGAAGACGGCCGGTGGGGCCAGTCTGCTTACCGGGTCACGGTGACCGTCACGTCCTTGTAGTCGACCTGTCCACCGTCGTGGGCAAGGCCCCGTATGACGTAGGTACCGGGTTCGTCGAAAGTGGCGGTCGCCCGCCACCGGTTGTCAGGTGGAATCGGCGGCGGCGCCCAGCCGGCCGACCAGGGCGAGTTGCCGCCGTCACGAGTGTCTTCCCAGACCTTGGTCTGCGGCGGGGCGAACGTGACCGGCGCCGGGCCCCGGTAGCGGAACCAGGAGAATCGCAGGCCGGTGGCCGAGTTGGGGACGAAGTGACTCTGCCCGACCAGAAAGGCCGGCATCGGTCGCCGGTCAGGCTTGCCGTCGTCGCTGGCGACCGCTGAGAGCGCGACCGCGTCACCCACACGAGTCGTCAGCGTGGCCGGGGTCTCCAGCGTGAGCTCCGGGGCGACATTGCCCAGCACATCGGCCCGACCCCCGGTCTGTCCGCCGGCCCCGAAGTTGGCCGCCATCACCACGTCGTCGACCACGTAGGCGGGGCGCAAGGTTGCGTAGGCCTTCTCGGTGACGCCGTTGGTGGTCAGTGTCCAGACGATCTCGCGGTCGCCGAAATCGGCTGGTACCCGTACCCGAAACACGAACTGGTTTCGGCGGGGGAAGAAATGTGTCGGCTGCCCCTGGTCGAGACCGCCCGGTTCCAGGAAGTTGTCGGGCCCGACCGGCACGTCGATCTCTTCCTCCCAGTTGCGGTTGTAGTAGCCGAAGAGGAGATCGAAGCTGCCGTCGGCGTTCTTCCAGAAGCCCTCGTAGACCGGGGCGATGTTCTGTCCACGGGCGGGTGCCTGGGCATTGACCGGGCCCGCGACGGCCACCGCCGCCACCGCCGTGGCGACGAACGCCCTGCCGCCCGTCACTGCTGGTCTCCCACCACCCGGCTCGGCAGCTCCTCGAACCCGCACAACGGGCAGCCGAGCGCTGACTGGCCGATGTCGAGGCCGAGCTGCTCGCGTCGCAGGGCCATCTCTTCCTGGAACTGCTCGTCGGTCAACCGAAGCGCCGGCGCGATCAGGATCGCCATGTTGTCGATCGACCGATGTCCGAGGCCGCTCCAGTTGCGCGGGTCGACGACATTGCGGTTGGTGGGGGTGTTGTCGAAGGTCGCCGTCACGTGGAGCAGCGTGCCCCGGGGAAGGAGGGGCGCCGCTTCCTCGGCATACTTGTAGACCTTCACCCAGTTGTGGTCGTAGCCGGCGCAGCTCAGCGTCTCGGCCCGCCCCCCCCACACCGCCTCCAGACACATCCGCACGCCGGCCGCGTGCATGTGCGGTTCGAAGGTCGAGAGCTTCGTGTGGCTCGTGAGGGTGGTGTAGAAGTGCGCTTCCTGCCCGGAGGTCATGCCGCGCAGGTCTATCTCGCCCGTGCCGAACGTCAGGGTGCCGATGCGTCGGGTCGGCTCGTAGTCCCGTGGGTGGAACTTGAAGCCGAGTCGGAGGTTTGCGGTCGTGTCTTCGCCGTTGGCGTGCATGTGGACCGAGTTGAAGAACACCTGGTCGCCCGCTTTGAGCAGCCGCCCGGCTCGTGGGTCGAAGTAGTCGGCATTGCGCCCGACCTCGTGCACCGGCCAGCCGGCGAACGCCGAGGGGTTGCCATCGGCGTCGAGCGTGGTCCAGATGGCGTGGTGGAAGATGAACCGGCCCCCACTACCGCCCTGGACGTCGCTCACCTCCTTGATCTGTAGCGCCTCGACATACCGGTCCTCGGTGGTGCCGGCTGAAACCGGGGCGAGTGTGCCCCACCAGTCGGGCGCATCCCCGGCCAGCGTGATCGACGGAGTATCGACGATGAGATCCGGTTCGCCGATGCTCCACTCGTCGGCGGCCGCGAACTCCAGCGGCGGCGGCAGGTCGGCCGGGTTCCCGCGTGGTGCCCCGGCGTCAGCCCACGCGCCCAGTGTCCGGATCTCCTCGTCGGTGAGGGAGATGTCGTCCTGGTAGGCCTGGATGCCGATGGTCTTGTCGATGAACCAGGGCGGCATGACGCCCATCGAGGTCCCCAGCGCCGTGCGCTGTTTGATGGCCCGGGCCCAGGGGCGCGCCTCTTCGTAGGTCAGCAGCGACATCGGCGCCACTGAATTCGGTCGATGACAGCTCTGGCAGCTGCGCTGAAGGATCGGCGCGACATCCTTGGCGAACGTCGGTGCGTCCGACGATTGACCGGTGGCGATCGTCCCCGCGGACAGGAGTATCCCGACCGCCAGCGCGACCGGAGTCCTACCGTCACGTCTGTCCGTCATCTGTCTCTCCTCCGGCAACTCTGGGTACGTTCCCCGAATATACGTCGGATCCGACGCCTTCTCAAAGACGACCGGGTTTCCTGGCGAGACGGGTGCGTGGCAAGGCGCAAGGAGGGAGCAGGCCGGGTGCCTGTGACCGACGAAGCAACGCCGCCACGCGCGCGTGTCACCGAGAAACCTAGACGACTGTTAGCCAGCCGTGGGGGTCCGGAGCCTGGCCGTAATGCACGTCCTGGAGCGCGTGCCGGAGCTTGCTCGTGTTCGGTCCGCCCTGGCCGTCTCGGACGTCGATCTCACGCCCCTGATAGACGAAGGTGCCCACCGGCGTCAGGCCGGCGGCGGTCCCCGACAGCGCGGCCTCATGCGTCTCGGCCCAGTCGAGGAGCTCGGTCACCGTGAAGTTCCGTTCATTCACCCGGTAGCCGAGATCCGCCGCCAGGGTCAGGATTGACGCGCGGGTCATGCCATGGAGGAACGAGTCGTCCAGCGGCTTGGTGATGACCTCGTCGTCGGTCAACAGGATGAAGTTGGCGGCGCCGGTCTCCTGCACGTCGCCGTCGGGGCAGAACAGCACCTGGTGGACGCCGAATTCGCGCTGAGCGTCCAGCGTGGGGCCCAGGGCGGCGGCGTAGTTCCCGCCGGTCTTCGTGCTGCCGAGCTGGGCGGTCGACCGGGCCCGTACGTCGTCGATCAGAAGCTTCAAGGGACGCACGCCACCGGCAAAGTAGTCGCCCACCGGTGACAGGAGCACGAACAGCAATGCGTCGGACGCCGGCGCGGCCGCGGCGCCGATGTTGGGCGTGGTGCCGACCAGCGTCGGGCGGATGTAGAGGGAGCTCGGTGGCTCGGGTATGTCGTCGACGTGCTGGGCGATCAGGTCGACCACCATGTCCGACAAGGTGTTGGCCTCGGGGATCGGGAGCCGAAGCGACTCGGCGCTCTTCCGCATCCGGGCCACGTGGTCGTCGAGACGGAAGACCCGCGCGCGGCCGTCCTTCCAGCGATACGCCTTGAACCCCTCGAAGCAGGTGCTCGCGTAGTGGAAGACGTGCGATGCGGGGTGCAGCGCTAGCGGGGCCAGCGGCTGAATGGTCGGGGTTTGCCACGCGCCATCCTCGAAGCGCACGGTGGCGAAGCTGTCACAGAACTCGGTTCCGAACTGACTCATCTCGTTCCTGTCGACGGGATCCGGCCGGCTGCCAGAAAGGCCATTCTATCAACTGGTTCTCCCCGAGCGGAGCCTCAGACTCGAACGTCCGATACAGTACGCAGAGCCATGGACGACCACGCGATCCTGATCAACGCGTCCGAACGGCCCGGGATGCTGTCGCGTCTGACGACGGTACTGGCCGACCACGACGTCAACATCACCCACGTCGACATCCACATCGGACGACCGTCGTCCACCATCTACTTCGAGATCTCGGTTCCCGACGGACGTCTGCCGGACGTGCTGGGTGGGCTCGAGGCGCTCGACGGGGTGCAGACGGCGCACGAGACGCCGTCGGCCGGCCGGATCTACGGGAAACGGATCATCGTGATGGGCGGCGGCGCCCAGGTCGGGCAGGTGGCGCTCGGGGCCATCACCGAGGCCGACCGCCACAACATCCGGGGCGAGCGGATCTCGGTCGACACGATCCCGCTGGTGGGTGAGGCGGAGCTGGCGGCGGCCGTACGGGCCATCATCCGACTGCCGCGGGTGCAGATGCTCGTGCTTGCCGGCGCGCTCATGGGTGGCGAGATCACCGCGGCTGTCGAAGAGGTCCGCGCCAGCGGGCTGCGGGTCATCTCGCTGAGCATGGCCGGTAGTGTGCCCGAGGCCGCCGACCTGGTCATCAGCGATCCGGTGCAGGCCGGGGTGATGGCGGTCATGGCGGTCGCCGACACCGCGAAGTTCGATCTGATGCGTCAGGGAAAGAAGCGGTTCTAGCGTCGCTCAGCGTGATAGGCTGACGATCTCCGGTTGCGCGTCACCTCTCTCCTCATTGACGCGCGCTACTTCACAATCCGCGGTCGGACATCCGCCTGGTCGACCTGTGTCGTCCTGGCGCGGAGCCGCCTGTGCGGCTCGGGAGGCAGCGATGCTACGGCACCTCGTTCGTCAGTACGGGTTCAACCTCCACTTCACCAAGATGCTCGTGGGAGATCTCACGCCGGAGCAGATGTGTGCCCAGCCGGCTGGTGTGGTGAACCATGCAGCCTGGTCGCTCGGGCATCTGGTGCTGTCAGCCGACCAGCTGGCACAGCTCGTCGGGCTCGACTCGGATCTGCCCGATGGCTACGACGCGCTGTTCTCGGCAGGGAGCCGTCCCACCGAGGATCCGCCCACGTATCCGTCGCGCGACGAACTGCTCGCCGAGCTCGAGCGACAGCATGCACGGGCGCTGGAGGCGGTGGAGCGGCTCGACCCCGAGGCTTGGGTGCAATCCCATCCCGAACCATCGTTTCGCCAGTACTTTCCGACGCTCGGTGACCACATCACGTTCCTGATGACCGCGCACGAGATGGCCCACCTGGGTCAGATCGCGGCCTGGAGACGGGCGCTGGGACTGGGCTCGGCAACGGGGGTGTATGGGCTTGATCCGATCTCGTGGACGGGTTGACTACGCTGCCGGTGCAAGTCTCCGGCGTTCAAACTCGGCCGGACTGATCTGACCGAGGGTCGAGTGTCGGCGTCGTTGGTTGTAGAACACCTCGATGTAGTCGAACAATTCCATCTTGGCCAGGCCGCAGCTCTCGAAGTGCTCGCCGAGCTCGAGCTTGACCGTCGAGCACCAGCTTTCCATCACCGCGTTGTCGTAGCAGTCGCCCCGGCGACTCATGCTGCCCATCATGCCGTGCGCCGTGAGGATGGCCTGATAGTCCTCGCTGGCATACGGACTGCCCTGGTCGGAGTGGTGCAAGAGGCCCACGGGCGGCTGGCGCCGTTTCAGGGCCATCTGCAGCGCCTTGCTGACGAGATGTCGGTCGTTGATGGCACTGATGGCCCACCCGACCAGGAAGCGCGAGAAGAGGTCGAGCACGGCCGCCAGGTAGAGCTTGCCGCTGCTGCCGATCACGAACTCCGTCGTGTCGGCGACCCACCGTTGATTCGGCGCGTCGGCGACGAAGTCCCGGTCGAGGACGTTGGCCGCCACCGGCTGATCATGCTCGCTCATCGTGGTGCAGTTGTAGCGCTTCCGGACCCGGGCCCGAAGGCCGTCCGCTTGCATCAGCCGGACGACCCGTTTGCGACTCACGGCCTCGCCCTGCGCGAGCAGGTCCTCGTAGACGCGCGGGCTCCCATACCGGCCCCGGCTGGCCTCATGGGAGGCGCGGATCAACACGCGGAGCTGCGCGTCGCGCTGGGCATGGGCCGACGCCGGGCGGTGCCGCCAGGCATAGAAGCCGCTGGGCAACACCTCGAGCACCCGGCACATCGCTCTGACGCTGAAGGAGGCCTTCTCCGCGTGGATGAACGCGAACCTTACGCGTTCTCCTTGGCGAAGAAGGCCGCGGCTTTTTTTAGGATCTCCCGCTCGGTCCGGAGCACGCGATTCTCTCGGCGGAGCCGCCGCAACTCCTCGCGCTCCTCGGTCGTCAGCCCGGTGCGCCCCTTGGTCCGATCCGCCCGGGCCCGTTCGACCCACGTCCGCAGCGCGGACTCCGTCAAATCGAGCTCGCGGGCCACCTGACCGACCGTCTTGCCCTCGTCGAGCACCAGCCGGACGGCGCCGACCTTGAACTCATCCGTGAACCGTCGCCGCACACGCCGCGGCTTGCCTGTTGCTCCCATCGTGGACATCGTATCCCCCTCTCGGGATGTGTCCACGAGATCGGATCAAGCCCAGTAGCACCCTACCCGGCGGTGAGGCGAGTCAGCCACCACATACCGCCGACCAGGGCGAGCACGGTGGCCACCAGCAAGGCGAGCGACACCCACATCCAGGGACCGAAGCGGAGCGGGCTCTTGTCGGCGGGCTGCGCGCCGATGAGAGCCAGCAGCCGGTCGGCGCACGGCTGACAGCCGCGGCAGTGCGCGAGGATCCGCTCGGTGCGTTTTCTGCCCAGCCGTTCCTTGGCCAGCTTCAGCAGATCGTCGGTCGACGGATGAGCCTCGGTGCTCTGTGGCGATGCCATCGGGCTGGGGAGATGAGCGGCTAGCCCTGCCAGGCCTGGCTCCCGCCGGGGTTGAGACTGAGCGCGTGACGAAGACCGACCAGCACCAGATCGGGGAGGAGTTCGTCGAAAACACCGTCGTTCTCGAACAGCACCGACAGTCCGCCGGTCCCGATCAGCAGCGCCGGTTCGCCGCCGAAGGCCTCGCCCCGAATCTGCTCGGTCAGTCCCGTGACCACCGTGCGGTTCCCGAAGTACAGACCCGACTGGATACTCTCCACCGTCGATCGGCCGACGACCGACTCGGCCGGCACGATCTCGACCGTGGGCAGCTTCGCGGTGTTTCGCTCGAGCGCCTCCATCGCGATCCGCATGCCGGTCAGGATGATGCCGCCCAGATACTCACGCGGCGCCCGGACCACATCGAACGTGGTAGCCGTGCCGAAGTCGACGATCACCAGGTGCCGGTCCGGATACAGGTGGGTGGCGCCGATGACGTTCGCGATCCGGTCGGGGCCCACCTCGAGGGGGTTGCGGTAGCCGATCTTCAGCCCGGTCTTGACTCCTGCCTGCAGAAAGAACGGATCGACCCCGAAATACTTCCGGAAGCAGCTCCTGAGTGAGTAGACCATGTCGGGCACGCCGCAGCAGATCGAGACGGCCGTTATGGCGGTGGGGTCGCTGCCGTTCTCCCGCAGCACGCTACGCACGAACATGCCGAACTCGTCGGACGACACCGGCGTCGCGGAGGTCTTGCGGAATCGGAGGATCAGTTCGTCGTTCTGGAACACACCGCCAAAAATCTGGGTGTTCCCGACATCCAGCGTAAGGGTCATCCACGTTCTCCAGTCGCGTCTTCGGGCGCGATATTGTCGATCAATCTGACGTCGTCTACGAACCGTCCGCCCTGTGGGTGGGGCCGCGGCGGGTGGACCGAGATGGTTCGCAGCCGCAGATCGAGGACGAGGTGGGGGGAGAAATGGGTGGCGCGGCGGGTGACGCCGCCGGCAGGTACCTGTCGCATCGGATCAGGTCCTCGAGGCTCACGACGATCGAAGGCGTCCACGCGGTCGCCGGTCCCACGCGGGACTCGACGCTATCTCTATTGTAGCGCTACTGGCGCGGCGGAGGCGGCCGCTTCAGCGGTCCTCTCGCTTGAGCCCCAGCGCCCGCATCCGCTTGTGCAGACCGGTGCGTTCGACCCCGAGCTGGCGGGCGGCAGCCGACACATTCCATCCGGTGGCGTCCAGGACCTGCCGGATGCGGTCTCGCTCGGCGTCGTTGCGGGTTTCGAGGAGTCCGGAGGTGGACGTCGTCGACGACCGCCGGAGGTCGTCAGGGAGCGCCGCCTCCTCGATGTGGTCGCCTGGGGTCAGAATCGCGATCCGTTCGATGGCATTCCGCAGCTCCCTCACGTTCCCGGGCCATCGGTGCTGCGCCAGGAGCGGAAAGACCGTGTCGTCGATGGTCTTCGGCTTGAAGCCGTTCCGGCGGCAGAATTCCTGCAGGAAGTAGCGGGCCAGCTCCGGCACGTCCTCCACACGCTCTCGAAGCGCCGGAATCCGGATCGGGACCACGCTGAGGCGATAGAACAGATCTTCCCGGAATCGACCGTCCGCGATCATCCGCTCCAGTGGGCGGTTGGTGGCCGAGATGACCCGGACCGACACGGTGATGGGGCGCTCGCCCCCGAGACGCTGGAGCTCGCCATCCTGCAGCACCCGCAGCAGCTTCGCCTGTGCCGCTTCCTGGAGGTCGCCCACCTCGTCCAGGAAGATGGTGCCTCCGTCGGCCAGCTCGAACTTGCCGCGTCGCGGAGCCGTGGCTCCGGTAAATGCCCCCTTCTCGTGGCCAAACAACTCGCTTTCCACGAGCTCGGTCGGGATAGCGGCACAGTTCACCTTGATGAACGGACGGTCGGCGAGCCGACTCTGCTCATGGATGTGGGCGGCCAGCAGCTCCTTACCGGTGCCGCTCTCGCCGGTGTCGGAGTTGCCAAGGGTGAACCGCTCGAAGAGCGGGGCTGTGCCGGTGATCCGACCGTACCGGACCCGGGCGATCAGCGTGTTGCGCCCGTGGTCGTGTCGGTAGGACGCCTCGACCAGTCGGCGGGTGTAGCCTGGCGCGCCGTCTGAGGCATCGGTCCTGGTCTGGACGTCGTAGCGCGCCTGAAGCCGGTGGGTTTCCCGGTGTCGCTCCGTGCCGAGGTCCCATTCGTGGTCCAGACCGGCGGACAGGTCGCGGGTGCGGTTGACCTCGAGGCCGCCAGTGCCGAACAGCGGGTCCAGTTCCGTGACCGTGGCGCCGAGGCCGACCCACAGGAAAGGCGTCACGGCGAACCGGACCGACGGTGAGAACGCACGTCGGTTGCTGTAGAGCGGCGGCGCGTCCGCTTCCTCGGCTAGTGCGACAAGCGTCTGATCTTCCCAGGAGGGATTCAGGTCAGAGAACTCGAGGCCGAGGCCCAGCCGACCCGACCCGACACGCCGGCTCTCGACCCGGAGCCGGTAGCCGGAGAACCTCTCCACGAGAGATTCGCGGTCGTCGAAGATTCCGATGACGTTGACCCGGTGGTGACGGCTTCCCATCGCGATGTCGAGCGCGCCACTCCAGGTCAATTCGGAGTGATACCGGAAGCCTGCCTGTGAGGGCGCGAACTCCAGCCAGGTGTCGTCGTCGGTCAGGCGGACCCTGAACACCAGGCGGATGCGTCCCGGTTCGCTGCCCCGGGTGATGCGCTGAGAGACCAACCGGTTCGGGAAAGCGTCTTCCAGCCGGGCTTCGAGCCGCTCTGCCTCGTCGGGGTCGAGCCGGCGCCCTTCCAGCGCTTCCAGCGCATCTCGGAGACCGTCGTCCAGCGTTTCTGGATCGACGCCCCTGACGTCGACGCGCTCGACGACATAGCGAGCGTTGATGTTCGAGGTGAGGCGCCGGTCGTCTTCGATCCGCGCGACGAGGAACACCACGCGCACGGCCTGGTCTCCTTCGGGCAGCACCCTGGTGGCCACGACCGTGTCGGGGCGTTCACTTTCGATACGCCGCGCGAGACTGGCCACCAGGTCGCGGTCGAGCGCCCCGTCCTCGAGCGCCACGAGGTCCTCTCTGAGGGAGCGACTCAGTTCCTGCCAGTCCAGGCCCGAGAGGTCGACGGCGGCCACCGAGCCGTCGGGCTCGACCGGCTGCGCGGCGGCGCCGGTACCGGATGCGCACAAGATGGCCACGAGGAGGGTGGCGGTCACTCTGGTCATGCCAGTCGAGAAAGCAAGTGTCAGGCCATTGTATAAATGACTGAAAGAAAAGGAGATGCTAGATCTCATGGTGTTGTCTCGACGGCACACGTGTGCGGCCGCGTCGCCCGGGTGACTCGCCTATCTCGAAGGTTCTCCTGAGCCGCAGCGGGCCGGCGTCGAGCCGAAACACCAGACGGAGCCGAGGCCAGAAGTACCGTGGCCGGTCCGGAGCGGTGTCGTCGAACTGGACGGCGACCGACAGACGGACGGGTGGGCTGGCGGGTTGGCGGGCGGGGACCGGCTGATTGCCGGGTGGCGCGAGGAGCCAGCAGATGAGCACGCCGGCGAGCACGCAGGCGGACAGTTTCATGTCCACCCGCAGAGCAAACCCCAGGCCACCGGCCAGGGGCCGAGAAAATCAGGATGGCTGAAGCGTTGGCCGTGCCTGCACGGCACACCTGGGCCCGGTTGGCACACCAGTCGGTCAGGACGTGCCGTAGGCCAGCCGTCTCCACAGCCGTTCGACCGGGCCCGAGCCCCAGCGGGTGACCCACCAGTGGCTGGCCACGACCTGAGCCGCGAAGATCACGACAGACAGGCCGAGGCCGGACAGGAAATCGACACGCCCATACCAGCCGAGGCCGTAGCCGTACAGCGCGGTCGTGACCACTACCGTCTGCAACAGGTAGTTGGTCAGCGCGAGCCGACCCACCGCGGCGAGACGGTCGGTCCACCAGGCGTGGCCGACCCGTTCGACGGCCAGCGTCAACACGCAGGCGTAGAACAGACCCAGCACGCCGTTTCCCACGTTGAGCAGGGTCGGGGCCGCCTCTCGTGCCACCGGCACCGCCACGGCGAGACCGAGCGCCCCGGCCTGGACGGCCAGGCCCCAGCCGAGGAGTCGCCAGCGCAGCCGCAGGAGCCGTGGGCGCTCGGCGGTCAGCCGTGTCAGCAGGCCGGACCGACCGATCACCACGCCGAGCAGAAAGAACGGGGCGTAGCTCAGGATTCTGACGTCGGCCGCGTCGCCCACAAAGCGCTCGGCGTTGAAAGCGAACACCTCGAGGAGGGAGCCGGAGCCGTAGAGGTGCTGCGCCGCGAGTCTGGCCTCTGCTGACGGCGGACCACCGTCGCCCAGCCCGAGCAGCGGCGTCACGGCTGGAATCATCAGGGT
>MDTE01115815.1_pt1 | contig 15208 bp, 15 predicted proteins | sample 811231 | NCBI WGS metagenome assembly MDTE01 (sample SAMN05326651, study PRJNA326480) | marine metagenome | isolation source: seawater | place: Indian Ocean: Red Sea | collected 2010 | reverse complement strand
TCTTTTTTTTGTTATATATTTTATTTTCTTGTTTTATTTTCTCAATTTCTATTTCAGATGGACGACACTGCCGCCAATTTCATCACCCTCGTGCTCGGTGTGGGACCGGACAGGCTTGACGAGACGCTCGGCGACGACGAGGGCACTAACACCATGGCCCAGATCGTCCACGAGGCGAGCATCATCCCCGATCACAACTGTGGGTTCCCCAACCGGATCTCCAACGGTTTGAAGAAAATACTCGACGGGGGTACAAGTCTCGGTGCGCCCAAGATGCCCGTGAGTTCTTCGTATTTTTTAGTATTATTCGTCAGCTAACACAGACACATAGAAAACCTTTAACAGTCTCGACACCTCTTCAGAAGATAGAAATCTCGTAGGAAGCAATCCTTACGTGCTCATGCTCAACACCAAAAGCGGCCAGCTTGTCGAACTCGCAAACCTCGCGTCGTATCTGGGATCCTCCGTCCATATTTCGGCGTGCGTCAAAGTTCTCCAGCAAGACCCCAACGGGGACCTCATTGGGGACGGGTTTGCAAAGGGAAAGAGAGAAGAGGTCAGGAATTACGAAAGCACCGTGCCTAGGCTGTGCACGAGTATTGGTTCTAATTTTATCGACATCGACAACTATACCCCGGTTAGTTTTTTTTGTGTGCCGGGGTTTCGTAGCACATGGAAATCTAATGTATTTTTACAAACCCAAGCGCAAGGCGGTCGAGCTCACCCAGCACTGGGGGTTTGGTCTCACTACTGACAAGAAATTTGTGACCACGAGAGCGGACATGTTGAGTTTGGACGAAAACGGTTATCATGTGATAGAATTTAAAACCAAGGTATGACATGCATTGTAATTTTAATGTTTGATCGTAACATCTTCTCATTTTTTGGGTTGCATACAGTGGTCTCCCATTGAGGACAACCAGTCGTACGTGCAGAAACCCCTGCCTCGCGACACCAGACAGACCCTCCTGCACAGCCTCATGCTCGCACAGACAACCGGTCACACAGCCTGGAAAATATTGATGGATATCAGGTACTGCTCCGCATCGAAGCAGCAAATTATCAGCCACATGCTCATGATGAGTGACACAGGAGACGGTGCCATATCACCCATCAAGTCCGCTGCGCTCCAGGCACTCGCCCGTCTCGAAATCTACGCAGACACCTCGTATATCTGCGAGGACCCCGCTGTGCGTATTCCCTTTTTATACTGTACTCCAAACTCACAAAACTGACACCTTTGTACTGTGCTCCAAAAAAGTGGCTGCTGGCAAAACTGAAGCCCGTCAACCCTGCAAACAACAGAAGACGGTCTGATCGGATTGCAGAAAGAGAAGTTACCCCAGACGATCCCAACGCCGCGCACACGGATATTTGCAGACTTGCGTGCCTCAAGCTGTCCTGCAAGTACGAGAACTACTTTGGTTTGGAGTTGCCCCAGACGCAGACAGGCGAGTCTGTGCAGTCTTTGTGTATGGATTTTTACGTCTTGGGCTAATAACGGTTGCTTTTCTTTTTTTTCAGACAGCTCATGGGAGCTCTCGAGGAAGCACGACGGGCGAGGGGTGAGACGAAAGCGGGTGCAGATGACCCAGGACTGGCGGGTCACACACGGAGATTCGATCATGTGAGCTAAAATAATATCGTGCATTTTGGATAATTTTAAAACTAATGCTGCATACACCAAGGGCCCGCGCGACCCAGACACAGGGGAACAGACAGGTCGGAGGTGCACCCACCAGCCGCCCCCCGCGTGGAGAAAACGAAGCAGACGACGACGACCCCGACATAACCAACACCCCCAACCCCATCACCCAGCTCGGAAAGAAGCTCTACAATGCCATCAACGCAAACTACCCCCCCGCACTGCTCGCCCCGGTCCTCGCTGCACTCGAGAGGTACCCGATCGGTGTTATCAGGTTTGTATGTAAAATGGAGTGCTGTATTTAAAATATCCAAGCTGACCCGTAATCGATCCAAAAGACCCAAAAAGAGCCTCCGGTTGTACATGAGAATAAAAAAGAGAACCAACAACCCGCCCTCGGACGCACAGATACGCGACATGTGTAAGTTTTGTGACCCTGCACTTTAAACAACAACAAAATACTAACAAAACCCCGAAACACAAACAGACGACAGAAAATACCAGTACATTCAGGACAATGGTGTGCCAGATAGGCCTCTAGAGTGGCGCTGCTACGCAGCTGTTAATCGCGGCATCAATGCTACTATTGTGGCTCTTTTTGACCCGAAACAGGTGCGTGCTTTCATTATTGCCTTTTAAAAATACACGCTTTCTAACTCCTGCTGTTCAAAAAGATGTCAGAAGGAACCCATACCAATATCTTAGATTACAAACGCTTCGTGTACAGCGGACGCCGCTCCTGGTGGAACCCAGTTTACAAACTAGGAAACACCAGCGGACGTATGACACGCGCCATGGCTCTCGTCAAGCAGGATCTCGAGGGGATTATCGGGAAAAAAATAGTATAAAAATTAAACACTTGAATACCTAAGAATCCAACGACGTGTAAACAGAACCCTAAAAAATAACACTAACGTCCGCTGCCTCCTTCTTCTTCTTTGCTGCACTTGACGTGGTGCTTTTAGTGTCTGCCTTGAGCAGGCGATCGAACCTATAATTCGAATTATAAAATTAACAAAGATTTCAAAAAAAGAAGCAAACAGAGCCGGATACGCACCATCCCATCGCCTGCTTGCTCATATCCGGGTCGGGGAGCCCGGTGGTTTTTGAGTACATGTGTTTGAAGGAGTGGCGGGTGGCCCGCAGCACGTCTTCGAGAACGTAGCTAGAGGTGTGGGTGTGTTAGGTGTTTGAAATGATGGTTATTGCAGAACGAATCTGCGCGCTTACCTGATGATAGATTCTCCCCTCGACGCGCAGAGCCCGGCCTGGTGCACGTACAGGTGCTCCTCGATGGTGTCCTCTGTGCACGGTAAAGAAAAGCATAAGGCTCGAGTATGAAAAAAAGCAAACCGAAATTACAAATGCAACGCACCCTCCCACTCTTCGAGATCGTCGTATCCTGGATCCGAGCGGATTAGAGTGTCATACAAGTACTTGGTAAATGCTACAAGTTTCGACCGGGACAGGGTGCCTCGAAGCTTGCGATACAAAAAAAGGAGACGGATGAGCAAACGCAAATGAACAGTCAGGTAGAGCATTAACACACCGTTTGTACAATAGTCTCGAGCTTTTTGACACTTTTATTAACATTTGTATTAGTTTCGACCCCTTCCGTGTTTCCATAGTGGCACAGGAGGCAGAACTTGTGATCGCCTTTTCAAATGCAAAAGAAACAGTGAGACTTTTTAATGCAAATAACAATCACCATACAAACACTCAAGCTTACAATTAGGAGCGGATTCTAGGTCGTTGATGGTCAACTGCATCTCTGGGGGCACACTAAAATCGTTCATCTCCTGGTCCCCATGGCCCCCATGGTCGCCCGGCACTACGTCGTCCATTCTTGCGTCTGGAGTTTCAGCGCCCTGTGGTCTTCTGGGATGCACAGAGTCCCCACGCTTATGACCTCGGCTCCCTGTGCACCATGGTTTACGCTCTTACGATCAGAAAGAAATGACAACAGATGCGCGGGATGGCGTGCACTCACCGAATACGCAAAATCCGTCTTGTTCAAAAGTCCCTTCGAAAAATACTGCGTGCGCGCAGGAGGGGATAGGTGCAAGAGCTGCTGCTGGGACACAAAGGCAAGAATCGCCAGAACCGAAATCGCAATCGGCACAAAGGGACCAATCTCCCAGACCATTGTTTTCGTTGATTTTACGATAAGAGTTTAATTTATACGCCGCTAAAAATACAGAGTCCCGATCTTTTGGGATATTTCTTTTTTTATTTCTAATGTTGTGCCTTTAAATATTTTGTTTCGGTTTGCATACAGAACCCCACCCAGAAGCAGCACACCTACCACAGACACTACAATAATAATCGTCGTCGTCGTGTCAGTGTCGTCGGAATCAGAAGAAGGAGTGTCAGTGGGGTCTGCGGGGTCTGCGGTCGGGGTGCTCGGGTCAGTGTCGGTTGATTTTTCATAGCACGTAGCTGACGTCCCATTCCATTTGCAATTTTTATTTTCGAGTAAAGTTGAAATGCAGTGCCATTCCGAAATATATTCTGCGCATGGAAGGTTGGTATCTTTTCTCCCATCTTTGCAGCCTGCGCCGTTGCAATTAGCACCACACCCATTACCTAGGCAGTTAAAAGCACATTCTGGCCCGTTGCAATTTTGACCGCAGAAGTGGCCTACACAATATTCTGCACACCCATGCCCATTGCAATATTGCCCGCAGTATTTTCCATGACATTCAGAAGCACACACATCCTTAGTGCAGTGCTGTCCACAGTATTTTCCATGACATTTAGAAGCACATTCTGTCCCGTTGCAATTTTGACCGCAGTTTTTGGCTTTACATTCATAAGCACAATAGTTTTCTGTGCAACTTTGACCGCAGTTGTCCCCTGTGCAATTAAAAGAACAATCATAACCAGTACAATTCGCTCCACAAAATGCAGCATTACAATGAGCTGCACAGCCACATCCATCCCTTCTACACGTATTACTACACCCAGTACCACACCCTATCGTATCGCACCCCACTGCACAATGACTCCCTTGGCAGTACTTGTGATCGTCCTCCTCAGTGCTTGTAGTTGTAGTGTTCGCGAGACAAATTGATTGTGCTTCCTGATCTTGATACGTGCCCACTGTGCAGTCTTGGCACTCTGTCTGTGCTCCCTGATCTTGATACGTGCCCACTGTGCAGTCTTGGCACGCTGATTGTGCTGGTTCATCCGAATATGTACCTATGCCGCATAACTTACAAGGCTCCGCATAACCATAACCTGTATTCACGTTTTGATACGTGCCCGCTGTGCAGTTTTTGCACTCTGTTGCACCGTAACCGTTATGAAATTTTCCTACTTCACAATTCTTACATGAAGTTTGCCCCGTTTGGTCTTGGTATTCGGCAATATCATAATTAGCATAATTGTGTCCAGATCGCCAGGTCCCTAATCCACATGCACTACAATAATTATTTCTTACTATAATTTCATATTCATATTCTGATTGCCCATGTATCACTTCAGTAGCACTCGTCCCCACCTCGCACTCGATGCATTCTGTTTGTGCTGTTTCATTTTGGTATGTGCCCGCTGTGCAGTCTTTGCACGCTTGTGCCTCATATTTCCAAATGTATTTGCCCGCTACGCAGTCTTTGCACGCTGACTGTGCTGGTTCATCCGAATATGTACCTATGCCGCATGCCTCACACCATCTTCCTCCATCTATATTTATGTACTGGCCTGCGTCGCACTCGATGCATTCTGTTTGTGCTGTTTCGCCCTGGTATTTGCCCGCTACGCAGTCTTTGCACGCTGACTGTGTTGGTTCATCCGAATATGTACCCTTGCCGCATGCCTTACATATTCCTCCTCCAACTATATCTATGTACCGGCCTGCGTCGCACTCGATGCATTCTGTTTGTGCTGTTTCGTCCTGGTATTTGCCCGCTGCGCAGTCTTTGCACGCTGACTGTGCTGGTTCATCCGAATACGTGGAAGTACCACATTCATCGCACCGTGACCATCCCAAATAGTCTTGATATGTCCCCACTGAGCATGCTTTGCATTCTACTGCCCCGTATTCATTGTAATACGTTCCAAGTCCACAATTCTTGCATGTAGTTTGGCCTTTTTGGTCTTGGTACATTGCTTTATTACCATCTGCGTTATTACCAAATGGTACATCTCCACACATTATGCACAATAACTGTGCATTCTGGTCTTGAAACGTGCCCTCTGTGCAGTCTATGCACTGTGATTGGCTCTCTTGATCTTGGTATTGGCCCGCTGTGCAGTCTATGCACTGTGATTGGCTCGCTTGATCTTGATATTTGCCCGATGTGCAGTTTTTGCACTCCGTCTGCGCTGTTTCATTCTGGTATGTGCCTACTGTACAAGTTGAAGCAGCAGCTGTCGTCCATATTTTTGGGCAATTATTTCCACAAGAACATGTGACATAGTGGTAAGGGCCATCATTATAAACCCTAGCAACCAAAAATGCTTCAAAAAATGTAAAGTTTTGAATACCAGATAAACCATGTAAAAAAAAAATATCAAATACTGTAAAGTTTTGAATATCAGATACTGTCAAGTTTTGAATATCAGATACTGTCAAGTTTTGATAATCATCAGCTTGAAAAAGAGTTGATTGATAAATAGTTTCCTCGTTTTTGCAATAACAAAGAGAAAACGAAAGGAGATGACTTGTATCCCAAGAAGAGTGTATTTGCGGTTCTTCCCCATATTCTTCAACGGTTATGGATAAATTATTTTCAATATTATATTGTCGAATAATATTATGTTGAGAATTTTCAGACTTGGTTACGTATATACTTGACCCAAGTTGTGATCTTATTTCTTTTGCAAGTTCCTCAAATAGTGTTGTGCTAACATTGTGATTACCTATATCATGTAATTCTTGATATGTATCGAATTTTCTCCCATATAACTTCATCAACATATACTCCATCATTTTTTCACCATCGGGACAGGTTTTCACAATATCCGCAGTTGTAGTAGTTGAAGCATCTGGATTTGTGGCATTTGCACTCCCCACTACGGTCAACGTTGATTTTTCTACGCATTTACCGGCAGTCCAGGTACAGTTTGGGTACCGTGTGAGAGTCTCGGATTCGCAGTGCCAGTCCAATTCGTAGTCGGAACAGTTGAGGTCCGTGCGCTTGGCACCATGGCCGCAGTTTGTTCCGCCATTGCCATCTTTACAACCATAAGCGCAATGCTTTGATGGACCATAGCCGTTTCCCAGGCAGTTGTTTCCGCAGCCTGGGGCGTTACAGTGGTCAGCACACGTCCCCGCACTGCAATTTTGACCGCAGTTAAATCCACTACAACTACTAGCACACGAGGTTTCTGAACAGTTTTGACCGCAATAATCTCCACTGCAAAGATAAGCACAATAATATGTTTTACAATTTTGACCGCACCCCAATGTATTACAAAACTGAAAGTCTTGCCCCTCCACTCCAACCCCAACCCCCGCAATTGCAAGTCCCACCAGCAGCACCGGCACCGCCCCCCTCATCCTCCTTATTTTCCAGTACCCCACCTGTCCCGTTTATACTGTAACACTCACGTCTTGCAGATGCTGTCGTCTATATCCGTTTAGATAACTGACCAGTAAATCAAGCTATAACCTCTTGACACTCCTACCCTTCGATTGACTAACCCAAGCATCATGTCTGAACCCACGACCGCTTCCGCGACTACCTTTGAAAACCCTGTGCTCGACTCGTGAGTCTGTTGTTTGCAGTGTTTTCGTGTCGGTTTTGGTTCCTTTTCTAATTTTTTTTTGTGTGTACTGTACAGGCACGAGGTCCCCGAGCTCAATCGCAAGGTCACCATTTATGCGAGCGGCATGGTGACCGTTGACGGTGCGCTCGACAAGAGCACCATTACCCTGAGCCAGGACGACATCCGTGCTGCTATTGGTGAGTCTATAATTTTTAGGCCTTTGTTGTTGAATTTCAAAATATAACCGTTAAATTTTGTAAAAAAAAGGTGTCGGTGAAAACCAGTACATTCCTCCTCTCTCCGGAGCGTCTATTGCTGATTACTTCAACCCGACTGGGCAGAGGTGAGTTTATGTACCGTACTGGTACTGAGAATTCGGTGCAGTACTAACATTGATTTTGAACAAAAGGCTCGGTATCCGTGTCCGCGGCGGCACCACAGAGAACCCCAAGGAACTCGTCGAAAATGCTGCGCACGCCCGTAATCCTGCATCCCAGAAGATGGAGGGCTTTACTGCTGTTGTGCGTTACCTTTGTGTCAATTTGTATTTGGAAAGTCCCGAATTTAATTTTTCTTTGTAGATTCCCTCCAACACCCAAGGTAATCTCAAGCAGACTCTTGCTCCTGTCAACTCTGCCAAGGGTCAGAGCGAGGAACAGCGCGAGATGATGATGAAGTGGAGGTAATTTTCCTCCTACAAGTGCCATATATCTTAAATTGAAAGCACAACAGAACTTACATCTCGCATTCTTGAAAAAAAAATAAAAAATAGGGGTCTCACCGCTGCCGACCTTACCGACGGTATCATGGAAACCAGGATGCCCGACGGTGAGGGAGGCACCCGTACCGTCAAATACGACGTGCCGCTTGTGAGTCTTTATTCTGCATTTTATGGATATTTTGCCGTTGAGGGGGCTAATGTTGTAAATTTTAAAAGGTGAAACTGGATGGCAAGCCCCAGCCCATTGCTTACATGCTTGAGAGAAACCGCGAGCAGTTTCCTGGCTTCAGGTGAGTTTTACACTGTACAGGTACTGAAAATTCAGTGCAGTACTAATATTGATTTTAAACAAAAGGGGAGATGAAATTGCCGACAAGATTCATGAATACGAGGGTCTCCAGTACTACAGCGTGCCCCCCAAATACGTGCACTTCTTGATCGGATCTATGCAAGAGAACCTCATCGACAAAACTGGTCTTGCTCTCGATGGTGATATTACTCTTGAGATCACCCCGCTCTCGCCGATCATGAATTCTGCTGTAAGTACACAACGCATATTTTTTGTCTAGGTTTATATTTTTTGACACTTTTTGTTCGTTTCAGATGAGGAACGCACCCAAATCCGTTCGCAGTGAACCCATGTAAGACTATTTTTATTGTGTTTGGCTTCTATTTTTTTGGTTGCGTGAGCTGACTTTTTTTCAAAACAGGGAGCGCATGATCGCCCTCGAGCTTTCCTTCGAGTCTCTCGATCTCAGCAACAAGGAGTAATCAGAATTTTAAAATAAATTAATATTAACGTTAAAATAAATCACGAAATGTGTGGGTGTATATACGCGCGCACACTGCATCAGACACACAGAGTCATGTCCAACCCTATCCGAGATTTCCTCCGCACGCACACGCACATGTCCTCGGGTCCGCACATGTTCTACATAGGTCTGTGCGCTGCTTGCGTATATTTTTTTTTGTAACGAAACTCATACATTTTTTTGTACAGGGCGTACGGTGACGAATATGAGCCACACAAAGGCAGGTGTGCGGTTTTCATTTTAAATTCCGAGTCGTAATTCTGACGGTATTTTCTACGAACAGAACACGACCGCCCGGAAGATTGTTGCGTCGATCATGGACGGGAGCACGGTGCAGACCTCCCACATTCGCGATGCAGCGCGGGCACTTTTGCAGAGCCAGACGGATCACACCGACGCTGCGTTTGAGAAGACACTACAGCGCTACGAAACACTGATGATCGATAATGAAGGGAGCGTGCCGGATGATCTTGACCTTCTGCGTCCAGAGACGGCCCTCCCCGCTTTTCTGCGTAAGTTCCGCGTCTTCTGCTTTTGTTTTTACGGGTGCATGTGAAATTAAATGAAGGTCGTGTTGAACAAGGTCTTGCTATGAACGAAACAAGCGCAAGTGTAGATGCTGTAGACCTAGCGGACAAACTCGTCGACCTGGGAGAAAAGGAGAGAGCGGTAATACACAACATTTTCAATATCTTTTGTACGGTGCTTGGTAATAATCTCACACTGCCTCCCACAGGATCTCCTACGGGCGAGCATGAGCAACATGAGTGGTACTGCTATTATGTGAGTTTTTGTTATACCAAGAACTCAATATACAAAAAATGTAAAAATAACGGTCAAACCTTGCAGGCCTCATCACTTTCCGGTGGGTATTGATCTAGACTGATGTAGTTTTTGTGTACACAGAAGCTACTTGGGTGTCTACAGTACAGTATATATCCACTCCACCGACGTACTGGTACTGGTAATCCAATTCTTCGGAATCACAACACAAGTACTTGAAATATTATATTGCAGTACTGGTACTGAAAAAAATCAAAAAATAATTAAACGCCACGTCACGAGTATTGCACAAAAAATATATTACAGTACTGGTACTTAAAAAAATATCAAAAAAAATAATTTAAACCTACGTCATAAAAACCAATCTATTGCAGTTCTGGTACTGAGAAATTTCGTACTCAAAAAAACCAACTTGCTTTTCGTTTCGTTTTATCTCTTTCTTGGGTTGTACTGTACTCATTCTTCATTTAGAGTATCATTTCTTAAAAACAAGCTTGTATACCCCTCCCTCGTACCTGTGCAAAGTATACTTCAACACGATGACCGAGTTTACTTATCAAGACTCTACCTGCGAGGACTTTGACTTCCTAACAGAAGCCAAGTGCTTCGTCTGCGGTGTTTCCATCCCGGCAGAGTGCCAATCTTGTAAGTTTTTCTTCATTTTCTTTGTTTTTTGGAGCATTTTTTGATTGTTTTGTTCATTTCTGCTTGCTTAGGCGGACCTTTTGGAGACTGTCTTAAAGAGATCCAGGCTCAGCCGAAATTTGAATATTCAAACACTCTAGAAACCGAAATTGAAAACAAAGTCCGAGAAAAATATTTAAAAGATAAGTATGGGGAAAGCACCGACGATTCTGAGACGGAAGTAGACACCGACGACGAAGACTCTGGTGTCCCACAGACCAGCTCTGAGTTGGATTACGACTCTGATTCCAACTCAAGCACCACTTCCGAACTGCTTCTCCCTCTGGAATCAAACGACGTTTTTGTCAACGACAATGACAGACCAGTCGTGCGTGACGAGCGCAGGCCCTTCAAACCAGCATTTGCAAAGCTTATCGAGGACACCTTTAACGTGAGTTTACAGCTTTCACACACAAAACACGAGATATATGTTCTGATTACAACATATTTTTTTTCCAAAACAGAAACTGCGCTTCAGAAAATGGGTTGAAATCGAAGTCGATGGTGAAGTCGTCTCAGGAAAGGTGATCCCGTGCAGAATAAGCTCTTCAGAAGACGGAAGTCTTGTTGTGTGCTGCACCGACTACATCAGTCGATGCACTACAGAAATTTACATCCCGAGCGACGTGTACGACTTCAAAATCACTGATCATGACTACGAGCTCGTGTGCAGAGTCGAGAGGAAGCCACAGAGCATTAAAAACAAGAGGAAAAGAAACCAGAAACTGATGGGTTCAAGGGTCCCCGAGATACAGTGGCTCTCTAAGCGAACCAGGCGATAAATACTTTACAAGTTATTATTTTATTTTAATTTATTTTTATTCTATTTTGTTTGAATTCAACTGTTTTGAAAATATCTCGGTGCATCCGACAATCCCGAACTTTGTAGAGCACAAAAGAAGAGAGATTAGATTGCGCACAACAACTCGAAACAACAACTAGAGATTTGCAACTCACCAGCACTGTTGACATGAGACACAGTGTAGACGCTTCCGCTGTGTGTTTCGATAGGCCCGCCATGGCATCCACTGCGGGAACTGCTGTCGCGACGTAGAAGCAGAAACCCGCGGAAGCGAGCGAACTCAGTGCCAAAAAAGCGATGACTTCAAGAGGGTGTGGGTCAGCGACGACACAAGCAACACAGCAAACATGGGAAACCGACGCACCTCCGTGGTTCTTAGTGAAAACAAGTTCAAGGCTTCTGTAAGATGTGTTGTACACCAGCGCAGCACCGACGAGAAAACTCATGTAAGAATCAAACATGTTCATGCTCCCCGACAGCACTTGCAGCAGCACCGACCCGAGAAGCGAGCACTCGTACCTGGATAAAAATTCAAGAAATCAGACTATGCATCACAACTTAAAAAACTTACAATACGTACGTGAGCTTCCGGAGACTCTCTGCTTTTGGTTTTAGGTTTTCATCTTTCATACTCTCAGGGCTCTCGATTTCGTAGAGGAGGCCAATGGTAACAAGGTGTCCAACAACATTCATTACCACGGTCCACGATAGCCAGATAGTGGATGCGCTCCCGAGGTCAAAGTCCATGCACCTTATAAAACAGCGTCAGAATTTGCAATGCCTGCCAAAACAAAAACCAAATTTAAAAGACAAGCACCTGTAAAACGCTCCATTGAGACTGTGCTGGAAGTAGAGACCGGCCTGTTTAAAGGGTTGTTGTCAGAATGGTGCTTGATCTGCGCGTCGCGTGCTGCAAAGCATTGCAAACTCACCAGTGCTGCTGTCGTCCCCACCAGTTCCGGCACGAGCGTCCAGAGTTTTGTGTGGTCTTTGCCGACATCGCTCAGCCAGTGTGCGTAGGCCAGCAGACACAGGTTGATAATAATCACATCGATCCAGTCGTTCCGCATAGAATTTTCTCTCGTCGTATAAATTTCGAGAGTGTTGACGGGAGGGGGGCTGTACACGTAGCTCAGTCCGGTCCCCAAAAGCCCCATCTGTTGAGAGAGTGCGGTCAGAATTCTGTTTCAAGTGCAGTGACAATGCACTATAACTCACCATGATGGTGTTATTGTCGAGGTAATCCTCCGGGCGATTGCAGTACAGGACACGATCGATCACTCTCGCGTTATTGGTGGGCAGCGGTCTCACCATTCCCTTTCCGCTGCGTGTAATCTTTCGATTAGATACGTCAAACTGGACTCCCAGTGCGGATTCATCGTAGTACGAGGTTCGGAGAGTCTGTCGCATTGAAACTAAATATAAATCCATTTGCAATAAAAAAAACAAAAAAGAATGCATTAAAACTTACTGTACACTCGCTCGTGAGATTGGTTCCGACCTCGATGCGATGGTCAAAGGGAGACACAACGAGCTTCACGTTTTCTTTCTTTACTCCGTTGACGAAGACGGTCTGTTTTGCATTTCCACCGCAGCGGAGAGGACCGGTTTCCGTGCAGTCTAGTGTGACGACGTGGTCCAGCAGGCACGACTTGAGTCTGTGGGGTTGAAACGACAGCGTCTGGGTGTGATCGCAATACGTCGCCCCATCGTCAAATGCATCCTGTACAGACACCGCATCAGACACACAGCCACCGGGCAGTGAAACATACAACGAGCACTTACCCATACAGCACTCTCGGCTGCCAGCCCCAAGAAAAAACTGTCCTGTGTAAATTAAGTACATCAGTATAGAATAAAAAGATAAAAAAAAGTAAAAAGCACAGAACAAGCACGAACGTGGGAGGGGTGATGGTAAATGTTCGGAACCCTGACGGTCTTGTGCTGGAAGATGAGGAAATCCTCGTACTTGTAAGCCTGGTGTTGAAGAATAAGGGATGGGTGAGACGATACACGCAAGGTTGTGATATGAAAAAATAAAATATTACATTAAATGAATCCGTAATGTCCGGATTCCACCCAGATGCGTTTGGGACACTCTCCACTCTCAAATCTTTGGCTGTTTCAGAGCCCAGTTTGTATGGCAGGGCTGCTACAAACACGTACGGGTGCTGCCCCGACAGTTCGTACGCCTGCTTTGTCAGACCTTTGCGAGAGTACAAAATCAGACTCGAGAACTGTGCAAGAAAAGCGGAGACGGTGAAACGTACCGGGCCAACCTGTGCGTACGTGCAGGTACAAGAAAAAATTGAGTACAATTTCACAAAAATATATTCACGGATCTGGTACAAATTACCTATATGATTCACGTATGCGACGGGAGGATATTCTTCAGTCTTGAGATCGAGGGTGCTGCTCATGGCCTGTGCACTGCACACGGTAGAAAAAAAAGTGAGTACTGCACCCAAGTTGCAAAATAAGCACACCGATTATTACCTTTCCAGGTTCATAAAATTATATATCCACCCCGCACAGGTGTAGAGAAAGACATTCCGAATCGCTGTAGCCATGCTCAAGTCTACCGCACCCAGAAAAGTCTCCGTCCCCGAGCGCCTCTCCGACAACTACGCAAACGTATTTGTTGGAAGCACCGTGCAGGACAAGGGAAAACTATCGCAGATACGCAACGCCGACGAATTCAGGTCCCTGTGGAACGCTCTGGAGAAGAAACCAAACACCGAGGTGAGTGCGGGCTTCTGTCGTAAAACTCTGGTATGTGTGTGACCTGAAAAAAATGCTACGCACAGATCACCGGCCTTCCCTTTAAATGGAGAGACCAGGGCGTCGAATATAGGTGAGCCGAATCCGCCCGCGCGTCTCTCTTTTCCTTTGTCTCACCCTTTTTTCGTCTGATTTCAGCTCGGACTGCGCGGCCTTTGAGAGAAACATGCTGATGGTTTCGGATGCGGCCTCTAAGTACAACGCGGTGAGGTGTCTTGCGTGTGTTTTCAAGTTTGTTTGTGTGCTGACGCTTTGTTGTGCTCGTAGGCCATTGATACAACGGAGACTGGTGCGCACGTCATCGGTTCGTGCCTCCAGCCTGCAATCGAGTCTGTCAACTATTTGCTTGTGAGTTTTTTTGTGCACCCGTTCGTTCTGCGTGCTGCACTGACACAAGTGCACCGACAGGGGAGCGGACTCGCCGAGGACGGAAGCAGGTCAACGGAAGAAGAAATCAACCCTTATTCCCTGAGACAAGAAAATCTCTCAACTCTCAAGCAGGCTCTTTTGTCACTTGCTTGGTCCAAGAGCGCAGACCACACTCTCGCTTCTAACGCCGAGGAAGCAGCCTCTTTTTCTCTCGCATCAAAGGTATTTAATTTTTTTCGGGGAGATGTTTGTATTTCGTCAGCATTTAATTTTTTTAAAATTTTTTATTTTGAACAGTGGAAAACCAAGGCTGCCGAAGTGGGCGCAGGTGCAAAGGGACTCATGCCTGATGGTTACTGTAAATCCAAAAAAATCGACGCGACAGCACTACAAGCAATGAAATGGAAACTTCTACATGAAAAAACGCCGACCAAGGTATTTTTTTCGTTCCTGTGCGTTTGTTTGATGCAATGCTGACTTAAAAAATAGGAGTTTTGCACCCGCGCGGTGCAGGCTTGCGACGCGACATTGTCTGCCATTGGCTACGGGCTCATGGTGACTTCCGACCTTATCCCCAAGTCGAGCATCATGGAGACGCGCACGCAGTGTAAGTCGCTCTGTGTCTGACTGTGGGTTTGGTACGAGTCATCTCACACGTTTTTTTACGCAGGCCTGTCCGACCTTTCGCTGGTCTACGGCATGAAGGAACAAGACGTCAAGAAACTATCAAAAGCGCGCCCCTTAAAACTCGACGAGATCCTTGCATTCCCAGACACCAAAAACGGATACGTCGATTCCAGCAACGAGGATTTTGGGTGGATGACAAAGGCAAACATGCCCGGAGACGCCGACGCAATGATAAGTATTGCTTAATATTTTTAATTTAATTGCGTAAATTA
>MDTE01144404.1_pt1 | contig 15211 bp, 28 predicted proteins | sample 811231 | NCBI WGS metagenome assembly MDTE01 (sample SAMN05326651, study PRJNA326480) | marine metagenome | isolation source: seawater | place: Indian Ocean: Red Sea | collected 2010 | reverse complement strand
GCTCCAGGCTCAACTGTCTCTTCAGAGGAGGAGATGGAAGACTTCATCAGAGGTTCAATTCAAGACCCAGCAGCAGGTGACGAAGTTATCAGAGTTGTTCGAGCACTTACCCACGAGAAGGGCGGAGACTACCTTTCTTATGTTGTTGATTTGATGGGCGACGTTCCAACTCTCAGAGTAAAACTATCAGACATGGTTCACAACCTCACAGATAACCCTTCACCAAAGCAAAAAGCAAAATATAAATCAGCACTTGACGCCATTTCAGCGATGACAGGTGGCAAGGCACCAAAAGGGATTTCCGACAAACATTGGAAAACATTGATGTCTCTGTCTTCTGACAAAGTTGACGAGGCAGTCCTCTCAATGGATGACATGGATGCTCTCAATGATAAGGTTGACGAGTTTGGATACACGAAAGAGGGTCTTTACGAGCTTGTAATTAAAGTTTTTCAAGCAATGGACTCGGGAGACGTATCAAAGATACTTTCTCAATTAAAAAAGACAAACGAAGAAGTAACAACTGAAGATGTTATCAGTTACGTTGTGGAGAAGATATTGGACAAAGGTGACGGCGAGTACCAGAGAAGCATCATTAAGCCTATTAAGATGAAGGAAGATGAAGAAGTTGACGAAGAGGCAACTTCAAAAGCTCAACAAAGATATTTTGGTATACTTAAGAAATGTAAAGAAGATGGAGACTGTCCCGACGCAGAAATAAGGAGCAAAGCAGATAAAATGACCACAAAACAAATTGATGACTTTGCTGGGACTAAACATAAAGGTCTTCCAGATAAAGTAAAGAACGAAGAATTGATAGCTAGAATCAGAGAGGCAATTGCTGACAGGCTTGCTGAAGAGCCAGCAAAAGGCAAGAAGTATTCAAAGACTGTAACCAATCCTAAGACTGGTAGAAAGAAAAAGGTAAGTTATGGAGCAAAGGGATACAGGATTGCTCCAGGCACTTCTAAGGGAGATAGCTACTGCGCTCGCTCTTACGGAATCAAGAAGCGCTTGTCTAAGGAGAAGCAGAATGACCCCAACACTCCTAACAACCTTTCCAGAAAGAAATGGAAGTGCCGTGGTAAAAAGTCTATGAAAGAAGAGTATACCACTGAAGAAATTCGTATGGTGATTGAGGATGTCATTGGCAAACTCGAAGAAGCGGGTAAGTGTCAGAAGGGCTACAAGACTCACCCAACGAGAAAAACAAAAGAAATGTTTGGAAAGCAGTATCGCAACTGTATCAAGGCAGACGAGGAGCTTAGAGCAAGAGTCAGGGAAACTATTGTCCAACGACTTGAAGAAGAGGGCGGTTGTTACTCTGACAAAGAGATTTGCACAGCAGGTCTAAAGTTTGTTGTAAACTCTGACTCGCCAGGGATTAAAGATGTTAAGTGCGAAGACGGCGTTCTCAAGAACTGGTCTGCTCGTGCAGCACAGATTGCTTCTAAATATTGTAAAGACGATAACTACGGTCGAGGCAAGAAAGACGAGAGCCTTGAAGAAGGCGACTTACAAAAGTGGGCAGACGAAAAATGGGTTCACTCTGATGGAACACCTTGTGGCGACGGTCGTGAAGACGGCTCAGTTGAGCGATGCAAACCAAAATCAAAGTGGGCAACGATGTCTAAGGGTGAAAAGGCAGCGGACAACGCAAAGAAGCGAGCAGGCACAAAGAAGGGCAAGCAAAACGTCGCAGCCACCAAGAAGGGCAAAGTAACCAAGAGTTACACAAAGAGGTGATTTATGAAACACTTAATGGAAAACTGGCGTAAGTTTGTGAGTGAAGTGAAAATCACTGTGGGCAAGGCAAAGGATTACATTTGCCCACCAGCAACTCAAGACTTGAAACTCAACACAAAGAACAGAGACGCCGCTATTCACGCAGACCACATAAAATACGGTCCATTGAATGTTGATGAGCCTGGCGACTACTGGAAAGACATCGCAAAATATTGGGATACTACAGAAAAGGCAGCAAAGAAATCTAACTGCTCTAATTGTGTCGCCTTCGACATTTCTCCCAGAATGAAAGAATGTATGCCAGGCGTAACTACCGACAAAGACGGTGAATTAGGTTACTGCTGGATGCACCACTTCAAATGCCACTCTGCTAGGTCTTGCTACACTTGGGCAAAGGGCGGTCCTATTGTTGATGACCAAATTTCTCACGAGTGGCAAAGTAAGAGTAATCTATGACTTACTCAAAAGAAGTTCTAGACCATTACGAGAACCCAAGAAACGTAGGCACCCTAGACAAGAAGGCGTTAGACGTTGGAACTGGTTTAGTTGGCGCTCCAGCTTGTGGAGATGTAATGAGGCTCCAGATAAAAGTTGAAGACGGAGTTATCAAAGAAGCACGTTTTAAAACTTATGGCTGTGGTTCAGCCATCGCAGCTTCTTCTATTGCTACAGAGTGGCTCAAGGGCTTGACTCTAGACGAGGCAACAGAAATAAAAAATAAAGACATCGCAGAGCACCTTTCACTCCCACCAGTAAAAATTCATTGCTCTGTGTTAGCTGAAGACGCAATCAAGGCTGCCATTGAAGATTATAAAGGAAAACAGAACTCCTGATACTATTTAAATATAGCAAAAGGAGGTGTTGCTATGAAAAACAAAACTACTAATCATCACAACGGCGACTGCGGCGACTGCTGCAAGCCAAAGAAATGCTGTAACTGCTGTTCATGCTGCGGTTGCGAGTGTTCTTGCTGCTAAAGCGAGGAACAAATGAGTGTTAAATTGGATAAGAAAACTAAGACCAATAATGATAGAGAACTCAAAAGTTCCTGTCATTCTTTCCAGAGTAGCTCCGATTGAAATCTGGGCTATTTCTTTTGGAATATTCGTCTGGTGCCGAGGAGAAATGACAGAGAGAACAAAGAGGCATGAAATTATTCATTTTGCCCAGCAGGTCGAGTGCCTATTCATCGGGCAATGGATATTATACGGGTGGTACTGGTTGCGAGGTGTCATGGCAAAGAAGTCAGGCAGAGAAGCATACTATTCTAATGCATTCGAGGAAGAAGCATATACGCACCAAGACGACAAAAACTACCTAGACAACCGACCATTCTACCACTGGAAAAAATACATTTAAAAACTAATTACTTTACAAGACATTGAGTTTATGTTACTATCTTAGTAAAGGCAAATTATGTTTGAAGCAGTCACAATAATGGTGCTGGCATCTATCATCGGAATGCAGTGGTACACCATCGTAACCTACAAAGAAAGATTTGAGAGAATAGGAAGAATTATCAAAAAAATTCAAGAAACCAAGGAAGATAAAGGGCACACTCACAAAACGGAGAAACCCAGAATCATTCAAGGTGACATGGACATAATTCATAAAGGACAGAAAGCAACTGTTCAGGCACTTATATATCCAAGAAAGATGAAATAAAATGCTTAAACTATTGATACCATTAGTCTTGCTATTCGCTTGCCAAGACGAAGTGATACAATCTGGCGAGACAGATAGCCAACAGAGAGCAGTAACTGGAGACGTTGTGTCTCCTGATGTGCAGATAGTTGCACTCCTTCCAGACATTACAGTTGACGCTTATGTAGACCCTTGCGAGGGAGTTCAAAATACAGACGACAACTATTGCCAATGTCATCCTAGATGTTGCCAGCAACAAACTTGGTATTGCCCACCGAGAGGGACAGAAATACTTGCCAAGGAAGCTATTCTAGATATCTGTGACGACGACTATGTTCCCTGTGATAGAAGCATAAACGATACTTGTCCACCAGCAGAGATTATTTTTGAAACGGGATGTACTCATGCTTTTGATTGTCCACCAGGGATAAATGAGGACTTTACAATGTATTACGATTGTGAGATTGAAGGTAGACCAGGGACGCAAGAGGTTGTGTGCGATAAAGGCAGGCTTTCTTACGGAGAGTGCATATCTTGTTATAGCAGTGATGAGGTCTGCGACGGGCAAGACAATGACTGCGATGACTTAGTGGATGAAAACCAGCTAAATGAGTGTGGAGAATGCGGGCAATTACCACCAGACACTTGTGACAATATTGATAATGATTGTGACGGTCAGGTTGATGAAGACTTGATACGTGAGTGTGTTACAGCCTGTGAAAGAGGAGTTGAGGTTTGCGAACAGGGAAGCTGGCTTGGCTGCACAGCCCAGCAACCTTATGAAGAAGCCTGCGATGGCTTTGATTCTGACTGCGATGGCAGAGTTGATGAAGGTTTGAATTGTCAGTGCCCTCCAGAGATGGTTGGTGCTCTCTTACCTTGCGCCGAACCTCCTCTATCTTGTGGAATGGGCTTCAAGACTTGCGAATGTGATAACGAAGATTGTACTATAACAAAGATGTCAGATTGTCTTGCGCTATGTGCTTGGTTACCACAAGAGATAGTTTCAGCAGATTCGGAAGATATTTGCGACGAGACGTTGGGTATGCCAGTCGAACCTGAGATGTGTAATAACTTTGATGAAGACTGCGACCAGCTTATTGATGAGAATTTGGAGAAGGCTTGCTACTCTGGACCAGAGGGCACGGGTGGCATCGGTGTTTGTACCCCAGGAAATCAGATATGTCAAAACGGTCAGTGGTACGGAGAGACCAGTAGCGGCAATTACGTTCTTGATTTCTGTGCTGGCGAAGTCGTACCAAGCAGAGAGATATGCGATGGTGCCGACAACGATTGCGATGGCACAACTGACTTCGGTCAGGTGATACCAGACACGGATATTCTTTTTATTCTGGACTGGTCTGGCTCTATGGAATATCACATCAACGCTGTGAGGATGGCAATGACCAGATTCGCTACTCAGTTCTCTGCGGAAGGAAAGTTGAAGTGGGGATTGATTACAGGTCCAAGAGTGTTTCCAACGCCAGGGACAAGAAACGTCAACCTCCCAGAGTACTTGAGATTGGAATCAGATGTCACAGACTTTTCCACTTTTATGAGCGCATTCTCTTCAGCGGGCGCATTTGAATCAGGCTCTTCTTCCGAGATGCTTCGAGATGCTATTTATCTATCAGTTCGCTCTATTGCAACGAGTATGCCTTATGACTTACAAGGAGCACAGTGGGGGCAGTCTATGGGTCGAGACATTCACTCGATTCCAGAATTAAAGTTTTTTAGAGTAAACTGGAGAACTGATGCAGACAGAATTATAATACTTTTCACTGACGAAAATGACCAGTCTTACATGTCTCCGAAAATTCAAAAACCAGAGGTCGTTGAAGCACTGGGTTCCTCTCCGAATACCAAGCTGTACGCCTTCACCAACGGAGGTTTCCAAGGAAGAACATGGGACGATTATGTTAACGAGACGGGAGGCGAAAGGTTCGAACTTTCTTCAAGTGCAGACCAGATGTATGAAGACCTGATGTCTATATTAGACGACATTTGTCTCGGCTCGGAAGAGGAAACAGCACAGAGTGCTCCCTACTCAAACTCTTTCTTGAGAACTGTTAGTTCGGAAGTTACTGTTGATTATGTGCTGAGAATGTGCTACTAGAAACTACTTAGGTTAGTACAACTTCATAGAAGGAGAAAGACATTGTGCATTATATGTGTCGAGTTTGAGTTGAGTAGAATCACCATTCAAGAGGCTAGAAGAAACCTTAGAGAGATGGAGAGTTCTTTAGACGAAGAACATGTAAAAGAGATTAAAGAATTAATTATGAAAAGAGAAATGGAAGAACTCTCAGATGAGGAGTTCCGAGAAGAGTATTCAGAAGTTATTGCTGATGGCTCGGATTAGGAGAAAGATTTATGAGAAAAATTATCAATGAGTGGAGAAGATATCTTCAAGAGTCACAAGACGACAAGCAGATTCCAGCCAAAGTTTATTACGGAACATCAATGTCGCAATTGCCATCTATAAGAGATAATGGTATTGTAAACTTGCCAAGTGATGCTGACATCGAGGCAGACAAGATGGGAGTTCCAATGTGTTCTAGCCCACATGACGCCAAGGCTTATGGAAACGTCGTACTTGAGATTGATGGTGCCTATCTTAGAGACAGTATGCAGTACGAGTCAATTACAAACTCTCAAGGATGTAGAGTAAAGATGAAAGATTCTAGTTCCCTGTCTGGCTCAGGTATTGACAGCATGGTGGACTCTTTGGGGACTAACATACCTTTTGATGCCGTATCAGCGGCAATATTCAGCGGTACGCCAAACTTAGACCAACTTAAAGGTTCTGGTTTTGGGAACATCGGGCTATATTCGTTTCCGATGGAAGAAGGTCAAGAATTAAAGACTTTACATGAGCCAAAAGAACAGCAAGATTGAACTACTTACCTTTATAGGTAGGAGGTTATTCTGCTCGATGTCGAAAGCATCTCATGATTGTAAGGAACAATTTTCAATAGGAGACTTGGTGAGATTGTCAGGAGATGAATTTTTATCTCACGGTATCGGATTGATTTTAGATAAGAGAGATGACTCTGCCGATGTGATAAGAGATTTCGTAGAGCAACTTGGAATTGACCCTGAGAACGATTCGGATGTCAACGATGCTCTTCAGGAGGCGAATAAATACCTACTGAACACGTCAGTCTATCTCGTACACTGGCAAGGAGGCTCAACTAAGTCAGTTTTTAAAAATATTTGGATGTTTTATAACGAGATAGAACTACTTAGCAAAGTTGGTTCCTCAAGAGAGGGAAAAAAGGAGAATTTAAAATGAAATTTATTGTGCTTGCGCTTCTCGCAATCTCTTCCACGGTCAGTGCCCAAGTCGCACCAGCAACTGACCAAATTAAGCTCGTTCCAGCGATTAAAAAGATTGCTATCGTGGATAATAAGCACTACGCTGTTAAGAAAGATGAAAACAACAAATACGTGTTCATTAAGGTTGCCCCAGAGGGGCGCATTGTTAAGCCTCAGATTATCACTATAATTCCCGCAAAATAAACTTGACTACTCTCTTATTTTATGGTAGTATCATATCATAACTAAAAGAAGAGGCAAAAGTTATGGAAAATAGAGTGATGGATACACTTATCAAAAACATGTTGAATAAGAAGAGGGGATTTCACCTGGGTCCGTACAAAGGGATGTCTGACGTCTTTGATAATGACCCTTGGTTCCGTTCTTTCTATATGGAAATAGCGAGTTTCTACGGATTTCCAGTATCCCAGAATGATTCAATATCAAAGCAAGACAGGATTTTATCAGCATTTGCATCTATCAACATTACTCTTGCTTTAGAAGAGCACGTAAAGATTTGGCATCCCTGGTGGAAAGCAAAACAAGAAATTACACCTGAGCTTGCTGAATTATTTTGCCGTAAAGTTTTTGAGATTCGAGGCGAACAAGTTGTTCCATTAATGTAAAAAAGTTGTTGACAAACGAATAATCATTTGATACCTTGTATATGTGGTTGAGGGGAGGACGCTCTCCCTGGAAAAGCAACGCTCTTTGTGATGGGCTTTTCCTCCACAAACCCGTGGGGGCTGTAGGTCAGAGCTAGAAATAGCGTGACTGCGTAAGCGTGAGAGTGATTCTCAGGGTAGGCTACAGTCAATTAAGGGAAGCTGGGAACCCTTGATATTTTTATGATAAGGAGTGAACTATGACAAACTTTTCAAATGCTTCAGCACGCCGCTTGGCATTTAAACTTATAGATAGAAGTGAAGACAAGATACAAGAAGTCTTGTCTAATTTAGAACCAGAGTTCAAGAATGCTATTGTAGCAGAACTCGTCAAGAAGAGGATTGAAAGGGGTCGTAATGCCCAAGCAGAGTAAACCTATTTTAGTTGAGAACAAGCGAAACCGTAATGAGTTTCGTCATCTGACACCAGCGGATATTGCTTCGCACCATGAGCATACTATCCGCAAGATAGAAAAGGAGTAAATGCTTTACGAGCTTTATGTAGAAGGAAAATTAGGGCTACACAAGGGCAAGCCAATATTGATGGGAGTATTCCAGAATGCTGTAAAAGCAGAGAAAGAGATGCTCAAAGAACTTAGAAACGGTCATTGTGCTTTCGTAGTCAAAAAGAAATTACCAAAAACTATTTAATATAAAGCCCTCTTCGGAGGGCAAAGTTTTATGAAGGAGAATAGAAATGTCAGAAAATAACGAATCAGTAAAGGCACTGAAACTTTTAAATATCGAGACAGTTCATTCGGACGGAGAATTCAAGTTTAACATCGAAGTGACAGAAGAGTTCGAGACTTGGTTCAAGAAAGAGCAGAACCTCAAGAAGTGGTCTGAAAAGAGATTCAATGAATGGTTCAAGGGACTTGTATCTGCAGGTATCCCAGAAGTAAATAAAATCTTATTGTCAGAAACCATAGAGGCTTCCACTGGCAAGCCAGCTAAGGAAGGTCAGTGAAAAAAGAATTAGAAAAGTTTCAGAAAGAGATGTGGTCAAGTACTCAACCACTGTTATTCGCAGTGGAATATGTAGAAAATATTCTTCAAGAAAATGAGAAACTTAGAATAATGATTACTCAACTTTTAGAAGAGAAGCGTGAAGAGTTCATCAACGACGTTCGCTCAAAAACAGACTTTTCTAATTTTGAAAAATAGTCAAAACTACTTTTTTCTTCCTAGTTATGATAAGTGACTGGAGGGTAGAGAGATAAGTAGCAAAGATACTTCTGAGGTAGAGGCTCTTCGTAAGGAGGTTGAAAGACTTACCAAGCAAAACGAAGAGCTAAAGAGGGCGCTCCTCGGTTCCCTTAATGCAAGGATTTATTCACTTCTGGGGATGTGTGGTTTCCAGAGAGATGCAGAGGAGGGTAACGATGAATGCGTTTCAGAATAGGCGACCTTGTTGCTGAAGATACGAGTTTGTATTGGAGGTTCAGTAAAGGTTCTCTCATTTACATGAATGAGGATGCTCCACCACAAGATGGTGAAGCAAGGAAGACCATAGGAATAGTGATGTCTGTTCACAAGAGGTTTCCCGATGCTTTCTTTGATATACCTTATTATGTCTACAAGATAAAGTGGTTAAACGCTCCCGATGGATTTTGGGATACCAAGTATTTTTATGAAGATGAGCTTGAGCTTTTGTCCAGAGTCAATCATGATGATGATTTTGACCCAGAGTTTGAGGCAGATATTGAATTTGAGGAAGAAGAATGAAGGTTGGAGATTTAGTAGAACTATCGAGCTATGCAAAGAAGTTGAAGAGAAATGCTTCACTTGTCAACAAGGTTGGAATTGTAACGGAAATCTTAAACCCTTCTTCCATACATGAGATTTATGATATTTATTGGATTGGAGGGGAACTTCAGCCGATATATGATAGAGTTGAATTAAAACATTTTAGGAGAAAGGGATAAATGGTTATAAAGGAAGGTTCCAAAGGGACAGATGTAAAAGAACTTCAGAGAGCACTGAAGGAACTAGGGTATAATTGCGGAATTGCAGACGGGATTTTCGGAATGGGCACAAGAGTTCAGGTAGAGAAATTTCAAGAGGACAATGGCTTGTATCCAGACGGCATCGTTGGTTCAGGAACTCTTTCGGCTATGAATCCTCAACTACCTGATGAGTTGAAATTTCAGATTGACGGCGAGCCAGACCCAGACGAAACTTTTATTAAATTACCTTGGACTAAGGTAGAAGCAGACAAAGTAAAAGGTTCGGGCGGTTATTCTTATTTTCGTCTTCGTAAAGACGCAGCAGAGGCTTATAACGCCCTCAGAGAAGACGTTCTCGCCCTCGGAGGCGTAATCACGTCAGCAGGAGCAAAGCGCCCTCTAACGGACAGTAAGCCGATGGCAAGCCGTTCTCTAAAATCTCTACATTATACAGGCTTGGCGTTTGACATGGCACTTGACTCTGGTATGAACAACCCGAAAAAAGAGATGCTTGTTATAGAAGAAGGTGAAGGTAGAAAGTGGAATGTCTGGTGTAGAACTGAGAACGAGAATGTCCCAGTTAGAAAGATACAGGCATACACTTATCAGAATACTAAGGTTGTTGTGGAAGATAGATTCTTTTCTTTTACTGAACTTGCTGAGAAGCACGGTTTCAAAGGTATCTCTGCTAGACGTTCGTTTAAGAAGGGTGGTAGTTACCTCGGCGCAGAGTGGTGGCACTTCCAGTATGAAAAAGCACTCACCCCAGGTGTGTCAACATTTGGTGGAGAACTATTAAAATTATACTCCCTTGCTGAAGTTAAGTCAACCTTCAAGCCTTGGGAGGAATCAAAGAATTGCGTTTGGAAAGAAAGTTGGTTTTAAATGGAGCTTATAACAACTAAGGTTTGTATGAAAGGCGACATCGGCGTCCACGGAAATCTATTTGGTGGAACAATGTTGGCTTGGCTTGATGAGGCAGGTGCTGCTTTTGCCTGCGAGAAAGCACAATCCACACACATGGTCACTCGTCTTATAGATAAGGTAGAATTTTCTAGACCTGTCAAGGTTGGTCGCATCGTAAAGATTTATGGAGAAGTCTTGAAGATGGGCACGACCAGTCTTACGATTAGACTGAAAGCTCGCTCCTATAACCCCCACTCGGGTAGAATGAAGAGTGTCTGTACTACCGAGATGGTTTTTGTTCGAATTGATGACGACGGAGATTCTTTAAAAATAGTTTTAGATAAGTCTTGACATCTTCGTTACATTATAATATAGTCTTCTTGTAACTACGAGGAGGAACTAAATGTCTAATCTAGGATATGCCTGTATCAATACAGTGCTAAACACTCTGCCTAAGTCTAGGCGAGTCACAACCAATCGCTCTATGGTTAAGCGAACATTTAAGGAGCGAGGCTTGCCATATGCCTCTGAGCTTGCTCTTCAGAACTGCAAAGACTTGCTAACAGTTCTCAAGTGGAATCACGCTAACGGTATACACTTCTTCCGTTTATCATCAGACTTATTTCCTTGGTCGTCAGAGTACAACATCTCAGACTTACCAGACTACGATGACATCTGCCTTGCTCTACAAGAAGCAGGTGACTTTGCTCACGACAATGGTCATCGTATCACTACTCACCCAGGACCATTCAACGTACTTGGTTCTCCCAAGGAAGACGTAGTGACCAAGACTATCAAAGAGTTGAATACTCACTCCGAGATATTTGATATGATGGGATTGCCCGATAGTCCCTATGCCAAGATTAATATTCACGTTGGTGGTACCTATGGTGGTGACTTTGCTGGTACAGCAGAGCGATGGTGTCGCAACTTCTTTAAACTATCTGTCAACTGTCAGAATCGTTTGACTGTCGAGAACGACGACAAGGCATCTATGTGGAGTACTCGCCACCTCTATGACTATATTCACAAGGTTATTCACATTCCTATCGTGTTTGACTACCATCACCACAAGTTTTGTACTGGTGGACAGACTGAGCAAGAAGCACTAGAACTTGCCATGTCCACTTGGCATGGTGTCACACCAGTCGTACATTACTCACAGGATAGAAGCGTCGAGCACAACGACCCCAAGATTCGTCCACAGGCACACTCCGATTCTTACTGGACTGCTATCGAAACTTACGGACACGACGTTGACGTTATGTTGGAGTGCAAGCACAAAGAGCAGGGTCTGTTCAAGATGCGTCAGCTACTTGAAGAAAAAGTTTCACTCGCTGCTTAACAGATAAAGATAAAATGTTATAATAAATAAAACAACAGAAAGGGACTGAAATGTCTAATATCATCGCAGACGTAGTAGTCGATGTTCAACATGGTGATTGCGGTAAAGGTAAGATAACACATCACCTTGCGAGAACTGGCAACTATACTCACGTAGTTCGATATAATGGTGGTCACAATGCGGGACACACTATCTATCACGAGGGAAAGAAGTTTATAACACATCTTATTCCTTGCGGAGTATTCTTTGGAATTGAATCTATCATTGGTCCAGGCTGCGTCGTAAATCCTAAGAGGCTCTTAGAGGAAATGAAAGAGCTTCGTGAAGCTGGTATTGATGTTGACAATCTACTATCTATTGCCAAGAACGCACACGTCATTACAGACTGGCACTTAGCAGAGGACAACAAAGATAAAGCAATTGGTACTACCAAGAGAGGCAACGGTCCAGCTTATCGTGACAAGTACGGTAGAAAAGGTGTCAGAGTTGAGCAGGTGCCCGAGCTTCAAGAATATCTTATTGATGTCTACGAGGAGTTCCACAGAAACTCTGAACACGATACTGTTGAGATTCTTTTCGAAGGCGCTCAAGGTTTTGGTCTTGATGTCGATTGGGGGGACTATCCCTATGTTACATCTTCCCACTGCACTGTCGGTGGAGCAGTCTTAAACGGAATACCAGCACACTCCATTCGCAATGTATATGGAGCAGCAAAGATTTACGAAACTTATGTTGGCGCTAAACAGTTTGGTATGGACGAGAAGGATGAAGAGGAGAGGATTCGGCAAATCGGAGAAGAGTTCGGCGCAACCACAGGGAGACCAAGGAAAATTGATTGGATGGAGATTGACTCTATAGAGAGAGCAGTTGACATCAATGGTTTAACTACCTTAGTGTTCAACAAGGTTGATGTACTTGAACAAGTTGGTAGATTCATTCTTTATCACGGTGACAACAAGTTTGAGTTTGATAGCATATCCGATATGCAATATTATATTGAAGAAAATATAAAACGAGATAATTTAGAAGTTATATTTTCAGGTCATAAGGATAGGATTTAATATGACAAGGTTCAGAAAATTTCTACTACATCTTCTACTGTTTTCATCAGGCTTCGCCGCCGCCACGTTTACAGCAAGAGAAAGACCACACTGGATTGTGCCAGATGTAATGGTGGCATTTGACCAAGCATTGAAAGAGGTAGAAAAGGGTTGCCCTATGTTGCTTGAGTATGCTATAATGTTAGAACAAGAGAACGCTCGCTTAAATAGAACTATGAAGACTATGATTTTTAAGGAGGATTAGACTCCAGCCAGTTTTCAAATTCTTCTTTGTTGATTTTAAATTGCTGATAAAACATTGCTTTGAATATGCTTCTGCTTTTGTCATCTTTCTGGCTAGACCACATATAAGAAAAGCTATTCTTGATTCCAGCAATCTTGCCTTGGTTTCTTTTTATGCTTTCTTCTATTATTTCGCAAGTCTCGTCAGATAAGAACTCAATATCAATATGGAGTTCAGCGGCAAATTCAACAAGAAGCATCCAGTTCTCTTCCGACATCGCTTCAGCAGTTAGTCTGAATATTTCATTCATTCTTTCGTCTTGAACTTTGTCAGGATGTGTTAGTTGAGCGATAGAGCGATAAAGTTTTTTAATTTCTACAGGTGTATTTGATGGCTTACTGTTTTCCAAAATATCATCACAGTCTTCTGGTGGCTCTTTGTCATCGTCTTGGGAGTCCTGCTCTTCTGGAGATGAGTTTTCTTGCTCTTTCAGTTCTGCTTGCTTCCTTTTCCATTCGATGAACTCAAACTCTTTCTTGAAGTCTTCAGAGAGTATTCTCTTTTGCTCTTCATTTTCTTCTGTGAGGTCTTCAAGCTCCATGCTGGTCAGGGTCGCTTTCATTGCAATCTTTTTAACTTTACGACGGATTTTTTTTACCATAACAGATTAAATAGTCTTGACTTCTATAGACTGATATGATAAGGTGTTATTATAAACAATGAGGGAAGAATTTCCAACATTAGATTTACACGGTGTAAAGCACGAGAAGGCAGAGCACTTAATAGAAGACTTTATGTTGGAGAAGATAGACGAGTTGCCTATTGCGATAATCACGGGACATTCCCAGTATTATCAGGAACTTGTCAGAACTCTCGCTAATAAACTAGAACTTAACATCCACCCACAGTGGTGGAGAAACCCAGGATGCTGGATAATAACGGAGAGTAAAAATGGAAGTAACGATTTATTTGCTTGAAGAAGATGGTATCAAGAGTAGAACTACCACCTTTCCATTTAGAACTGAGGCTACGTTGAAGAGACACTTAACATCTATCTACGGACGTGATAATATGGAGAATGTCCAGTGGGATATTATTGAGCCCGAAGAAGAAGAAGGCTTAGAGGAGATTGAGTTGCCAGAAGACTCAGAGGTCGGAGCTTACTTGAGAAGAAGACTGAAGAAAGGTAAAAAGTAATGCCTCACTATAACTTTAGAAAAGACCATAAGATAGCCAGGAAGACTGAGAGGCAGATTGCTGAATATCTAGTGTCAAAAGGCTACGAGTTCCTAGATGAATGCAACAATGCCGATTACGATATTAGAATGAAGACGCCTTCAGGCGAAGTCATAACTATCGAGATAAAGGAAGACTTTACTTGTAGGAAGACGGGCAACATCGGCTTGGAGTATCACTGTCGAGGAAAGCCATCGGGGATTTCAGTCTCTAAAGCAGACTTTTATCTTTACAAGGCACATGAGCCCAGCGGCGAAAAGAATATGTATGTGATAAAGACTTCTAATTTGAAACAAATGATTGAAAACAAACTTTATCACAGGACTGTCAATGGTGGAGACCCAGGGTCTAATAGTTTGAATTACTTGTTTAAGCTAGATGTAGTCAAAGACAACTTCACCTTTATTGGAAGGTTGGATAGCTGATGTCATCTGTAATAAAGGCTATAGCCCTGTTCACAATGGCACAGTTATTTGCTTGGTTCCAGCTAAACTCTCAATACATCTGGGAGTGGTGGCGGGGCAAGGCTTTTATTTCTGCTCTTGTTTGGGGCATTCCATGTTCCATGATGTTTTATTATGCTTGGACCACAGCAGCAGATGCAGCAGGTTCAGTTTGGTCAGCGAGGTTTATAGGCTCCAGTGTGGGGATAGTTATATTTCCTATACTAACCTACGCTCTATTGGGCGAGTCTATGTTTACAGCTAAGACGATGATTTGTTTCGCACTCGCAGTAACAGTCGTTTTAATTCAAATATTTTTCTAAAAATGCTTGACAAATTAATAAAGATGGGATACAATGTATCTATGAAAAAGATTAAGAAAAACGATTTAGTAAAACTGGTTAAGTGTGAACCACAGGTAGTTGGCAGAGTGGTCACCTTTTTAGAAGATGGTTACGCTATTGTCAGGTGGGATGATGGTATAACATCGGAACACGAACTTCGTGAATTAAGACCAATTCGACTAGAAGAGTTTTCAGCATCTTGGATAAGTTTTTGACATGGGAATAATTAGTTTACTGTACCTCAGTAGCTCAGTTGGATAGAGCAACGGACTTCTAATCCGTGGGTCGCAGGTTCGAATCCTGCCTGGGGTGCTTGTGCTGGCGTAGCTCAGTT
>MDTE01021131.1_pt1 | contig 15211 bp, 14 predicted proteins | sample 811231 | NCBI WGS metagenome assembly MDTE01 (sample SAMN05326651, study PRJNA326480) | marine metagenome | isolation source: seawater | place: Indian Ocean: Red Sea | collected 2010 | reverse complement strand
TTCCATTATTTGTCATTTGATGAAAAGGATAAGCGCCACCATACTCAGGCCAATCACACATTGAAACCATTTTTTGACCATCCAAATAATTTTCAAAAAGTTTTTTGAAATTAACACCACCTAAAATATTTACTGGTAATTTAAGAATTTCATTTAAATCATTATCACCAAAAACTTTTTTGTTTAATTCAACGTTAGAGCTAAAATTTTTTTTTACATCTTGGAAATCTTCTGAATTATCGAGAGCTAACACTATTTTCTCAAAAATTTCTTTTGGTAAAAAATCATCTATTATTGCATGAGGAAATGGCTCTGTTTCCCAGTTTAATTTATGGGAATTAATTTTATTTTTAATTAGTTCTGAATAGTTCATATATATATCTAACAAATTTAGAACATATTGAGCAAGTATAAAAGAATACCAAAATAAGGAAAAAAAATATATAAACTCTTTAGTAGATTTATTGATATTACTAAAATGGCAGTAAATAAATATTATAATTTAGCTAAAAATAACCTTTTCCCTATCTGTAGAAGCTTGACCGGAAATGGCGTCAAAAAAACTTTACGCATTATAAAAAAAGAGTTTCCAAAATTAAAAATTTACAAAGTAAAATCTGGAAAAAAAGTTTTCGATTGGCAAGTTCCTAAGGAGTGGAATGTTACAGATGCTTATATTTTAGATAAAAATAATAACAAGATAGTAGATTTTAAAAAAAATAATCTTCATTTAGTTGGTTATTCTACTCCAATAAATACTTACCTTAAAAAAGAGAAACTTTTAAAACGTTTACATTCTCTTCCAAGGCAAAAAAATGCTATTCCTTATATAACTTCATATTACAAAAAGTATTGGGGGTTTTGTTTATCACATAAAGAAAAATTAAAAATCAAAAAAAATTATAAATCAAAAGATAAATTTAAAGTAGTAATAAAATCAAAATTTAATTCTAAAGGTTTCTTGAATTATGGGGAAATGATTATAAAAGGTAGGTCTAAACAAGAAATTTTAATTTCCACTTACATCTGTCACCCTTCTATGGCAAATAATGAACTCTCGGGACCAATAGTTTCCATGAGCTTAATGAATTATTTCAAAAAGATTAAAAAATTAGATAAAACTTTGAGGTTTTTGTTTATCCCTGAAACAATAGGATCAATAACTTTTTTAGAGAAAAACTTGAATTATTTAAAAGAAAATCTGATAGGAGGATACAATTTATCTTGTATAGGTGATGAAAGGCAACATTCCTGTATGTTTACAAAATATGGTAATGCTATTTCTGACAAAGCATTAATGGAGACATATAAAAGATTTAAAATTAAGTACAGAAAATACTCGTTCTTAGAAAGGGGTTCAGATGAAAGACAATATAATTCACCGGGAATTGATTTGCCAATAACTTCAATTTTTCGAACAAAATACGGAAAGTTTCCTGAGTATCACACATCTTTAGATAATTTTAAACTTGTCACGATAAAAGGAATAAAAGGAGGTTTTAAAGTAGCAAAAGAAAGTATCAAAATATTGAATAAAAAATTAATACCTAAAAACTTAATACTTTGTGAGCCTCAAATGGGTAAGAGAGGTCTTTATCCAACTTTATCCAGTAAAAAACAAAATAAAATTACTAAATCATATATGGATTTTCTACAGTACGCAGATGGAAAAAATGACATAGAAAACATATCTGATTTAATTAAAATCAATTTAAATTCAGCAAAAAAAATATATAATGTATTAAAACGTAATAAATTAATTCTCTAATAAATGAAAATAATTTTAATAATGGGCTTGCCAGGAGCTGGCAAAACAACTTTGGCTGATGAGTTAGCACCCCTAATTAATGCAAAAAGGTTAAATGCTGACGAAGTAAGAAAATCTGCAAATGATTGGGATTTCTCTGAAGAAGGTAGAAAGAGACAGGCAAAAAGAATGGCTGATTATGCGATTAAGATTAAAAGCGAGGGTCACAATGTAATCGCAGACTTTATTTGTCCAACACCCGCTGCAAGAAAATTATTTCCAGCAGATTATGTAATTTGGGTAGATACTATAAAAGTAGGCAGATTTGAAGACACAAACCAAATGTTTGTAAAACCTGAAAAATACAATTTTCATGTTACATCACAAGATGCTAAGATTTGGGCTCAAAAAATTAAAGAAGATTTAAAATGAGTTATAAGTGGGATAATAAAAAACCAACAGCACAGATGTTGGGCAGATGGCAACCATTTCACGATGGACACTTTGCTTTATTTGAGGAAATAATTAAAAAAACAGGACAAGTTTGTATCCAAATAAGAGATGTTCAGGGAGTTGATGACAACCCTTTTGATTTTGAAACGGTAAAAAAAAATATTGAGGAAAAATTAAACCCTAAATATCAAGGAAGGTTTAAAGTGATGCTTGTCCCAAATATAACAAATATATGTTACGGAAGAGGTGTGGGTTACAAAATTGAAGAAATTGTTTTACCTGAGGAAATTCAAAAAATTTCAGCTACTAAAATTCGTGCAAAAATGAGGAAAGAGGGAAAACTTTAATATTTTGAAAAAAAAGGTCTTTATTCACTTAGGTGTTCCAAAAACAGGCTCTACGCTGCTTCAATCAAAATTATTCCCAATAATTCAAGAAATTAAATATATTGGAAGGTCGTATGATGAAAATAAATCTAATCCTTTATTCGAAAAAATCGACGAATTTATTGAATTAGATAAAAACAATGATCAAGAAAATATAAATGACATACACAATCTCCTTAAAAATTTATTAGATCAAAATGAAAAAATACTTATATCAAACGAGAATTGGTTACAGCCTACAAATGTTGACAAAGACACACATAAAATTTTTATATCAAATTTTTGGGAAAAATTAAAAAGATTAAATAAAATTTTTAATGGTATTGATGCACAAATTCTATATTTTGCAGTAAAGAGGAATCAGACGGAAGCTGTGCCCTCTTTTTTTTCTACCGTACACTATAGAATAACAAAAATTTTTGGCTTCAAGATGAGTGATATAAACTATTATATTCAAACTATGTTAGAGAATAAAAACACTAATAAAGAAATATCACTTTTTTACGACATGTATGATTACAACAAGATTTCAAATTTTATTTCAAAAAATCTTTCTAATGAAATTACTTTTTTTGAATTTAGTGAATTGGAAAATAATAAGGATAACTTTATAAAATCATTAATTAAATATTTTGGTATCAAAGAAAATCAAAGTTACTTTTCAGTAATGCAGAAAGAAGTTAGGGTCACTCCTAGAGTTGACGGCCATTACACCTCTCAAATTCAATTCTCTCAAAAAAATATTTTTTTTAATTTTTTAAGTAAAGTTTGCCCAAATTTTTTGAAAAGCATTTTTTTAAAGATATTTAAATTAAGTTCTTTTTATCCAAGTTTTAAGTCTGTAAATAAAATTTCAAAGGAGAGTTTGGAACTTATTAAAAATAACTATCCAAAATATTAAAAATTATATAAATAGAATGTATGAAATTTAAAACTCCATTTTTAATAGCAGAAATTTCAGCTAACCATTGTGGGAGTTTTCAATTAGCCAAAAAATTAATTAAATGTGCTAAGAATAACGGAGCTGATGCTGTAAAAATACAAACTTACACTGCAGATACGATGACTATAAAGTCAAAAAAAAAGTATTTTAAAATTAGAAACGGCTTATGGAAAGGATACAGCTTATGGGATCTTTATAACGAAGCACATACTCCATTAGATTGGCATAAAAAATTATTTGCTTACGCAAGGAAGATTAAAATTCCTATCTTCAGTACTCCGTTTGATGAAACAGCTGTTGATTTTTTAGAAAAACTAAAGTGTCCATTTTATAAAGTTGCCTCATTTGAGATGACAGACTTGCCTTTGATAAAAAAAATTGCGTCTACAAAAAAACCAATGATAATTTCTACAGGTATGGCATCTTTAGAACAAATCGAATTGACATATAAAACTGCAAAAAACAATGGAGCAAAAAATATTTCTTTATTGTATTGTGTAAGTAATTATCCATCAAAAATAAAAGACTTTAATTTAAATAATATAAAATTACTTAAAAAAAAGTTTAAGTGTAGAGTAGGATTATCGGATCATTCCGTTGATAATAAAGTGGCTATAACTGCTATTGCAGCTGGTGCTGAAATAATAGAAAAACATATTGCCTTGGATGGTCAAAAAAATGGTTTGGATATAAAATTTTCTCTTAAGGGAAGAAAAATAAAAGAATTTAAAAATGATATCAATGTTGCTTATAATTTACTAGGTAAAAAAAATTTTTTTAGAAACAAATCAGAGGATAAAAGCAAACAGTTTAGAAGATCAATTTTTATTGTAAAAAATATTAAAAAAGGAGAAAAATTTTCTAAAGATAATATAAGAAGAATAAGACCTGGGCATGGTCTAGAGCCAAAATATTATCCGAAAATCCTAGGAAAAAAATCACCAAAAAATTTAAGTAAAGGCAGCCCTCTTAAAATGTCATATCTAAAAAAAATATTTGTCTGACAAATAAATAATTAAACCTAAGGCTATTCCAGTTAGTATCCAATAAAGATTTTCTCTCATAATAAGTTAGTTAATAAACTTTGACAAATCAGGTTCAAAGTAATTAGGCCCTTTCATAACTTTTCCTTTATCATTATATATCGGTTTTCCGTCATCACCAAGTTTGCTCATATTAGATCTTTGAACTTCTTCAAAACACTTATCTAAGTCAATTCCAAATGCATGCCCAGCACCATACGTTACATATAAAATATCTGTTAATGCATCTGCTACCTCTTTTAAATCCTTCTCCTTCAGTGCTTGGCTAAATTCGTCTAGTTCTTCCTTAATTAGACTAAATCTTAGATCTGCTATTTTTTTAGATGGAAATTCTGCTTTGGTCTTTACTTCTTGACCAAAAACTTCCATAAATTTTTTAACACTATTAAAATTTGTCATAAAATCTCCACAGTTATTTGTTATTTATTTACAATACGTATCGATTAATATAATTATGTATTTGAATGAAATATAGAACAGAATTTGATTCTATAGGAAAAATAAAAGTTCCTGGTGATAAGTATTGGGGAGCATCCACACAAAGATCGAATAAGTACTTTGATATAGGTGATTTTCTTGTAAGGCCTATTTTAATTCAATCGATAGGGGTAATAAAAAAAGCAGCGGCAATTGTAAATTCAAGAAATAAAGACTTGGACCAAAAAATTAGTAAATATATTATAAAAGCTGCAGACGAGGTAATTAAAGGCAAACTCGATAATCATTTTCCATTAAAAGTTTGGCAAACAGGTTCTGGTACTCAAACAAATATGAATGTGAATGAAGTTATATCAAATCGAGCAATAGAAATGATGGGTGGTAAAATGGGAACTAAAAAACCTGTTCATCCTAATGATCATGTCAATAAATCACAGTCCACTAATGATGTTTTTCCGACAGCTATGCATATTGCTATAGCTTTGAAAGCAAGGAAAAAATTATTACCCTCTTTAAAATTACTTGAGAAAGAATTAAAAAAAAAGGTCACTCAGTTCAGTAAAATTGTTAAGCTAGGAAGAACGCATTTACAGGATGCAACTCCTTTGACTTTAGGACAAGAATTTTCTGGATATCATTCCCAATTAAAAAAGTGTATCGAAAGAATAGAAAAATCTTTAAGTGAAATTTATTTTTTAGCACAGGGTGGCACGGCTGTTGGTACAGGTTTAAATACCAAAAAAAACTTTGATAAAAAAATTGTAAAAGAAATAAAAAAAATAACTAAACTTCCCTTTAAACCAGCTAAAAACAAGTTTGCCGCTTTAGCTGCTCATGATGCAATAGTAAATTTTTCTGGAACAATGAATACAACTGCAGTTTGTTTAATGAAGATAGCAAACGATATAAGATTTCTGGGTTCTGGACCAAGAGCTGGTTACGGGGAATTAATTTTACCAGAAAATGAGCCTGGTTCATCAATTATGCCTGGAAAAATTAATCCCACACAGTGTGAGGCTGTAACTATGGTTTGTGTAAAAGTAATTGGAAATCACAATGGTATAACTATGGCTGGTTCACATGGCCATTTTGAGTTGAATGTTTTTAAACCTCTAATTATTCACAATATACTTCAATCAATCAATATAATGGCCGACTCCTCGAATGGTTTTGCAAAATATTGTATAAAAGGGATTAAAGCTGACAAAAAAAGAATTAAATCCCTTTTAGATAATTCTTTAATGTTAGTAACCGCGCTATCACCAAAAATCGGATATGATAATGCTGCTAAAATTGCAAAAAGTGCCCATAAAAAAGGAACTACATTAAAAGCTGAGATATTAAAAGAAGGTATTTTAACTGAGAAGGAGTATGACAAAATAATGAATCCTCTTAAAATGACAAGGCCTAACAAATAAAACTGCCTAAAATATTTAAATTTTTTTAAGTAAAAAGTTAAGGATTTTCTTTTTACTTCGAAAATTATTTATATCAAAATTTTTAATTGGAATTTTTATTTTAAAATTTTTTTCCAGTTCACTTATCAACAAAAAAATATTTACCGAGTCCAAAAGTCCATTTGTTATAAGATCAGTTTTTTCTGTTATTTTTTTTTTTATAATTAAATTATTTTCTATAATCTTGGATATTTTTTTTTCTAAAGATCTTTTTTTATTCATATTTTTAGTTTTTTTAATTTATTTCGATCAACTTTACCATTACTATTCTTTGGTAGCTTTATTACTTCTATAAATTTTCCTGGTATCATATGTTTTGGTAGTAATTTAAAAACTTTATTTTTAATTGTTTTTAAAGACGAAGAGTGTGATAACCAGCATAATATTTCACCAGTCGTATTGACATTGTTTTTTCTGAACTCAACAAAACTTTCTTTTATTTCTTTAATTTTATTTAAATTTTGCTGAATTTCTCCTAGCTCTATACGATGACCTAAATATTTAATTTGATCATCTTTTCGATTTGAAAAATAGATATTTTTATTTCTTTTATCTTTATAAACCATATCTCCAGTACAATAAACAATATCTATGAAATTATTGTGGCAAGGATTTTGAATAAACTTTTCGTCTGTTTGTTGTTTATTATTAAAATAACCTTTTCCCACATTGTCTCCACCTATAAAAAGTTCACCGATAAAGTTATTTTTATATCTTTTTGGTTTGTGAATTATATAAAAGAAATTTTTAGCAAGTTTTTCTCCAAAAGGTGCATACCTATTCATCTCCTTCCCAACAAAATCTTTATTATTTATTTTATAACTTGAGCAAATACATGTACATTCTGTTGGTCCGTAAACATTAAAAAGTTCTACTTTTTTTGATTTAGATAAATCATACAGCTCTTTTAGTTTAGCTTTGGGAAACCCTTCTCCGCCAAAGATAATTTTTTTTAAATAAGCAAAGGATTTTTTGTTAAAACTTTTAAAATTTAATACTAAAACTAATAATGATGGGACAGAAAACCAAATAGTAACTTTATTTTTAATAATTTTTTTAATTAGATTTTTAGTATCAATTAGTTCATTCCTACCAAAAGGCACCAAACATGCACCATTAAAAAGGGTGGCATAAATATCGAAAACAGAATTATCAAAATGAAGGGGATTTAAATTACTAATTCTGTCAGAAGACTTTATTGAATATTCTTCTTGCGTCCAACTAATGAAATTCAAAAGATTGTTATGAGTAATAGCTACTCCTTTTGGCTCACCAGTAGAGCCTGAAGTAAACATAATATAAGCAATATTGCTTGAGGGAAATGATGAAAAGTCTCTTTTAAAAGTTTTTTTTCTTCGATCTAAAAATTTTAAAATTTTTTTAAATGAAAAAGTCTTAACAAAAGTTGAGTAATTTTCATATTTATTATCTATCTTTCTAAAGAAAAATTTAGGTTTTACAGTTCTTAAAATTTTATTTATTCTTTCTTTAGGATTATCAGGATCTATAAAAACGTACGCAACACCAATTCTTAGACAGGCAATCAAAAAAATATAGGTCTCTATACTCTTCGATGAGTCTATAGCAACAGTATCACCTGACCTTAATTGTAGCGTGGTAAAAAAATAATTTGAAACTTTCAACGATTTATTTTCAAGATATTTGTATTTATATTTTTTATCATTGATAATAATTGCCAACTTATTACTATTTTTTTGCGCAATATCTTCAAACTTTATTCCTAGGTTATAATTCCAATTCATTTTTTTGACACAAAAAAGTGGGGGTTTTTTATCATTCCCATTAATCCTTCTTGAAAAAAATCTTTAGCAGCCACAATATAAATTTTTGTAAATTTTAATTTAATAACTTTCAACATCTTTTTTTTTAAAAGAGTTTTTTTTATATTTTTTTCATCAAAAAAAAGCTTAGAATTTATATTTCTTAATAGGCATACTTGCTTTTTGGTCTCAATTTTCGATTGGTAATTTTTCAATTTTCCTTTTAATACTACCTTTGATCTATAATCAATCTTTTCAATATTTTCATGATAAAATTGTTCGACAAAATGAACAAATGTAGGGTCAAATTGATTAAGGCAAAACGACATTAATTTTGCATTCGACTTTAACAATTTAGAAAATACACTTTTTTTTCCAAAACTGTCATTTTCTATATCTAAAAAATTTTCTTTTTTAGATCCATGGATAACAAAAGAAAACATTGGATCAAGAGTTCTTAAAGAATTTTTTTGGTTTCTCAAATATTCTGCAAAAGAACCTGTATGTGCCTTAGTTTTTTTAACGTCGAAATATTTTTTTTTTTTATCCCTTCCCCAGGAATAAGTAAATGTGGGACAAATAATAGTTCCTTTTGGACCAACCAAGGATTTAAATAAATATAAGATTTCGTTTAGACTTTTTTTTTTAAAAACTATATCACTATTTTTGATTAAATTAGTTAAATCACTCTCAATATAAAGAGTATCGTTTAAAAATATGTAATTTTTGAGTGGCTTTCTTAATTGATTTATCTTTTTAATATTCATTTACTTTTATTAAGACTTAATTTTAAAACACCATTTCCATGAAAAACTTTAATATTATTTTTTCTAAAAAAAATAGTACTTAAATTTATTATTTGATTTTCAACACTTTTGTGCTCAACTTTTAAAACAATTGTAAGAGTGTCACCAATAAAAAAAGGGGACTTATAAATTCCAGTTTGACTCAGACAGAGTTCATTTCCACCAGGAAAGAATTTTCCGTAAATTTGAGATAAAATACAATTGATTAAAAAACCATAACCCAGTTTTTTTTTGTAACCATTTTTTTTGCAAAATTCTATGTTTGAATGTATTGGGCTATTATCACCTGATAATTTTTCAAAATCCTTATGAATTTTCTTCGAAATAAAAACTTTGAATCTCAAAGTAAAATTTTTTTTAATCGATTTTATATTTACAGGTGTTTTTATTTTTTTATTTACATGAATTTTCATAATAAATTTAATGCGATAAAACTAAGTATCTATTTACTGTAACAAATTTTTTATTTTTTAGATGAGTAGAAACATCAAAAATATTTACTTTGAGTTTAAATTTAGATGCATTTATTAAATTCCTTATACGACCAAAAGTTAAAATATTTACAGGATTGTTCTTTTCGTGGTATTTTTTTTCTTTTTTAAAATTTTTGGATAGAGAATAATCAAATAATTTTTTTTTCTTTTTTTCTTTTAATTCAGCTTGAATAAATTGAAGCACAAAATATCCTTTTTGATTTAAAATTTTTTTACAAAACTTTAAAAAAGGTAACTGTCTATTGTAATCTAAATAATAAAAAGTATCCTTACATATAATTAAATCAAAATTTCTTTTTATTTTTGGAAAATTATAATTTAAATCACTTATATAAAAATTTTTTCTAGGTAAATAATTTTTTTTACAAAAATCAAATATTTTTTTTTTTCTTATATCTATGCCAAATATCGAGGCACCTCTTTTTTTAAACTCAATTAAATTTGCTCCATCGCCTATACCGACATCTAACACTCTTTTCCTTTTATATTTGAACTTTAAATTACCAATTAATCTAATTAATGTTTCATTGGGAACGCTTGCGTCAATTAAACTATCAGTTTTTTGCCAATATTTGGATACGATCTTTTTATAATTTTTTTTTATATTGGACATCAAAAAAAGTGAACATTTAAAATTTATATCAATTAATACTTTTTGTAAATTGTTTAATGCTATCCAAATCAAATAAAACAAATATGTTGAAGCAATAATATACTTTTCAAATTTTAATTTTTGTTTTCTAGTGTATAATTGAATAAATACTTTTTTTATGGATTCTATTGATCAATTATTAAAAAATTTAAATAGTGAGCAAAAAAAAGCTGTGCTCAGTACTGAAGGACCAAATTTAGTTGTTGCAGGAGCAGGATCAGGAAAAACCAGAGTGCTTACTACTAGATTGGCACACATTATTAATGAAAAAAAAGCTTGGCCCAATCAAATTCTTTGTGTGACTTTCACAAATAAGGCTGCGAAAGAAATGCAAACTAGAGTTTTAAACTATTTGAAAAAGAAATCGTTCTCTGTACCATGGTTAGGGACCTTTCATTCTATTAGTGTCAAATTTTTACGACGACACTCTGAAGCTGTAGGTCTGACAAGTAATTTCACAATTTTGGATACTGATGATCAAAAAAAATTAATTAAAAATATTTGTAAAGCTGAAAACATTGATGCAAAAAAAATTTCTCCTCAATATATCATTTCATTAATAGATCAGTGGAAAAATAAAGGTTTATTGCCTAACGAAGTTCAGCTGAAAAAAAAGAATATTTTTGAGGGAGAGATATTGAAAGTCTACAAGATTTATCAAAAGAAAATTAAAGACTTAAACGCATGTGACTTTGGAGATTTGCTTCTTTATTCAGTAAAATTATTTGAGCAAAATTCAGACATAAGAGATACTTATAAAAATAATTTTAAATATATTCTTGTAGACGAATATCAAGACACAAATTTTATTCAAAATAAATGGCTTAATTTATTGGTTAACAAAAATCAAAACATTTGTTGTGTTGGCGATGACGATCAGTCCATATACAGTTGGAGAGGTGCAGAGATTAAAAATTTTTTAAGCTTTGATAAAGTTTATCCAAAATGTAAAGTTTTTAGACTAGAACAAAATTATAGATCTACTAAAAATATTTTGGATACCGCATCACACTTAATATCATTTAACAAAGACAGAATAGGAAAAAAATTATGGTCTGAGGGAGAGGCTGGCGAATTAGTTAAATTAAATTGTTATAAAAATGGAAAAGAAGAAGCTGGTGAAATTGGAAACTTAATAGAATCAAAAAATAATAAAAAAGAAGATCTAAACAATATAGCAATTTTAGTAAGAGCGATTTATCAAACAAGAGAGTTTGAAGAAAGATTTTTAAAAGTTGGGATTAACTATAGAATTGTTGGTGGTATAAAATTTTATGAAAGAGCAGAGGTAAAGGACGCTATATGTTATCTGAGAATTGTAAATCAAAAATTTGATGATTTAGCTTTTGAAAGAATTGTCAATAAACCAAAAAGAGGTTTGGGAGATGCTGCTATGAAACAGATTCACGAATGTGCAAATAAAAATAAATTATGTTTGGAAGATTCTGCACATAAACTATTACAAGAAAATTCTTTTAAACCAAAAATAAAATTTGTTATTAAGCAATTTTTAGACCATCTTAAAAGTTGGAGACAATTCGGAAAATCAAACAAACATTTCGATTTATTAAAAATTATTTTAGATGAGTCAGGATATTCTGAAATGTTAAAAAATAAAAAAGATTTAGAAAATGAAAATAGAATTGAAAATTTAAAAGAGCTTTTAAGAGCAATGCACGACTACGAAAACCTGCAAGGATTCTTAGAGCATGTGGCTTTAGCAACATCGATTGATCAAAACTGGGAAGATGCAAAAATAAATATAATGACTATGCATGCTGCGAAAGGTTTAGAGTTTAATACTGTCTTTTTACCTGGTTGGGAAGAGGGCTTGTTTCCCCACCAAAAATCTTTAGACGAAAGAGGAGATTTTGCACTAGAAGAAGAAAGAAGATTAGCTTACGTCGGAATCACAAGAGCAAAAAAAAATGCATATATATCTTTTTTTATGCAAAGAGCTTATCACGGGGATTGGATAGAAAGTCTACCCTCAAGATTTGTTGGTGAAATCCCTGATGAATGTGTTGAAAAAAATCATGACACAATAAGAGAGCCATTAGAAGATTTTGAATTTAATCAAGATGAGTCTTTTGAGAGTAATGAAGAATATAGAAGTCCAGGTTGGGCAAGACTTAAAAAAAAATTGATTAAGTAAATTAATGAAAGATTTTAAAAACTTACTTCAAAAGTTCAAATTAGATGGGTATTTAGTTCCAAAAAATGATGAATACTTTAATGAATATATAAATTCATCGGTTGATAGATTGAAATTCGTATCTAATTTCACAGGATCTGCAGGATTTTCTATAATTTTAAATAAACAAAAATATTTATTTGTTGATGGTAGATATACTGCTCAAGCAAAATCCCAAGTAAGTAAAAAATTTAAAGTTATAACGATTCCGAATAAACTACCTAAAAATATATTAAAATTTAAAAGAAGAATTACAATAGGTTTTGACCCAAAATTACACACTGAAAATCAATTAAATTATTTGTTTAATGGGACAAAAATTTCTTTGAAGCCGATTAGACAAAATTTGGTAGATCTTATTTGGAAAAAAAAACCAAAGCAAAAAGTGAAGCCTTTCTTTTTAATTAAAAAAAAGTATGTAGGTATATCTTTTCAAAAAAAAATCCGTGATCTGAAAAAAATCTTATACAAAAAAAAATTAGATATTTTACTTATCACTGCACCAGAAAATGTTGCTTGGTTGCTTAATTTAAGAGGGTTTGATTCTAGTTTTTCCCCAATTCCGAATTGTAGATTATTGATGAATAAAAATGGAAAAATTTTATTTTATTCTAATCCTAAGAAGATTAATAGAATAAATAATAAGCTTAAAGGTGTAATTTTTAGAGACGAAAAATCACTAGAGAAAGATTTGTCAAATCTAAATAAAAGAAAAATATTATTGGATCTGCTTTCATGTCCAGTTTTTTTCAAAAATATCCTAAAAAAAAATAATCATTTGAATATGAAAATTGATCCTGTTCATTTTATGAAATCAATAAAAAATAGATATGAAATTGATAATATGAAAAAAAGTCATATAATTGATGGAGTCGCATTAACAAAGTTTCTTTTCTGGTTAAAAAGAAATTTTAAAAATAATAAAATTTCAGAAATTTCAGCGCAAAATAAACTTGAAAAATTCAGAAAAATGAGTCCTTTATACAAATTTCCAAGTTTTAATACAATTTCCGGCTCTGGGCCAAATAGTTCAATAATCCACTACAAGGCAACTAATAAGTCTAATAGAGTTTTAAAAAAAGGTGATTTATATCTTGTAGATTCTGGTGGACAATATTCTTTCGGCACTACAGATGTAACGAGAACATTGTCTTTAGAAAATAAATCAAAATATATTAAAAAAATTTTTACGAGAGTTTTGAAAGGACATATTGCAGTCTCAAATTTTAAAGTAAAAAAAAGTTCTAATGGTGCTGAAGTTGACAAAGAAGCTAGAAAATTTCTTAAACAGATTAATCTAGATTATCCGCATGGGACTGGTCATGGTGTCGGTTTTTTCTTAAACGTTCATGAAGGTCCACAATCTTTATCTAAAAACAATAAAATCAAACTTAAAAGTGGAATGATTTTATCAAACGAACCTGGTTATTATAAAAATGGTAATTTTGGAATACGAATAGAAAATTTGGTTTATATAAAAAACAATAAATTTGAGGAACTTACTTTTTCACCAATAGAAAAAGAGCTAATTGACAAAAATCTTTTAACAAGAAATGAAATTGAATGGATTAATAGTTACCATAAACTTGTTCAAAAAAAGCTTTTCAAATTTATGAACCATGGTGAAAAAAAGGATTTGAAGAAAGCATGTTTACCTATCTAGCAATTTATACCACTCGTCTTCAAATATAAGTTTTACTTTATTCATTTTTGCTTTTTCAATTTTGTTTTTTGTTGGTTTAGAATTTCCTATAACAAGATAATTCAGTTTTTTAGATACTGATCCTAGTATTTTAGCACCATTGTCCTCAGCTAAAGCTTTGGCTTCCGAACGGCTCATTTTTTTAAAACCTCCGGTAAACATTAGACATTTATTGATAAAAATTCCTGATTTATTAGATTTTTTAAAATCTTCTATTTTTACTTTTAATATTAGTTTCTTTACAATGTCACAATTCTTATTATTAGAAAAAAAACTATTTAAAGACCTTACTTGTGTCTCTCCTATTCCATCAAGATCATCTAAATTTTTTAAAATATTTTTTCTTTTTTCTGGACTTAAAAGTTCAGTAAATTTTTTTGAATTTTTAAAAAAATTTGCTAAAGTTTTTGCGTTTTCTTGTCCAATATGTCTTATCCCAATCGAGAAAATAAATCTTTGAAGAGATATTTTTTTAGCTTTATTGATAGCTTTTTTTAAATTTTCTATGGATAACTTTCCCCATCCATCAAGTTTACTTATTTTTTCATAATCTAAGTAAAAAATATCTGATGGTCTTTTTATTAAATTTAGATCCCAAAAATTGTCCACTACTTTCTTTCCAAGTCCCTCTATGTTTAAAGCTTCTTTGGAAACAAGATGTTTTAATTTCTCTCTTGCAATATATTCACACTCATAACCACGAGTGCATCTTCTTATTGCGTCAGCCTTTTTTGTACTTGAGCTAATCTCTTTTTTAGTGGGATGACCACATAAGCATTTATTGGGAAAAATAAATTTTTTGCTTTTTTCATCTCGTTTTAGTTTGTCAACAGATAAAACTTGCGGAATTACATCGCCTGCTCTTTGTATTGTTACAAAATCTCCAACCCTAATATCTTTTCTTATAATTTCATCTTCGTTGTGTAATGTGGCATTTGATACCACTACACCCCCCACAGTGACTGGATCAATTTTTGCAACTGGTGTAATCGCACCTGTTCTTCCAACTTGAATAACTATATTTTTTATTATCGAAAAAGCTTTTACTGAAGAAAATTTATAAGCGATAGCCCATCTTGGTGAATTAGATGTAGAGCCAAGTCTCTCTTGTAAAT
>MDTE01190933.1_pt1 | contig 15212 bp, 13 predicted proteins | sample 811231 | NCBI WGS metagenome assembly MDTE01 (sample SAMN05326651, study PRJNA326480) | marine metagenome | isolation source: seawater | place: Indian Ocean: Red Sea | collected 2010 | reverse complement strand
CTAGAAAAAAATACAAAAGTAGTTGTAAAAGAAGTTAGTAAATCTGTTTTAAAAGTAATCATGATGGCAAAACTAGAACAGATATTAAACCTTGAGTAATGAATTTATCAGAATCTAAAGATTTTCTTGTAAGTAGCGCAAGCCTAAAAGAGGTTAGAACATTTTCTAGAGATGTTTTTGAAAAAATAAATTTACCCCAAGAACAAAAAGATGAATTAGTTCTTGCTATAGCTGAAGCAGCTCAAAATATAGTTAAGCACGGTTATAAAGGTGTGGATTCAACAACTGATAGAATGGAAATTAAAATTGCATTAAATGATGGAAAATTAGAAATAGGATTTTTTGATAAAGGAAAAGCTGTTGTGCCTGAAAATATTCAACATCGACAATTAGATGATATTAAGCCCGGTGGATTAGGCACTTATTTTATTAAACAAATCATGGACGGCGCTGTTTTTAAAAAAGATGAAAAAGGTTGGGTTAACCACCTTGTATTAACAAAAAAAATTTAACCTATTAATGCTCCAACATTAAATATTGGAGAATACATCGCTATCATTAGTCCACCAATCATAAGGCCCATAAAAACAATCATGATTGGTTCAATTAAAGCAGACATATTATCTACAGAAGTATCAAATTCTTCTTCATAGTAACTTGCAACAGATCCAAACATTTCATCTAATTGACCAGTTTGTTCCCCAACTGAAATTAGTTGGCTGAATGTGGGTGGAAACAAAGGTTCCTTTAAAAAAAGTTTTGTTAAAGTATCTCCTGAAAAAACTCCTTTTTTTACATTTTCTAAAGCTTCAGTTACGACTACATTATTGCTAACTGATTTTGCAATTTCTATACTTTCTAATAAATTAACTCCAGCAGCACTAAGGTTTCCCATAATTAATGAAATTCTTGCAAGTAAAGATCTTAAAATCATCTCTCCAAACACAGGCAACTTTAAAACTTGTTGGTGCCATTTGTATTTAATTTTTTCGTTCTTTGTTGTTAAATATTTAAAAATAAAAAAACCGCTAATAGATCCTAATAACAACATCAGTCCACCAGTACCTCTTAAAAAATCGCTCATTCCTAATATAATTGCTGTTGGTTTTGGAAGTGCAATTCCCATACCTTCATACATTTTAGCAAATACTGGCACAACTTTTACTAACATGAAGGCACTTACTGTAATTGCAACAGTGAACATTATAGCTGGGTACATTAAAGCACCTTTAATTTTCTTTTTAATTTTTTCTTTCTTTTCTAAAGAATCTACAATTTTTAAAAGAAAGAGATCTAGTTTACCACTGGCCTCACCAGCCTTTATTAAGTTTACATACACGTTATCAAAATACTGTGGGTATTTTTCAAAACACTTTGAAAGTGTTACACCACCTTCAAGACTTTTCCTTATATCTTCAATTATTTCTTTAATTGATGGGTTTTCAAGTTGATCTCTTAACATTGCAAGAACTTCTAATATTGGCAAGCCTGCTTTAACCATGGTTGCAAATTGCTTTGAAAATATTAAAATGTCTTCTACTTTTACTTTCTTTTTGCCAAATAATGAAAATCCCTTGCCTTTACCTTTGGCTTTTGCTTCACCTTTTTTTTTCTTTGTTCTAGTTATATTGGTAATTATGATTTTATCTTCTTTAAGCTTATGAGAAGCTTCTTCTTGATTTAACGCTTCAACTTCACCTTCCACATATTTGCCTGCTGAAATACCTTTATATGTAAATGTTTCCATTTATTAATTATGAAGAGGATAAAACTCTCTCATACTCCCTAAAACTAAGGGAACCATTTGCAATCATTCTTCTTCCCATATCTTGCATAGTTTGAAAGCCTTCTTTTATTGCAATTGCCTTTAACTCTGGAGTGGTAGCTTGTTTAAGTATGGCTTCTTTAATTGGTTTAGTAACCACCAAAATTTCATATATACCTTGTCTACCTTTGTAACCTGTGTTTTTACATTTTGAACAACCTTTTCCTTTTGTAGCTTTCACTCTTGATGCTTGTTCGGGAGAAAAACCTAAATCAGTTAAAACTTTGGGATTTACATCTTCATCTGGAACTCTACAATCTTTACAGTTTTTTCTTGCAAGTCTTTGCGCAAGCACCATCTGAGTTGCAGCACTAATTAAATAATCGGGTGTTCCCATATTTTGCAATCTAGTAATTGTACTTGGAGCATCATTAGTGTGAAGTGTACTAAAAACTAAGTGCCCAGTAAGTGCAGCTTTTAATCCAATATCAACTGTCTCTTTATCTCTCATCTCTCCAACTAGAATTATTTCTGGATCCTGACGAAGAAAAGATCTTAATGCGGCTGAAAAACTTAGTCCAATATCATCTTTAATTTGAACTTGCCCAACTCCATCTAGTTCATATTCAACTGGATCTTCTGCGGTCAAAATATTTAAATGTGGTTTACTTACTTCTTTAAGAATACTGTACAATGTTGTTGATTTTCCAGAACCGGTTGGGCCTGTTACAAGAATTAAACCTTGAGTACCATGAATCGCTTTTCTTAAGTTTTTTAAATCAGCATCTTCAAAATTTAATTGCTCGAGAGTTATATCTCCCGCATCTTTATTTAAAACCCGCATTACAATTCTTTCATTGCTAGCTGTAGGTAAAATAGATAGTCGAAGGTCAACTACCTTTCCATCAATTTTAAAATTGATTGCACCATCTTGTGGCAATCTTCTTTCTGCAATATCAAGTTTACCCATTATCTTAAAACGAGTTACTACAGCACCGTAGTTATCGTGAAGAAATTTTTTATACTGCTCTTGTTCTTGCAGCATACCATCCTGACGATAACGAACTCTTGAAGTAAATCTATATGGTTCAATGTGAATATCACTAACACCAGATTTAATTGCTTCGGCCACTACTGCTGTACTAAATTTAATTACCTCTGACTCGTTTTCTATTGCTTCAATATCTTCTTCAGGTGGTTTTTCAAGAACTTCTCCTGCCTCTCCTAAATCACTGTCAAAAGTTTTTGTTTTTTCTCTGTTTTCTTTTCTAATTGTAGCAGCTGTTACATCGCCACTTTCACTTAATAATTTTTCTATAAACTCTGAAATGTGAGTAATTTTTGCAGCATGAAGTTCAATATTTTTTTTTGTGATAGCTTTTAAATTTCTCATTAAGCCTAATTTTGAACTATCTGGAATTGCAATGTGAAGTGTATTTCCTTCAACTTTAAATGGAGCAACAAAATTTGTATTTATATAGTTAGATGGAAGAACGCTTTTAATTTCATCTGATAATTCAATTTTTGATAAATCTACAGTTTCTAAATTTTGTTCTTTAACAAGTACATTTAAAATTTTTTCTTCATCAGTAAGTTTAAGTTCAAATACTGCATCAATTTGAGATTTATTTTTTTCAGTGCTAACTTTCTTAATATTAATTAAATCTTTACCTGAAATAATGTCGTGATCGATCAAGACATTGATTAAGTTAATTTCACTTTCTCTACTTATTTTAAGCATTATAAAATCCTTGGCGCTATAAATATTAATAATTCACTAAGCGTATCACTGTTCGATTTTCCTTTAAATAAATTTCCTACAACAGGAAGCTTGCCAACTCCTGGCGTTGCTGATGAAGAAGAGGCAACTGCATTTCTTTTTATACCACCGATTACAACAATATCCCCATCTGCTATTAAAAGCTTAGTTTTTATCTCCATTTTGTTTATTCCTACATCGGCTCCTGATGATCTATTTGGAGTGTCATTATTAACCGTAATATCTAAAAGTACATTTCCATCACCTATAATACTAGGAGTAACATTTAATTTCAGGGCTGCATCCTTAAATTCTGTGCTTGATGTTCCTGAGCCTGTGTTCGTAGTAACCGCAATTTGTTCACCCTGTGTAATTGTTGCAAGTTGATTATCAATTGTAAAAACTTTTGGATTTGAAATTGTTTTTCCAAGACCTTCTTTTTCTAATGCATCTAATTGAACTTTTAAAACTCCAGAACCGGTTCTCTTCAAAATTCCAATACCGCTTGTTGCTCCTGCTGCTCCAAAGCTTGTTAATAGATCTTGTGTACCTCCAATTGCAGCTGTCGTATCGGTAATTCCACTACTAGCTGAGCTTCCACCAACAGTACCACCTATTTGTTCTTGCTGTCTTGTGTATACTCCCCCCAATTTACTTCCAAGTGCTTTTTCAAATGTCGAGGAAGCTTCTACTATGAAAGCTTCTATTAAAACTTGTTTAGTTCTTACATCTATTTCTCGAATTACTTTATCAACTACATCTAAATCTTTTGCTTTACCTCTGACTATTATTGATCGTGTTGTTTTTTCTTCAGTTACCTGTATTGGTATGAAACTCGATCCTCCTGTTGTGTCAGTAAATAGTTCAGTTATTGTCGCTTTTGCTTCAGCTGGAGAAATATAGTAGAGTCTAAATATCTCAGAAATAATTGGTTCAACCGAGTCCTCAAGTTCAACTTTCTTTTTAACTGCTGACGCTCTTGCAGACTTATAACTTTCTTGAGAAGTCAATACTGCTGGTGAATGAACTCTTATAATATTGTTTGAAACATCAATATCTGCTGCAAAATTTTTCATGTCTAATAATGCATTAAATGCTTTATCCCATGGAACATTATCAAGTTCAGCTGAGATAGAACCTGCAACTTCTTCTCCTACTAAAATATTAATGTTTCCCATTTTAGCCATTAGGGTCATAGCTTCTTTATAATCAAGATTTTGAAATTTAAATGACAGGTTTTGTTTTAAAGATGTGTATTCTTCGGGAATAAGAAGATAATTTTTTGATTTTACAGATGACAATTGTTTTCTTTTCTGTAATTTTTCAACATCTCCTTCAACTGGGCTAGGCCCCATATCTACAGTTTTTTGAATTTCTTTTTTTCCTGATTTTTTTATGTCTTCTTTTATTAAAGGTGTATTATGTTTAAAAGGTTTTCCAAATTTACCTTGCTGAGAACACCCTGTTAAAACTAAAATAAAAACAGAAAATAAAGTAATTATATTAAAAAATTTTTTGTTCATTAATATTCTCCAGATGTCTCTTTAATTTGGTTTTTAAAATTTATAATTAGATATGAATCTTCACCATTTTGAAATACAACATCATTTTTTCTTAATTCAACTAAACTAACACCTTCGCTTAATTCTTCATTTAATTGCAAAGTTATTAATTCGCCTTCATTATTTATTAAAGAAGCATAGCCATCAAATTTTCCTTTAATTATTCCAACAAGTTTAAAATTAAATAAACTCATTTCATCTTTTTCATCCTCTGAGCCTGCAAGAAGTAATCCGGTTCTTTTTCCGCCTGTAGAAGCATCTCCAGCAAATGGATCATTTAAAGGCAAAGGTTCTTCATCTCCAACTTCAGATTTTATATTTGCTTCTTTATCGGTTTGTTGTTTTTTAATTTTTTTATTTATTTCTTTTGCCTTATCAACAATGTTTTGATCTGTATCATGACTGTCAGCAAAAACTGAACTGTTTATATTTAATAAAATTACTAAAAATGCTATTACAATTTTAATAAAATTCATCTGCCAATCCTACTATTGTTAATGTTCCATTTACTTTTATCGTACCAGTTGTATCGCCTTTTACTACTCTTATTATTTCTTTGTCAAAATTCAACATCTTTTGTGAAAGGGATATTTGGCGTTTAAACTTAATATATCCAAGAAAACTGCCTGTTATTTCAAAATTAACAGGTATTTGATAGTAAGCTACATTTTTAATTGATCTTTTTTTTGGTTTTTTCTTTTTCTTCTTCTTGTTTTTGCTTACTTTTGCCAACGCATCAGCCTTTGAAACTTCTTTTATTTCCTTTTTTTCAATTTTTGAAATAATCAAATTATTGTCGTCTGCAAATTCACTTAGAGTTTGGTAAAGTCCTTCTACTTCTGCTCTTGTATGGAATAATGTTGAATATTTTTCATATTCAGGAGTTAATTTTTTTATTTTTTTATTTTTCAATTTAATATTTTTAGTCAATGTTGCAGTTTCTTCTTGCTTGGTTGTCATTTCTGCAAGCTTAGCTTTTCTTTTGTCTACCATTGGGCTTAGTATTGCGTAATAAATAATTAAAAAAATAATTATTGCACCAACAGATATTCCAATTTTTATTAAAGTTTTTTTGTCAGAATATTTTAGAGCTAATTCTTTTAAGTCTTCAACTTTTATATTTTTTAAATCCATAGTTTAACCTTTTACTTTTACAAAAACCCTAAATCCTTTCATTTGTGCACCATCTGATACACTGCCTCTTTTTAGTGTTGCTGAAGCCAATGAAGCTTGTTTAATTAATTTTTGATTTCCTAAATTTTCTATAAAATTTAAAATATCTTGATCGCTTGCAGCAATTCCGGTTATTGTAACTCTGTCTTTACCATTATACTCTACACGATCAAATCTTAGTCTCTTTGGAACGCTTGACGCTATTTGAGCTAATATTCTATAACTTAAATCTTTGTTTGATTTCAAACTTTTGCTTAATTTTAAAGTAGTAGTTATTACTGCTAATTTTTTACTAATCTCTTTATCTTCTTTAGTTTTTAATGCGTGTTGTTTCATTACATCATCGTAAATACGAAGTTGTTTGTTGTAAGAAGATATATTCCAAAAAGATAAGCCAAAAAGAATTATATATATTCCACCTATTACCCCAGCCAAACCTTTAAAAGCAAAACCTGATATTGCTTTCATTTTTTTTTGCTTAAACATTCCTTTTCTATCAGGTAATAAATTTATATTTTTAACTGCTGTTACAAATTTATAATATCCAAACACATCCAATTTTCTAAATGCAAGACCAATAACCGAAGTAAGACTAGATTTATTTGGTAAATTTAATTGTTGTTCTAATTGTTGTGGAATTTTAAGACCATCTATAGGATCAAATAAATTAAACCCAACGTTTACTAGATTTTTTCTAAATGAAGATAAATAATCTTCAACATTGTTTAAACTGGAAACAACTTTAATGTTTCTAATTCTTTTTTCATATTTAGTTTCAAAATCTTGAATGGCTTGTTTTAACTGTGTAGTAAACCTTCTTACTAAGCCTTCTTTTTCTTCTTGATCTTGTGATTCCAATAATATTTTTCTATCTTGTCCTCTTAAAAAAATGTCAGTTATTATTGGATTATTATTGTATAAAATCATTAAGTAATTTTCGTCTAAACCAAATTCCAAGACTGCGGTTAAATTTTCATCTTCAGTTTTTCTAGAAATTTGATTTATTTGGTCGACTGCAGATTTGAGAGCAAAACATTTAACATCAATAATTACTGGGTTTAAGCCACTTCTTTTTATTATAGATGTGTAACTATTTATATCTGCAAGTTTTGATGCAACAAACAATATATCCATTGTGTTGTCTTTTTGATTTCTATTTATCACCTGGTGAAATATAGAGTAGTCATCTAAGTTATCAGTTAACTGAACTAAATTTTCCCATAAAGAATTTGAGTCAATTGCAGTTTGCAATTCCTCATCTTTCATTAATGGTGCAGTTACAACTCTTATGATGGCGCTGGTAACTGGTATTGCAATTGCAGCATTTGAAGTAACAATTTTTGATTTTTGAATTGCCAAAGACAATTCTTCGCCAACTTTATCTGCATTATCTAAAACTGATGTATCGTTTGGTAAATTTAATGGGTGAACATATAATTTTTCTAATACCCACTGATTAGCTTTGTTGCTAGTAATTTGCGCAAGTGCAATTTCTTTGTTGGATATATCTACTCCAAGTATTTCTTCACCTTTTACAGATGATTTACCTAATTTAGATTTAAAAAAGTTTTCAAATTTACTTTTAATTTTGTTCATGCCACCACTTGAAATTTTTGGTGATGCTGTTTTTTTACCAAAACTTGGTTTACTAAATTTAATATTTTTGAATTTATCAAGAATACTTGAGCTTGTTTTAGTTTTTTCTGGTTCTGAAACTACATTCTGAGTTGCTGGAGCAGGTTCTAAATTTTTTTCTATTGTTGGTGCCGCTTGTTCTGGTGATGAAGTTGGTTCTGAAGCTGGTGTTTGCTCGGTAACCGGTTCTGTTTGTTCTGATGTAGTGGGTTGTTCTAAATTTTGTTGTTCTTTTTCTTTTTGAGCATGAATATCATCAAACCATTTTTCTAATATTGGTATAGCTTCTTCCAAGTTTGGTGTTCCTGAAGATGAAATTTTTTGTTTTCCATCAATATAAAGCCTACCAACCCAATTTTTTGACTTTAACTCTCCTTTATACTTATCTTGTCTTACATAAATATGTAGTCTTCCGTCTTTCTTATGAATTACTTCGTGCTCTTTCTTTTCTTCAACACTAGAATCGCTTTCAGATTGAATTTCATCTTTATTTTCTAGATTATTTTGAGTAGGTGCATTATCTGAAGAAGTTTCTTCATTACTAGGAGCAGATTCATCCTTAGGTTGATTTTCATCAACTTTATTTTCTTCTACTTTATCTATTATGTCTTTATCTTCTTCGCTCATAATTTATAAATTTTATATTCTCTAACACAATACATACGAATCTCTAACACAAATATTAAAAAAGTCTAACACATAATCATAAGTTGTGTGCTCAAAATGGGTTAAATTTTAGCAAAATCGTCTATTAATCAATAAAATCAATGCTTATTTAAATTTTATGAAATATTTAATATTTATAATTTTTTTTTACTACTCTAACACAAATCATTAAAACTCTAACACAATATATAAATTTTTTACAAAATTATTTTGTGTTAGAGTTTATAAATTATTAAAATTTTTAAAAAAGTCAATAAAATAGCCATTTATTAATTTTTCAATTTTAAATATATATTTTGTGTTAGAGTAATATTTTTTTGTGTTAGAGAATAAAATTTTAATAAATTTATTTTATTTTTATATAAATTTTTGCTTCTAAAAACGATTAGAAATTAAAAATAACCCTTAGTTGAGTAAAAATAAATAAAAATTTACAATTTTTAATAGAAATTTATCTAAAAATTTAATTTTTTAAACAATTAAACATTTTTTACCGACAACATCATTATAAAACCAATAATAAAGAAAATAGTTATTGAAAGAAAACCAATACGTTGAGAATAAATATAAGTTAATGTTCCAACCATTAATGGTCCTGCAAATGCAGTTATTCTTCCTGATAAACTAAATAATCCAAAACCTTTTCCTAAATCATTTGAATCTAACATGTTTGTCATCATTACCCTGCTAGCACTTTGTATAGAGCCAATAAAAAAAGAAATAACCATTACGTTGTAAAAGAATTCACTTTTAGTTTGAGCTATAATTGAACCATAAAAAACTGTTAATGTTAATACAGCAATACAAGTTAGAATAATTTTTTTAGAAGAAAATTTATCATTTAAATAACCACCAAGCAAAACTCCAACGAACGCAACTATGTTACTAGCGATTGCAACCTTTAATAATTCTCCAGGAGTAAAACCAAAAACACCCGAAGCGTATACACCGCCTCCAGCTATAAGTACAATGAGTGCATCGGAGTAAATCATTCTCGCTAAAAGAAATTTACCAGTGGATGTAAATTTATTTTTCCAAATTATTTCTAAAATATTTTTAAATACAGGTGTTGAGTCATTATTTTCTTCGTAAGATATTTTATTTTTAAAATAATAAATCATTGGTAAAGAAAAAATAAAAAACCAAAGAGCAACAATAAAAGGAATGAACCTTATATGTTCAAAATTATTTTTATCTAAACCAAAAGGAATACTTTCGGGCAAAACAAAAATATATAAAGTTAATAATATTATTGGAACAGATCCAATATAACCTAAAGCAAAACCAAAACCAGAAGTTTTTCCAATATCATTTTCATTCGAACATTTTTTTAATAATGAATTATAAAATATGGATCCAACTTCATAACAATAGTTTGATACAAAAAAAATAATTAAAGTAAATAAAATATAATTTGGATTCGGTTTAGCAAACCAAAAGAAGCAAGTAGTCAAAATACACATTAAAGTAAATAATTGTAAAAAATTTATTTTTCCTTTTGGTTTCTTATCAGCTTGAGCTCCAAGGAATGGTCCTGTCAAAGCAATTACAATTCCACAAATTCCGGCAGTCCATTGCCAGTAAGCGGCACCTATTTGTGGATCACCTACAATATGATTTGCAAAGTAAGCTGAAGTTATAAATGTTATTATAACCATAGTGTAAGCTGAATTTCCTAAATCATATAATGCATAAAATAATTTACTCATTATTTATCCCCTAATTCAATCAAGGTTTCCAATGCTCCACTACTTTTCCATTTCCTGATTACAGAACTTAGATCTAAAGTAGTTTGTGTAACAAAGTTTTTATATATTGTTTTATATTCTGGCCCAAGTTTTATTCCACTAGTGTTATTAAATGATAAATAATTACGTTTGCTTAGTGCTAATACTTTCCTTCTGACTGTTTCTCTTGGTAGCTGAAGAACTTCGGCAATGCTAGCGAAAGTTAATTTCGAATTTCTACTTGATTTTTTTTGTGTAATTTTCGACATTTGATCTTCAAGTTCTGAAAAAGTTTTTCCTCCCGATTTATTTGCTTCGTAAACCGAATGACTAACTACAACTTGTAAAATCACAAAAGATTCAAAGTCCATTTTTAAACTTTCACGCACTCTCGTGTATAAGGTAAGAATAAACATTACCCAGTGATAAAATCCCTGGGAAAAATTTTGATCTGTTATTCCTTTGTCCTTTACAATTTCTTGAAAAGAAATAACTTTTTTATCACCTATTGTGGTTTTTTCTGAACTCATATTAGTTTTTATTCTCCCTATTAAGAGTATTCTACAACCTAAAATAGGTACAATCAATCTTTTTACCCATTTTAAGTTTTCTTTGCTTTTTTAAGTATTAAAAACTAATTTGGATTGCCTTTTATATCTGTATTGAGTTGTTGATAGATAATTACTGTAACTGTTTTGATATTTTTTATTACTCTATAGTAATCCCATTCTGAATTAACAGAATTACAATTTAAATCTGTGTATAAATAATATTTTGCACTTCCTAATGATGGATCTATCTCTTCAGTAACAATATTTAAATCGTTAGTACTTTTTTCTAATGCAAAATTGTATCTACAAACATTTGAAGTAGCCCAATAAAGAACGGCACTTATAACTATAGCAAAAAAAAACATTACTTTATATAAGCTCATATTTTTATTTGTCGTCTATTACAACAATGGTTAAATCATCTTTTTGTATTTTCCCTGACTTAACAATATCTTCAATAATTATTTTAAGTCGTTCATTGTTAGGAGTTGATTGATATTTTTTAATATAGTTTTGAAATCCTTCTGCTCCCAACATTTCACCTTTGGGATCTTTAATTTCAGTTATTCCATCTGTAAAAATATACATTGAGCTTTGAGAAAATTTTATAGTTGTCTCTTTGTATTTTATCTTTGGCATAATACCTAGTGGAGGGCCAGCTTCGGTATAATTAGAAAATTTTCCATCGCCTGAATATATTAATGGAGGTTCGTGTCCAGCATTGGAAAGTAAAATTTCTTTTTTGATGCTGTCATAAATTCCAACTAACATTGTTACAAACATTCCACGTGCTGCTGTCTCACAAATTTCTTTATTTAATAAATCTAAAAGATCTGCAGTCGAGAACATTGTTTTACTTAAACATCTATATAAACTTGATGCCTTAGACATTAAAAGAGAAGACTTAATTCCTTTACCAGATACATCTGCAACTCCAAAACCATATTTGCCATCTCCAAGATCAGAAAAATTATAAAAATCACCAGACACTACTTTTGCAGGAATATTAATTCCAGAAATAGGAAAAGGTGCTTCTTTATTTTTAGATAATAAAGTTTTTTGAATATCTCCTACAATTTCTATTTCTTTTTGCATTATGTTTTTATCTATAAGCTCTTTAGCCATACGTGCATTTCTAATTGCAAGTGCTGCTGGCGTTGCAAGAGTTTCAAGAAGTTTTCTATCGCTTTCTTCAAAAAGTTTATTGGTAGTTTTTTTATTTAAACAATGAATTACGCCTATACATTCATTTGCAGCAATAAGTGGTGCGCACAAAACGGAATAAGTTGTAAAATTAGTTTTATTGTCTAAATCAAAATAAAATTCTGCTATTTCTCTTACATCTTTTCTAACATCTCCAACTCTAATACATTTTTTTTGTAGTACAGCTTTACCCATAACTCCTTGGGTCAGAGGTATTTCATATTCTTCTAAATAAGCCTGATGCTTTGATGCAATGCATTGGAAAACTTGTTTTTTTTCTTCTATTAAAAATACATTTGCTGCTTGTGCGTTTATTCTTTTAATTATTACTTCGAGAGTATTTTGGAGTGTTTCATTTAAATCAAGGGTGGTTGCCAAATCTTGATTCATTTGAGTTATGAGTGCTAAATCTTTGGCACTAGAGTCATCTTTTACTGGTTCTGGTTTTTTTGATTTAAAAAACATTTTTTATATTTTGCATATTTGATTTATTTTTGATATTTTTAGCATGAATGGAAATTATAATACACTCTCCAAATTTTTATTTACATCTTCAAGACGCAGTTATATTTGTGCAATATTGTATCGATGGCATATTGCAGTTTGCATCTCAAATAAAAATATAAAAAGTGGTTTATTTAGCAGCATTTATTCTTGGAAGCATATTTGGTAGTTTTTGCAATGTATGCATTTACCGACTTCCCTTAAGCAAAAGCATTGCTAAAGAAAGGTCTTTTTGTCCATCTTGCAAAAGCCCTATAAATTGGTACGACAACATACCTTTGTTGTCATTTATATTGCTGAAAAGCAAATGCAGAGCATGTGGTAATAAAATAAATTTTCAATATTTTTTGGTAGAGTTGATTGCAGCGATTAGTTTTTTAGCAATCTACTTTATATTTGGAACATCAATAACAACTTTGCTTTTATTAATTTTAAGTATTTTTTTTATTATTATTTTTTTTATTGACTTAAAACATTACATTATTCCCAATGAGTTAACCTTTCCTTTAATGGCTATAGGTTTTTTAAAATCTTTTGATCCAAATTTAAATAAAGTAATTTTCCCAAATTATATAAATTCTTTAATCGGAGGATTAATTGGTTACTTAATAATTTGGGTTATAATTTTTGTTTACAAAAAAATTAGAAATAAAGAAGGAATGGGGCTTGGAGATGCAAAATTATTAGCTGTGGTAGGTTTTTGGTTTGGATGGTTAAGTATACCTTTTACAATTTTTATTTCTTCTCTAGTAGCTCTAATATTTGTAATTCCTTCAGTTTTAAATAAATCTAGAAATATGACTTCACAGATTCCATTTGGCCCTTATATAATTATTGGTAGTATAGTTTATGTTTCTTTTGCAAATGAAATAAAAAATATTTTATTCTAATGGAAAAATTTTTATTCTTTAATATCATTGTTTCAGGATTTAATATTTTTATTATTGTTTATGCTTATTCATTAAATTTTTTTCCAAAAAAATGGAGAAAGAAAGTAAATCAAGATACATTGGTAGGACTTGCTCTAATATTTTTTACAATGTTAACTATGTTTAGTTGGATTGTATATTTTTATTTTAAAATCTTTGTGCCATTTGAAGGTGGTGGCTTATATCTAGTGTTGAGTTAAAATTTAAAATATACTTTTAAAACCTAGATTGAAAGAATATGTTTCTTGTTTAGAGTTTGTTTTTTTAGCAGAAGCATCAAAAGCTAATTTAGTATTTGCTGCAAAAGAATAGTCTGCCGATAATGAAAGTTTTCCATTAAAACCTTCTTGTCTTCCTCCATTGAAAGTTTTTTTTGTTCCTTGAAATGTATACTTTTGGTTCTTGCCATCAACTATTGTTCTATATCCTAATGTTATTTCAGGATTAAATTGAAATTTATTGTCTGGTAAATTTTTCCAACCATAAGTTATCTCACCCATTGTTTGGCCTAACATTCTATTAATAAATTTTACATTGTCAGACTCTCTGTAACTTGAGAACCTTTCAAAATTTATATCTAAATTAGATTTTAAATATGAATTATTATTTATTTTTTTAGAAAACTGCTTGCCAAGGATTGAAGAAAGTGAACTATTGTTATGGGTGAATGCATCTTTACCACTAGCAACAGTATTATTTAATCTAGTACGATCTCCTTCATAATTGTGATATCCTAAAATTGCTTTAATATTTTGATCTCCTAGAAATAAACCAACTTGATATGTTGTGTCTTTAATGTTGTGGTTGAGTAAATCTATATTGTTATTCATCAAATTAAATACTAAGTGCCCATCAATTTTATTACCTGCTGTTGGAAAACCGAAAGCAACTCCGTTGGTGTTGCTGGCAAATTTATCTACAGATTCTTCTGCTTTTTCTCTTCTAGTATAAGATTTTAATGGCAAAACAAAACTATCATCATTTTCCATTGCAACTTCTGCAAAATCATAAACATCATTAATGATATCTGTTCTTAAAACTCCTAATTCATCTGCAGCTGACTGAAATAAAAGAGATACTCCTTGGGCATATCCACCACTATAAACTAAGTTTCCACATCCTGAGTTATCATTAACTGTCCATGTACCTTCAACTGCAAAATAATAAGAAGAACAAAGATCTAGATTAAGCGTACTTCCTGATGGACTCTTGTCAGCTGCATCAATTGTACCAACTAAAAGAGTTCCGTCATATAAATTCACTGTACTATTGTCACCCCATATCTGTATAGCCGCTCTTGAACTATAGCTTGTATTTTGTACAACTATCTCTCCGTAGTTATTTAAAACAGATGCATCTCCTAATGTTACTGTGTCCCATTCTGCTGAAATTTTTCCCCAGTTGTTAACTGTCGTTTGATTACTCAGTGATCCCCATTTTTGAGATATTGCACCTGAGCCTTCAGCATAAATTAAGGCTCCTGTATAGTTATTGATAGTTGTATAGTTATCACTGTAACCTCTAAAAGTATATTGACTGTTAGGGGCAGTTATAGTTCCATAGTTATCAAATTTAGTATAATCAGATGAGTGATATCTTATTGTCCATACATCATCAGACTGGATAGTGCCTTCGTTGTATATATAAGCACCAATACCATCACCATTTTGATCTTCGTTGTTCGGAACAAAAATTGCTGATGTATTTTCTTGGTAAATTGTACCGTAGTTATATATTT
>MDTE01078948.1_pt1 | contig 15214 bp, 12 predicted proteins | sample 811231 | NCBI WGS metagenome assembly MDTE01 (sample SAMN05326651, study PRJNA326480) | marine metagenome | isolation source: seawater | place: Indian Ocean: Red Sea | collected 2010 | reverse complement strand
CGATTTGTGGGGTGATGTCGGCGCGCAGTCCCATCATGTGCTGCGATACCGGATCCATGAGACGGAAGGTCTGCGGCGAAAGGACCTGTCCCGGGCCATCGAGCAGGCTTTGTTCGAATTCCACAAGTGGCGGATCTACCCGATCGTATGCATTGGCGTGGAAGACTTCCAACAAGCGCGCGATGGCGAGTGCTTCCGCGCCAGCCTCGGGAGGCAGAGCGTCGCGCAAACCGTTCGGCAACAATGATCTTGGTTGGGTGTCATTCATGGCGCTGCGGAGTGTAACGCGGAAATCTCATTACGGCGCCACATTGTCTTGGTGCAAATTCATGTACTCACTCAAAGTGAAGGGCCCTGACCTGTTTGACGTGGGATAAATTCCGCAGACGGGAGAGCACGCCTTCTTCGATAGCGTCATCCACCTGGATCAGGGCCATTGCATCTCCGCCGAGATTTGCCCGACCCAAATGGAACGTCGCGATGTTCACGCCGGCGTTGCCCAATGTCGTGCCGAGACTGCCGATGATCCCAGGTTTGTCCTCATTGCTGAGGTAAATCATGTGCCGTCCCAGTTCGGCCTCAACCTTGATACCGTCGATCTCCACGACACGAGGGTTTTGATCCGAAAACAACGTGCCGGAAACATCGTGGATCCCGACATCTGTTTCGACGATCAGTCGAAGCAACGTCTGATAGTTGCTGGCGATCTCGGTCGTGACCTCGCGGACGACAATGTTGCGTTCGCGGGCAATCACCGGCGCATTGACCATATTGACCGAATCCAGTTGCTGGGCCAGGAGCCCTTCCAAAGCAATAGACGTGAGGGGCCGCGTGTTCAATGCGGTCACAGCGCCCGAAAACTCGATGGTGACCGTCCGCAATCCCGATTCGACAATCTGCCCCACCAATCGGCCCAACTGGCTGGCAAGCGCCATGTATGGCCGTAGCTTGGGCGCATCTTCCGCGGAAACCGCAGGCATGTTCAGCGCATTGCTCACGGCACCTACCAGCAGATAGTCAGACATCTGCTCGGCGATCTGGGCAGCCACATTTTCCTGTGCTTCCGCAGTCGAAGCACCGAGGTGAGGTGTGGCAATCATGTTCTCCAACCCAAACAATGCACTGTTACGCGCCGGCTCCTCAGCGAACACATCCAGGGCAGCACCAGCCAGATGTCCACTCTCCAGCGCTTCTCTTAACGCTTCCTCGACAACCAATCCCCCACGGGCGCAATTGATCAACCTTGCCCCTGACTTCATTTTGGTGAGCGCCCGTGCATCGATCACCCCCCGCGTGGCATCGGTCAGCGGAGCATGGAGCGATACGAAATCCGCCCTGGCGAGGAGATCTTCCAATTCTGATTTCTCCACACCGATCTCTATGGCGCGCTCGGCGGAGAGATAGGGATCGTACGCCAGGACTTTCATTTTCAATCCTTGCGCGCGATCGGCGACAATTGCCCCCACATTCCCGCACCCCACGACCCCAAGGATCTTTCCCGCAACCTCCACTCCGAGAAAACGGGACTTCTCCCATTTTCCTCCCTGAGTCGAATGGTCGGCTTGGGGTATGTGACGGGCCAGCGCCAGCATCATGGCGATGGCGTGTTCGGCGGTTGTGATCGAGTTGCCGAAGGGTGCGTTCATGACCACGACGCCCTTTGCGGTCGCTGCGGGGACGTCAATATTGTCAACACCAATGCCGGCTCTTCCGATCACCTTGAGGCGATCGCTCTTCGCGAGAATATCCGCCATCAGCTTGGTTGACGAACGGACGGCAACTCCGTCGTATTCCGATATCACTGCCGACAGCTCGGCGGGATCGAGATCGTACCGCTCGTCAACTTCAATTCCCCGATCATGAAATATCGAGACCGCCCGTGGACTCATGCGATCGGAAATCAGAACCTTCACCATTGCTCGGTATCCATATCCAGAGTTTCAGGCACCCGTCGACATCGCCGACTTCGTTCGGGCGTACGCCCAATCAAGCCAGGGCATCAACGCCACGAGATCTTCCCGTTCCACGGTGGCGCCCGCCCAAATTCTCAAACCGGGCGGTGCATCGCGGTAATTGGCGATGTCGAAGGCCACGGTCTCATCCGCCAGCAATGCCGCCATCTTTTTGGGAACGCTGGCCATGTCCTCTGATGGAAGATCTGCAAACCAAGGCTCGGCGAAACTCAGGCACACCGACGTCGTGGAGCGTGACTCTGGCGCCGACGCCAGATATTCAACCCATTCCGTCGCTTCAACCCAGCCGGCGATGACCGAACAGTTTTCCTGCGTGCGTGCGATCAATCCATCGAGGCCGCCCGCTGACTCCGCCCAATCCAAGGCGTCCAGGATATCCTCAACGCAGAGCATCGACGGTGTATTGATGGTCTCGCCACAAAAAATTCCCTCGTTGATGGCTCCGTTCTTCGAAATGCGAAATATCTTGGGGAGCGGCCAGGGCGGTGAGTAAGACTCGACCCTTTCCACCGCACGCGGGCCAAGAACGAGCATCCCGTGCGCCGCCTCGCCACCCAGCACTTTTTGCCAGGAAAAGGTGACCACATCGAGCTTGTCCCATGGCAACGGCATGGCAAAAGCAGCTGAAGTGGCGTCACAGATCGTGATCCCTGTTCGAGTGTCAGAGATCCAATCACCATGTGGGACAACGACTCCGGACGTGGTTCCGTTCCAGACAAATACGACATCTCGATCGCTGTCCACGGATCCAAGATTGGGCAGTTCACCGTAATCCGCCTCGATAACCCGGACGTCATCAAGGGGGAGCTGCCCGAAAATGTCCTTGACCCATTCCTGTCCGAAGTTCTCCCAAGCCAGGACGTCAACGCCTCGGCAACCTAACGTTGACCACAAGGCCATCTCGACCGCCCCTGTGTTCGACGCTGGAACAATGCCGATACGATGACTGTCGGGCACGCGCAGGACCTGCCGGGTCTTGTCGATGACCTGTTGGAGTCTGGCCTTGCCTTCGGAAGAGCGGTGTGACCGCCCCAGAACGGCTTCGTTGAGAACAGCCGGCGTCCAACCCGGCCGCTTTACGCATGGCCCCGATGAAAACTGGGGCCGACGCGGACGCGTATTTGGTTTCATAACCTCTTCCTTCCAGAAGAGCTGCAACCCGTTGGGAGGTTGTGGCCCGCCGCGGAGATAGTCGTCCGCCACCCGAAAGTCAATGCGTGGGCCCTACAAATCCAACACCGAGAGACATTATTGACATCCATCATGCTGGCATGGCTTGGTGTCGCCCGCTTTCATGGCCAGCAGCCGAAGTGCGAAGATGATCCCCTGCCAACGGCACCTGTTCGACATTCCCCGTGATGTGGCCTATCTGAATTGCGCCTATATCTCGCCGATTCCCAATGCCACGCGGGACGCCGGGCAGGCCGGATTGGCTCGCAAGTCCATGCCCTGGACGATTGCAGCTGAGGATTTCTTTTCGGAGTCGGAGATCGTGCGTGGTCTGTTCGCCAATCTGATCGGCGCAACACCAGACGAAGTCGCCATTATTCCGTCCGCGAGTTACGGCGTTGGTATCGCCGCGGCGAACGTCGCCTTCGAACCTGGCCAATCCATTCTGGTGCTTGAAGAGCAGTTTCCCTCGAACCTGTATCCGTGGCGCCAACTCAGTGCGGATAATGAAGGGTCGCTCATTACTGTACCCCGACCATCCGATGGGGACTGGACGACCGCCATTATCAACACCCTGGATTCCACCACTGCAGTCGTCGCCATCCCGCATTGCCATTGGACCGACGGAGGTCTCATCGATCTGGAACGGATCGCAAGTGCCTGCCGAGAGCATCGTGCTGCGCTCGTCATCGACGCCACACAATCACTCGGTGCGCTTGAGCTCGATGTCACCCAGGTGCAACCCGATTTCTTGATTTCCGCTAGTTACAAATGGTTGCTAGGTCCCTACAGCCTGGGCTTCGTATACGTTGCACCCAAGCACCACGACGGGCAGCCGCTGGAGCAGACATGGATCGGGAGGGAGGGCTCACAAGGCTTTGCGGACCTGGTCAATTATCGCGACACATTCCAGCCTGGCGCCCGACGATACGATGTCGGCGAGAGATCGAATTTCGCCCTAATACCCGCCGCCCGGGCTTCTCTCGAGCTCATTGCGGGTTGGGGTGTCGACGAGATCGCGTCGACATTGGGCGCCATGACCAATGAGATCGCCTCTCGTGCACAATCACTGGGACTCACCAGCCAACCCGAACACCTGCGTGCGAGTCACTTTCTGGGCATTCGATTCCCGGAAGGGATGCCCGGAAACCTGGTGGAACGACTGTCGGAGGCCGGTGTTTATGTCAGTGTGCGAGGTACATCCATGCGCGTCACTCCGCATCTCTATAACGACACTCAAGATGTGGACCGGCTATTCGATGTATTGGAGGCCGCACTATGACGATAACCGGGGATCATGGTGCCGATCCCGCAAAGGTATTCGCCCAAGAGACGAACGGAGAAATTGACGTCGTCCGCGCGCGTCGTGAGACGCCTGGGTGCGCCAACGTGCTTCACTTCAACAATGCAGGCGCCGCCCTGATGCCCGAGCGTGTGGTCGAAGCGGTGATACGGCATCTCGAACTTGAAGAGACCATCGGAGGATGTGAAGCTGCAGAACGCGCGGAGGACGCCATAAACCGTGTTTATGAGGCTGTCGCCTAACTTATAAATTGCCAGCCGCAGGATGTCGCGATCGTTGAGAATGCAACGCGGGCCTGGGATATGGCCTTCTACGGGTTCGACTTTCAGGCCAGCGATCGGATACTCACGGCCAAGGCAGAGTACGCGTCAAACTATCTGGCCTACCTGCAGATCGCTCAGCGAACCGGCGCCGTCATCGATGTCGTACCCTCTGACGAAAGCGGCCAGATATCAGTGCCCCGAATGGCAGAGATGATCGACGAGAAGGTCAAGCTGATTGCCATCACCCACGTGCCGACGAATGGCGGCTTGGTGAATCCTGCTTAGAAATTGGAAAGATTGCGCGCGAGGCGCGTATCCCGTTTCTTCTGGATGCCTGCCAATCGGTCGGTCAGATGCCCTTAGACGTCGACCAAATTGGCTGCGACATCCTGACGGGGACGGGGCAGAAGTATCTGCGCGGCCCTCGGGGCACTGGATTTCTGTATGTCCATCCCCTGCTGATCGGCCGCCTCGAACCGCCGTTCATCGATCTCCACGCCGCGGAGTGGACAGGGCCGGACTCCTACGAGATACGTCCCGACGCACGACAGTTCGAGAACTGGGAAAGTTTCGTGGTGGGAAAAGCTGGCCTCTGTGCCGCGATCGAATATGCCCTAGAGTGGGGTCTCGAAGCGATTTACGCGCGTTCAGATGCTGGCTGAAGACTTGCGCGCCAGACTGTCGGACGTCGCCGGCGTACAGGTTCACGACCTCGGGGTTGAAAATGCGGTATCGTCTCGTTCACGAAAACCGATATCGACGCAGATGAGATCAAGCTGCAACCGCAGGGTGGCTCCATCAACGTTTCCACTTCCTCCACAAGTTCAACACTGCTGGACATGCAGGAAAGGGCGATCACCGCTGTAGTCCGCACGAGCGTGTATTACTACAACTCGGAGGAGGAAGTAGAGCGATTTACCAAGGCTGTTGCCCAGATCGGATGAAGCCAGCCGGTCCCTCGGATACGGCATAGTTCCATCAAAACTCACTCAATGGATTCGGCAATCGCTTTGCCGGCGTCCTCCGTGGTCGCCGATCCGCCGAGATCGCGTGTTACCGCTTTGCCTTCGGCCAAAACGGTCTCGATCGCCGTTTCAACCGCGGCCGCGGCCGTCGGGTGGCCGAGGTGCTGCAGCATCATCGCGCCTGACCAAATCTGACCGATGGGGTTCGCGACGTTCTGTCCAGCAATGTCTGGCGCGGAACCGTGTACCGGCTCGAACATCGAAGGCATGTCTCCATCGGGGTTGAGATTGGCGCTGGGGGCAATACCGATCCCGCCAACAACTGCCGGCCCCAGATCGGACAGAATGTCACCGAAGAGATTGCTGCCCACGACGACGTCGAACCAATCCGGATGTTGAACGAAATGCGCAGTCAGGATGTCTATGTGGAACTGATCGGTTGTGACGTCCGAATACTCGGTCTTTATGGCTTCAAACCGTTCGTCCCAGTAGGGCATCGTGTGGATGATGCCATTTGACTTCGTCGCCGATGTGACGTGTTTACGGGAGCGCGTACGTGCCAATTCGAACGCATAACGCATGATCCGATCGACACCTGCCCGGGTGAATACCGTTTCCTGGACGACCAGTTCTTGATCGGTTCCTGGATACAGGCGGCCTCCGATCTCAGAGTATTCGCCTTCGACATTTTCACGGACGACGACGAAATCGATGTCGCCGGGGGAACGATTTCGCACCGGAGGCGTGATGCCTTCGAACAAACGTACGGGCCGCACATTGGCGTACTGCTGAAAGGCGCGCCGAATCGGTATGAGCAGACCCCAAAGCGAAACGTGATCCGGAACGCCGGGATACCCCACAGCGCCGAGGTAAATGGCATCGAAACCCGACAGTATTTCCTGCCAGTCGTCAGGCATCATGGCTCCGGTCTTGGTGTACTTCTCGCAACTCCAGTCGAGTTCGTTCCACACGAAATCGATCCCGAATTGCCTGCCTGCAGCCTCCATCGCCCTGATTCCTTCGGGCATGACCTCTTGGCCGATGCCATCTCCAGCGATCACCGCGATCCGATGTGCCATCCCTTGCCTCTTTCGATTATGGACCTGCGGGTCCTAGTCCATTGAATAGCGGGCCTGCGCCTGAGACAGGTCGAGCTCGAAGTGTTCGATACCGTCCATCGGGCTATTGTTGTAGTTGCCGATCGGCACAAATCCGAATGCCCCGTAAATCTGGCGCGCCGACGTCATGCTCGGCAAGGTATCAAGACGTATACAGCCATAGCCGCGCGCGCCTGCCTCTCCAATCACTCTGTGGACAAATAACTCACCAACTCCATAACCCCGACAGGCGGGTTTGACGTACAGTCTCTTCATCTCGCAGGCCCGGTCACTGCCCCCATCGTGCAACGTCCTCAGACCCACCGCGCCCGCTGCTTCTCTATCCAGGGAGGCAATGAGCAGACATCCGTCCGGAGGCAAATAGGATTCTGGAAATTCTGCCATCTCGGTATCGAAACCCTGAAAGCACAAGCTGAAATCCAACGATTCCGCGTATTCAATGAACAGCGCCCTGGTCAGGGCGATGTCGTCCTGGCTCTGGGCACTTCGAATGGAAATGCGGGGGGCCGTCGCTGTTCCTCCTGCCGAGCTCAAGGGCATCAATCACATCCGTCCACGTGAGTTAGCCCGACTACTCGCGTCGCGCTGCCCGCCGGGGCCGCTGGGTTTCCGATTCAGGATCCAGCACGACTGTGTGCGCATGATTCAACGGGCCGTGACCGGCTCCGAACCCAGGTGCGGTTTCAATCGCCTTGCGCAAATACTCCCGCGCGCGCACCGTGGCATCCCGCACGGTTAATCCCTGTGCGATACCCACCGCGACCGCCGACGCCAGGGTGCAACCCGTGCCGTGCGTGTGACGAGTTTCAATCCTGGGTGAATCAAAGAACTCGATATCCTGCTCGGTAACCAGGATATCGCGCACCACGTTGCCTTCGAGATGGCCGCCTTTAAGCAGCACGGCCTTGGGACCAAGTGTCAGCAGCATCGTCGCTGCATGCTCCATTTCATCGAATGAGGTGATCGGCAGGCCTGTCAGGGCAATGGCTTCCGGAACATTGGGAGTCAGCAAGGCCGCTCTGAGTATCAGGCGGGCCTTCAAGGTCTGGCTGGTATCCTGCTGAAGAAGCTCGGTCCCGTCCTTGGCAAACATTACAGGATCGACGACCAATGGTATGTGCGAGGCCCTGCTCTCATAAAAATCCACGACGGCGTCGATGATTTCACGCGTATGCAGCATTCCCGTTTTGATGCAGTCCGCCCCTATGTCGTCGGCAATACTTTCCATCTGGCTGGTGACGAATGCCGCCGGGACGTCGTGGATCGCCTGGACGCCAACCGTATTCTGCGACGTCAGCGCAGTAACCGCCGTGGCAGCGTATCCTCCCAAAGCGGTGACCGTTTTGACATCCGCCTGCAGGCCGGCACCTCCACCTGAATCCGAACCGGCAACAACAAGAACGCGACCTTCCATAATACCTCCACACCACTCAATTCGACGCCTGAGCCACAGCCGAAACAATGTCCTCTACGATTTCGTCGACCAATTTGTCATCTTCGCCTTCGGCCATGACACGGATGAGCGGTTCCGTCCCCGACGCGCGAACGACAACGCGCCCAGCCGATCCCAATCGCGCCCGACCCTCGTCGACGGCCTGCCGGACCATGGCATCTTCGAGCGGCTGGCCGCCATTCACGGTCACGTTACGGAGCACTTGGGGAAACGGCGTAAACAGTCGTCCCGTTTCACTTACCGGTTTCCCGGTCTCGACAAAGACTGCGAGTGCCTGCAGCGCGGCGATCAATCCGTCTCCAGTGGTATTGAAGTCACTCAGAATGATGTGACCCGATTGCTCCCCACCCACGTTGTGACGGTGCTCTCGCATATACTCAACGACATAGCGATCGCCGACCGAGGTGCGTTCGAGTTTGAGCCCCTGCCCCGCCAAATACTTTTCCAACCCCAGGTTCGACATAACAGTGGCCACAATCGTGTCGCTTGCCAGTTGCTCGGCCTGTTGCCAGTGATTCGCGACCAACGCCATCAACTGGTCTCCGTCGAGGAGATCTCCACTCTCGTCGGCAAGGACGACGCGGTCTGCGTCACCGTCCAGTGCCAGACCGAGATCAGCACCATGCGCGACGACCTGGCTGCACATGGCAGCGGGCAATGTCGAACCGCAACCGTCGTTGATGTTTGTCCCATCGGGCGTGACACCCACGGGAATAACCGTTGCGCCGAGTTCCCACAACACCGTCGGCGCGACGCTGTAGGCAGCACCATTGGCGCAATCGACAACCACTTTTACGCCATCCAAGGTGCGATCCTTGGGGAACGTGTTCTTGGCGAATTCGATGTACCTGCCTTCAACATCGTCCAAACGATTGGCACGCCCCAGGTTGGCCGACCGCGCGAGATCGATTTCCCCACCGGCCGCCAAACGAGCCTCAATCTCGCTCTCGACATCATCAGACAGTTTGTAGCCGTCTGGACCGAACAGCTTGATACCGTTGTCCTGATATTGATTGTGCGAAGCGGATATCACGACCCCGAGGTCCGCCCTCAGCGAACGCGTCAGCATGGCGACGGCCGGCGTGGGCATCGGCCCGACCAGAGTGACATCCATCCCCACAGCGACGAAACCCGCCGTGAGAGCGGGCTCGATCATATAGCCCGATAATCTCGTATCCTTGCCGATCACCACGCGATGTCGATGGTCACCGCGTATGAACTGACTGCCCGCAGCCATCCCCACGGCCAGTGCGACGTCGGCCGTCATCGGCCATTCGTTGGCGGCGCCGCGAATTCCATCAGTTCCAAAATACTTCGGCGGCATGCGCTGACTCTCGTTCGATCTTGGGTGTTCCCCGGATACGCTGCGATCCTCCTTGGACCTAGGCTCAGCGCATAGCGATCGGCTAGCTTTCTAGTCCGCCTGACGTGCCATTGTACAGAGAAATGCTCAGTACACCTCAGTTAACCCACTTTCTATCGCGGACTGCAGCGCGATGGCCTGCCGCGTTTCGGCAACATCGTGAACACGAAGGATTTGTACACCTTGCCCCGCTGCCCAGAGTGCCGCAGCCAGCGATCCGGGCAACCGATCGTCAGCCGTATCACCGCCGGCCAAGCGTCCGATGAAGCTCTTGCGGGAGGCACCAACCAGCACCGGACATCCCAAACTGTGCAAGAGCGACACCCTCGCCAGCGCAGCGGCGCTCTGAGGCGCCTGTTTCACGAATCCGATACCCGGATCAACGATCAAGCTTTCCCGCCGTATGCCGGCCGCCTCACACGCTTCGAGGCGTTGCTCCAACCAGTCGAATACCTCCAGAGCGACATGATCGTAGCTTGTGGGCTTGTGCATCGCGGCAAAATCTGCGGGACAGTGCATCAAGATCACTGGTACACCAGTTTTCGCAGCAACTTCCAGACAACCCTCGCCATTTAATGCGTTGATGTCGTTGATAACGGCCGCACCTGCTCCAACTCCCTGCAACATGACTTCAGCGTGACGTGTATCCAGGGAGACTGGCACTGGAAGCCGCGCCAGTGCTTCAACCAGGGGAATCACGCGGGACAACTCCTCCTCGACGCTCACCGGCTCCGCGCCACCCGGGCGCGTTGACTCCCCACCCACATCGACAATATCCGCACCAGCCTCAACCATTGCCAGGGCAGCATCCCGCGCAGCCGACACGGAAGGGGCCTGACTCCCCGAATAGAAGCTGTCAGGGGTCATGTTGATGACTCCCATGAGAATGGGACGGTCCCAATGGAGTCCTGCAAGAGGGGGGCGCGCGCTCGACATGCGTTGAAGTTGGCTGTCGACGGTTAGACGTTGTGGGGGTACGAGAGCATCCTTCCAGGCATCCAGTTCTCGGAAGCTGACGTCATATGACATGATGCGGTCACCATCGCGCACCAGGACTTCGCAGCCTGCAAAGGCATGCGAACCGCCCGCCAGTGACCGGCAGCCCATGCCATCGAGGCCGTGTTCTACCGCAGGGTCTGGAACAACCGGATGCGGGCGGACATACAGCCGCGCCTGGGGCGTCAGATCTTCAGGTAGGCGTGGGGATGCCGGCACCGACTACCGTTCCCACAATCGGGTGTTGCCCTAGGAACCCGGCTGTGGCTCGGGCTCCATGTCGCCGGTACCGCCGCGGTCCTTGAACTTACCTGACGACGGAACGGTGGATGCCGGTGCCTTGTCCTCGGGTGGCTCGGAGGACTCGTCTGGGCGGTGAATCGGTTGTCCTTTGAGCACATCCTGGACCTCGTCACCGGACAAGGTCTCGTATTCCAGCAACGCCTTGGCCAACTTGTGGAGTTCGTCAATGTGCTCGTCCAGCACTTTGTGCGCCAGCAATTCAGCCTCTTCGATCAATCGACGTATTTCCTCATCGATCATCTGGGCAGTCGCTTCTGACACATTCTTGTGCTGCGTCACCGAGTGACCGAGGAAAATCTCCTCATCATTGGCCTCGTACCGAAGCGGACCCAGTTTGTTACTCATGCCCCATTCGGTAACCATCTTGCGCGCCATGTTCGTAGCTTGCTGTATATCGTTGCCCGCGCCGGTGGTCACATTCTCGAGACCGTACACCAGCTCCTCGGCAACCCGACCGCCGAACATCATGGCAAGTTTGGCGGTGAGCTCCCGCACCTTGAAACTGTATCGATCGCGCTCGGGCAGGTTCATGGTCACACCGAGTGCCCGACCGCGGGGAATGATCGTCACTTTGTGAACGGGGTCATTGCCGGGCACGAACAGCGACACGAGCGTATGACCAGCCTCGTGGTACGCCGTCAGTTCCTTTTCTTCGTCGGACATGACCATGGAACGCCGTTCGGTGCCCATCATGACCTTGTCTTTGGCGGACTCGAACTCCTCCATTCCCACCACGCGCTTGTTCTTGCGCGCGGCCAGCAAGGCGGCCTCATTCACGAGATTGGCAAGATCAGCACCCGAGAAGCCCGGTGTCCCACGAGCGATGATGCGGGGATCAACATCTGGTGAGAGGGGCACCTTAAGCATGTGCACCTTGAGAATCTGTTCGCGACCCAGGATGTCCGGATTGGGCACGACGACCTGTCGATCGAATCGACCCGGTCTGAGCAAAGCCGGATCCAGCACATCCGGCCGGTTGGTCGCAGCGACAAGAATGACGCCTTCGTTGGCTTCAAAACCGTCCATCTCGACAAGCAGCTGATTCAGGGTCTGTTCGCGCTCGTCGTTGCCACCACCGAGACCTGCGCCCCTGTGCCGGCCTACGGCATCGATCTCGTCTATAAAAATGATGCAGGGCGCGTTCTTCTTGCCCTGTTCAAACATGTCCCGCACCCGGCTCGCGCCCACACCCACGAACATCTCGACGAAATCCGAGCCGGAGATCGTGAAGAAGGGCACGTTGGCCTCTCCGGCAATGGCTCGTGCCAACAGGGTTTTGCCGGTTCCCGGCGGTCCGACCAGAAGCGCGCCTTTGGGGATCTTTCCGCCCAGCCGTTGGAATTTGTGCGGATCCTTGAGGTACTCGACGACCTCCTCCAATTCCTCCTTCGCTTCATCGATTCCGGCGACATCGTCGAAGGTGACACGACCCTGACGCTCGGTCAGCAAGCGTGCTTTCGATTTGCCGAAGCCCATCGCCTTGCCTCCGCCCGATTGCATTTGGCGCATGAAGAATATCCACACGCCGATGAGCAACAGCATGGGGAACCAGGAGACCAGGACACCGAGCAAGGACGGCACATTGTCTTCGGCGGGCGCCGCATTGATCTCCACCTCACGTTGGGCCAAGCGTTGCACCAAAGTTGGATCGTTAGGTGCGTACGTACTGAAAGTACGGCCGTCGCCATAGTTGCCGGTGATCGCGTTGCCGCGAATCGTGACGCTCGAAACCTGTCCTGCATCCACTTCGGCCAGGAAGTGGGAGAACGGCAGATTCGTTACCGGACCCTGACTCGAGGGCCCCTGAAATAAATTGAAGAGCGCGATAACCAGCAGGCCAATGATGACCCATAACGCCAAGTTCTTACCGAAATTATTCACCCAATTTCCTCGCTCAAGGGCTGAATTCGAGCCCTGCGACAGCAATCCTATCAAAACGCGGACACGGTCCCACAACAGACTAGCCTACCGGCATTAACGCCATTCTGGCCCAATCTCCCTGATTTCTCTCTATTAAATAGGGGGAGTATCCACTGAGACAACTGAAAACGGCGTAAATTCCAGCGGCCAACGTGGCGTGAAGCGCACATCAAGCTCCAATTTAGTGCCGTCTCGGCGAAAATTAAGGTGTGGCACACCGACCGGCCCCGCCTGATCCCACAAGGCCGGCAACGTTGCCCGGACCGCTGCAGGCACGATTTCGTCTTCAGTGTTCAAAGGTTTTTCCAGCTGGGCGGCAACTGTCCGCCACCCCTCTGCGCCCAAACGCCGAACTTCACAGACCTCAGTTGATTGACCGGTGAACGGGCCCCGCAGGCTCACGTCAAACCGTTCGTCCCACCGGCGGTTCTCACCGGGCTTGAGTGTCACCCGGTCACCAATCCCCCGAACCTCTCGGCATACCAGTATACGTACGCCCTTCTCGATAATTCGGCAGCCCGCCAGAGTCCGTCCCTTTCCAGATCGATTTTGTCTGATATCCCCGAACAGTCGCTCCACACGTTCGTAGCGTGGAGCGGTCGTGCCCGCGCCGACCGCGCCGATGACACGGGACAACGCCCGCAAACCGATCTCTTCAGGGGCGGATACGAGGGAGTCGCGATCAATCCAGCAATATCCGGACGCATGACATTCCACGGCAGAGTGGATCAACTCAGTCGCATAGTGGTCGAGGGCCGCTCTCGCGCGCGCCATGCGGCGGGTCGTCAAAGCGAGTCCCTCGGCGTTGATACCGATATCGGCAAGCGACGGCATGGCTACCCGAAGTTTCGACCTCACATATGCAGGATCATGATTCGCTGGGTCTTCAATCCAAGGTTGGCCCAGGTGCTTCAATGTCGAGATCAGCCGCGCCTTGGGGACCTGAAGGAATGGCCGTACCAGCCGAATACTGTCCCGTTGCGAAACAGCCGCCATGGCCGCAAGCCCGTCGACACCGCTCTTTCGTCCCAGACGCATGAGGAATGTCTCGGCCTGATCATCGCGATGGTGGGCCAGCAGCACATCGCTCACATCGTGTTCGACGCACCACGATTGGATGAGCGCATAACGCGCTTCCCGGGCTGCCGCCTGAACGCCGCGTGTTGGTTTTGGACCCTTCCAGTCCAGGATGTGTGCTTCGATCCCACAGAAAGCCAACCAATCGGCAACCAGGGTGGCCTCCTCGTCTGAACCAGGTCGCAGACCATGGTCAACGATGAGCCCATAGCATTTGCCGCCGTGGTTCTCGACCCATCGATGAGTCAGCAGGCACAACGCCATGCTGTCCGCGCCACCAGAGGTCGCCACTGCGACACGCAGTGGAAATTTCACTGCGCCCGCCAAGGTCACTAGCTGCTCAAACTCCCGCGCATTGAGAGGTGTATCATCGAGCCGTGTCATGGCAATCGCGACCAATCTACTCGCAACCCGCCTTTTGCCACTCCTTCTGCGCTCGAGCCTTAATACTGCCTGACATTTCGGGGAACTTTTCGTTGAGCTCCTGGAATGTTGCGCACGCCTCGTCTCCACGACTGAGCCGGGACAATGACATGCCAAGCTTGAGCAGGTTGTCAGGAGCCTTGGCACCGCCGGGTGACGACTGATAGCCCTCGACAAATACGGACGCCGCCTGATTGTAATCCTCTCGGACGTAGAATGATTCGCCCAACCAGTATCGCGCGTTCTGTGCCAGGTTGTGGTCGGCATGTGACGTCAAGAATTCCTCAAATGCCTGTTCGGCGTGCGCGAGTTGCTGTGGACGGAGCAATCCCTCGCGCAGCAACCCAAGGGCGTAGTCATATCGTTCCTTGGGTGTTCCCTCCGGCAGCAGGGACTTCGGTTCCTGCGGTTCGACAGCCGCAGTCTGGATCGGCGCGCCACCTTGCGGCACCTTGCCCACTGGAATGGTTCCCAGCACACCCGGTTCATCGGACCTGCCGGGAATCTCAGATGCCGTTACAGGGATATTCGAATCCGCGGCTGGCGCACCGGCCTCAGGTGGCGGACTCGCCGTCTGCCTGCTCGCCATCTCCATCATCTCTGACAGCGAGCGTTCGATCGCGGCCAATCGAAAGTCAACGTCTTCAACCAATTTGTCGAGACGGCGTCCCGCAGTATCCACCCGGTGCCTGATCTCTTCTATGGCGCCCGTCAGGTCACGAAGTTCGCCTTCCATTGCGCTCACTCGCACGAGCGTGTCCACTGCCCGACGTTCTTCACTCCCAACGCTTGTAGGTCGTGTCGTGAGAGGCGTGGCCGCCGGAGGGGCTTCCCCGCGATAAACGTAACGCTGAAGGTCTGCCAGGTCCTGGCGAAGCCGCTCCACT